>Ga0207421_10001469_pt1 | contig 30287 bp, 26 predicted proteins | sample SodLakKL_010_SED_4_FD_187542 | JGI IMG/M metagenome (GOLD analysis project Ga0207421, IMG submission 187542) | Alkaline sediment microbial communities from Lake Tanatar, Kulunda Steppe, Russia - 8KL_010_SED (SPAdes) (version 2) | ecosystem: Environmental > Aquatic > Non-marine Saline and...
CTTAACCCCTTTTTTTACTTTTTTCATCGCATCAATCTTGATTTTTTCACTCGGTATCGTATTTCATTCTCAAGCAGTTGAAGGTGTTTCAGAGTCTATGGAAGATGTCGGTATAGAGGATATCGAAGTCGAATTTCCAGATGAGTTCATAGCGGGCTTCTTCAACGAAGTGAGGTTCGATAGTCAGGAAAGAGAAGTCAATATCACCATGTATCCTGAAGACGATCCAGATATAGAATATCAGTGGTATTATGATGAAGAAGAAGGATGGGGTGGAGATATTGGATATTTAGACGAGGTAAACACATCTTATACGGACGGGTCATGGGAGGTCCATATCTCCGTGGACGATGAAGACCCTACAGATGTTGTATGGACGATAGAGTTTGAGGTGGAAGGAGAAACACACGATTTCTCGGTAGAGGTTCTCGAGCCGAGGGTTTCTTTCACATATTCTGGAGACCTACGGTATTTATTCGAACCCTATGAGGATGATGTGGAAGGTACTGATTCCATAAGCGTCAGGAACACAGGCAACGTCAAGATCGTAGTAGAGATCTACACTGACTTTCCAGAGGTAGACATAGAATTAGGGGGCGAAATAGAGCACGGAGACGAACTCGCCCCTGGAGAGAGTGCAGAGATCGAACTGACGTATACAACTAGCACCTCAGGAGCACAACTTCCTACAACTTTCGGAACCCTGACCGTCGAAGGTAGGGCTATAAGCAGGGTCACACCCGATCCGGACGAAGATTTCGTAGTTCATCCCGGTCCAGCTTTCCCTATATATGCAAGATACACCGTAGGATATGAAGGCTTTGAGCAGGAAGGAAATGAAGGTTTCACCGTCCAGTACGAAAGATCCAAAGAAATAGACGGACTGACTGAGGGCGAAGTCGTTTTCTACGTGTATCCGGAAGAACTCGTCTCCGTGGGCATACATACTGAGAACATCACGTTCGACGAAGAAGAGGACGTCACCGCCAAAGCTAGAAATGGAGGAGAACTTGAAGATATCGATCTAGATATTCCAGGATCTATAAGTCCAGAACACGAAGAGGTAGAGATAATCGTTGAGTTCGAGTCACATCATCGAGACGACGGCATGATAGAACTCATGATCGAAGATGAAAGCTATACCACCGATATAGAAATAGGCGAAGCCGTGGATTCACCTGAACCTGACGACGATATCTTCCTAGGTAGAGATGCGCGAGAGTTGACCCTTGGAGCTATAGTCGTCGGAGCTATAGTCCTCACAGGTGTCGGAAGGGTCTGGTGGAGTAAAAAGAGAAGTGAAAAAAGAGAAGAAGAGTGAGTTCTATACTACACTCTAAAGCAGCGATATACACCGGAAAATTAAATATAGAAAGGTGTTGATATTTCGTTGATTCTTAAAAACCTGATAAAGGAGAGGAAGAACATATCTGTGAAAAAGCCCTTCAGGCCAGCGCTCTCCAACTCTGGAGGTGACCCGCAGTGGCAGGTTTGAGCGGCTGGACCAGAAAGCTCCTCCCAATCATCATATCTTTTATCATTCTACTCTCCATAACTTTTCCTCTCACGACCACGTCCTCAGCAGACGACGGTACCGGCGTAGGTGTAGAGCCAGTAGATCCCAGGATCACCAACATAGAGATAAAGCGTGATCTGGGCGAGTACAACTTCCAGTTCGATATATTCGATCTAAATGGGTGGGCGCACGTTAGCAAGGTGGAGATCGGTCTTCTAAGAGAGGGAGAGACCATCGACCATTACGTTTACAATCAAACTTATCCCGACTTCGAAGACGAGTTTTGGGTGGAAAAGGGAGAATCCCCTATCGATCAAGAGGTAAATAAAGAAGATAACGGCGATTCCGTCGAAGAAAGATGCACCCTGACACTCTTCTTTCAGTTCAGAGACAGAGGCTACGACGAAGTGCGCATACGAGCTGTAGACGATGACGGCGGTTCAGCCGTCTCCTACATCGACTTTCCAGGTATAGCCGCCGGCCATTCCTACACCGCCGTATTCCTCGCTACAGCGGGAGCAGGAGCCATCGGATTAGCTTACAAAGCATACAAGGACTCTGGAGGTGCTATAGGTGGCTGAAGAAGAACATCCGTGGAGACACATGATGATATACTTCTCCTGCATATTCGTCTCGCTGTTCGTCTTCTTAGAGTTCGCTTTCACGATGCTGTTCTTTACCAGCATAGCCCCGACGGACTTCATGTATTACCTCACACCGGCGGGCTTCTTCCTGGGCGAATCCTTAGGAAGCTTCTTCCTTACCTTCATCTTATTCGTAGCATTTATAATAGTCCTGAGAACGCAGGTCTACATAAAGACCGACGAAGGACTCAAGTTCAACAGTTCCAGGTCACTAACTCTCACCCCGTTCTTCCTTATAGCGATAGGTTCTCTAGGAGTATACATAAGCACTATACCACTCGACCTTTCGAACATACTGATCTACGTGATCTTCCTCCTACTCTTCGAATCCTTCATCGAGCACCTGATAGTCTCGGATTACAAAGGCATGGGCGAAGTGATAGAAAGAGAACCTGAAGAGAAGGTGAAGAAGTACACCTTCTGCCCCGTGTGCGCCACAAAGCAGGATAGAAGTAGAGAGAACTGCACCAACTGCGGCTCGCCTCTAGGAAAAGTGGAAACTATATCAGACGTTAAACCGGACGAAGAAGAATGTCCCTCCTGCGGCAAATCCATACCTACACATGCCAAGGAATGTCCCTCCTGTGGAGAGGTACTGGAAGACGAGACTAAAAATAAAATGAAAATAAAGTTCGATGAGTTAAAAGAAAGATGGAACACTCTCAAAGACACAGACTTGGATCTCGACGAACTCAAAAACATCATACAAAAGGCCAAAAACGCTAAAAAAAGAAACGAGTACGAACAAGCGCTCCAACACCTACATTCAGGTATCAGGATCGCGGACGAACTCATCGAAAAAAGAGAAGAACAAAAGCGTAGGATGGATGAAAGATTCGAAGAGTTAAAAGAAAAATGGAATACTCTCAAAGATACCGACTTGGATCTATTCGAACTCAAAAACTTGATACGAAAAGCCAAAAACGCTAAAAAAAGAAACGAGCACCAACAAGCGCTCGAACACCTCGATTTAGGTATCAGAACTGCGGACGAACTCATCGAAAAGAGAGAAGAACAAAAGCGCAGGATGGATGAAAGATTCGATGAAATAAAAGAGAAATGGAACACTCTCAAAGAAACTGACTTGGATCTCACCGAACTCGATAACCACATGCAAGATGCCAAAGACGCAAAGGAAAGGAACGCTTATCAAGACGCGATAGACTCCTTGAACAAAGGTTTGGACCTCGCTGAAGATCTTATCACAAAGAAGGAAGAAACACCGGATTGGAGCGATACCTTCCATGACCTTAAAGAAGGCACGATGTATCTGTGGGGGGTCGAGGAAGATCAGTACCATATCCTAAAAAACGTAGACCTGCCGAGCGGTATCACTCTGGTCAGCGAGACACATCCCCAGGAACTGATAGAGAACTACGATCTAACTATAGAGGATTCGCTCTGGATCTCGCTGGAAGACGATCCTGTAGCTATACCTCCCGACGATCTGGAAGACATCGAACTGGAGATAAAGATATTCATATCTCAGGATCTCGATCTCATATTCGTAGATGCTCTTGAACCTATTTTCTCCAACAACGTAGCATCTAAGGTGATCCAGTATCTAAATTCGATACGGGAACACCTTGAAGGAAGCAAGACCACGATGATCTTCTCGTACAGACCTTCTTCCACCGATAAGGATAACATCGATGAGCTCAAAGAGAATCTGGAATTCGAAGAGATACAGGAACGATAGTTAACAAAGCGATAACAATATTTATAAAAGTGCAAATAGTTACTTAAAGAGAAACGGAGGTAACCGATATGCCCAAGACGAAGTCCGAGAAAAAAACAGAACTCGTCGCGACAAGGTTGACGCCCAAGTTGAAGAAGGCCGTGGAGAACGAAGCTAGACAGGAAGGGATGGACGTCTCAGAATGGGTCCGATACCTGATCGTAACGGAATTGAGAGAGAGAGATAGTATACCTAGGAAACTCACCCTTCAGGATCTAGAGGGAGAAAGATGAGAAATAGAGTATCGGTAGGTATAGATAGGTTTGACGACCTCATCGAAGGAGGATTTTTAGAGGGTTCCTTCAACCTCCTAGCCGGTGAACCCGGTGCCGGCAAAACCATTTTTTCGCAGTTCTTCATACTCGATGGGCTCAAAAAAGGTGAAAATTGTCTATACGTCACATTCGTCGAGCCGGAGGCCCAGCTCCTTGAGTACGGAGCTAGATTCGGATTTGAGCTTGAAAAATATCAAAAGAAAGGAAAACTGAAGATACTGGACAGGCCGATAGGCGAAGAGATGGAGATGGAGAGTATAACCACCGAAATACTGAAAGAAGTGAGGAGTAGAGACTGCCAAAGGCTTGTGGTAGACAGCCTCTCCGCCCTGACCCTGGGCTTCCCGGAGAGTGAAAGGAGGAGAAGGCTGATAAGGACCGTGACCAGGTTACTCAACTCCGTCAACTGTACCTGGATAGGTATAGCAGAACACAGCCCTGAAGACATAACTTACCGATTCGAAGAATATCTAGCTGACGGCATGATATACCTTGAAACGAAGTTCAACGAAGGACAACTGAAAAGGCACCTTAAGATCATAAAGATGAGAGGTACGAACCACGCTAGAAAGAGCTATCCCTACAAGATAACGAACAAAGGCATCGTGATCAAGAAGGGATGATCTCACGGAAGGTTGAGCCTTACCTCAAACCTCGCCCCGCCTTGTTCCGAATCTATTATATTCAGTTCGCCTCTGTAGCGGTTCAATACTCTTTTAACGATGTACATACCTAGACCTGAACCGGCGTTTTCACCTTCACTGAAATCTTTATCGCATAGCTTACTTTTAGAGGTGTCGGGCAGACCTTTTCCATCGTCCTCTATCACTACGGTAAGGCCGTCCTCGTCCGCCTGACCAGTTATCGTGATCCTTTCACCACTAGAATGGATAATAGAATTCTCTATAAGGTTTGAAAATACTGCTTGAAGGAGATCTCCTGCCATGACCATCTCCTTAAGATCTTCTTCGAGCTCTATCTCTATACCGTGTTCAGAAGCCAGTGACCCGTATTCGTCCACGACCTCCCTGATCACCGTATCCACAGGCACTTCGTCTATCCTCTCCGAGTCCAATCTCTCTAGATACTCGACCTTCTCGACCAAGCTGGTCATCTTTTCCAAACTAGCGTCTGCTTTCCCCAACATTTCTTCCTGCTCTTCATCAAGTTCAGTGTCTTCTAGAAGATGGATATATCCTTTTACCAACTGTATGTTGTTACGGATGTCGTGCCTCAATTTGGAATGTATGTCTTCCTTTTCCTCCTCCAGCATCTGCTCTTTTTTGAAATCCAGTCCCCTCTCACCTCTGCTCTCAACCGTCTTCACGACGCGGGAGGCCAGTTTATCATACTGAGATTTTGCATCTCCCAACTTCCTTATGTAGTGATCGGCGCCCAGATCTAAAGACTTCTGAGCAACTTCCTCATCACCTCTACCCGTGAAAACGATGAAAGGTATATCATCGCCTCTCGACCTCAGATCTCTCAACATATCTAGACCATCAGTGCTGGGCATCTTGTAATCCGAGATTATCGCATCGTAAGCTGTCTCTTTCAACTTCTTCATCCCTTCTTCGACCGAGGTGACGGGATCAACTTCAAACCTCTCGTGAAGGTCCTCTAAGAAGATCTGCGCCTGTTCCAACAACAGCTCATCATCATCGACGAACAAAATCCTGATCTTCTCTCTCTGAGCTCCCATGGTAATCCTTATTCAATATCATATCCTTCGATATAATTGTTTTCATGTTCTAACAGGAAGAAAAACATTGATAACAAAAATTAAAATAGTGGCACCACTTCACTTATTTAAACGTTAACACTAAATAAACAATAAGTTTACACTCGTTATTCTGATGTTCGTCAAAAGTCATTGAAAAAATTTTATATAAATTGTTTGACTTTATTGATAACAGTGAGACTCAGAAAACGACCGTTAAGAATTAAATCAACCGAGCAGATACCTCTGCCGTTGAACAGGATACTGATCAAAGAAAGGTGTGAGATATGAAATATCTTTGCCCGTACGTTACCGACTGGAGATGTTGGGTCAAAGGAAAGGAAAAACCCATCCAAGTCTGCAAGATATGTATAGAGGCGAAGAGAGTTTCAACTCTAGAGAAAAAGAGTGAGAGAAAAGTGAGAGGGATCCCTATAGAAGAAGGACAACCAAGGGATGAGAAAGAAATCTTGACCGAAACTAAAAAAGAGATCCCGACAGAACCTGATAAAGAGATCCCCGTCGAAAAAGAAAAGGGCAGAGGCACGGTTGAAAAGGAGGCTGAAACTCTAGAGAGATTAGAGAAAGATTCCATATATCTCTTCGAGTCCGAAGATAGAGAATCATTCTTCCAGATTTTGAACGGGCAAGGCTCCAAGATCTCATGCGTGACCACCACCCATCCTCAAGAGCTGATGGAAGAGTACGATATAGAACTTGAAGACTCTCTTTGGGTCTCCTCAGAGAACGATCCAGTGGCGGTCTCCCCCGACAATCTGGATGATATAATATTAGAGATAAAGATCTTCCTCTCCCAAGATATAGATTTCATCCTCATAGACGCGCTGGATGAGATTTTCTCCAGCAACCACGATCCAAGGATCATCGAAGCACTCAACACTATAGAGGAAAACATAGAGAACAGTGGATGCACTATAATATTCTACGCACCCCCATCCTCTATTAGCAAGAAAAATTTAGCACGCTTGAAAGAAAAGCTCGAGATTAAAGAAGTCCCGACGATAGCGGTATGAGATACAAGCTCAAGAAGAATCGTTCTCTATCCAGTGTAACGCATCTAAAAGCATCGCTATCGTCCCGTCTCCGAGTATCGTGGTGCCGCTGAAGCCGTCCAAGGCCTGCAACTGCTTGGGAAGCGGTTTTTTGACTATCTCCTTTTCCGATAACATCTTATCGATGACGAAACCGGCCATCTTCCCCTCTTTAGAGACTATCGTGACCGTCAACCTCTCATCGGAGTCCTCAAGAGGATTCTCTTCATCGAACTCCTCCCATAAGTATATCAAAGGTATGTACTCGCCTCTCAATTTTATGAAGTCCGAACCTTCTATCTCCTCGATACTTTCCTGTTTGATCCTAACGGTCTCCACCACATCATCTAGAGGTACAGCATAAGTTCTCTCTCCGATTTTGACAAGGAACGATCTGACTATCGCTGCAGAAGGCGGGAGGACCAAGGTTATCGTAGTACCTTCATCTTCTTCCGATACGATATGGACCTCTCCACCTATAGAGTCCATAGTTTTCTTTACGACCTCCATGCCCACACCTCTACCCGAGACTTCGGTGACTTCTTCTTTTGTCGAGAAATGAGGATGGAATATGAACATGTAGATCTCCTCATCAGATAGCGTTTTCGCCTCTTCTGAATCGAGCAATCCTTCCTCAACAGCTTGTTCGATTATATCTTCCCTATTCAAACCCCTTCCGTCGTCTGATACCTCTATCAAGACGTTGTCCTGCTTCTGTTTCGCTACAAGCTTAATCTCCCCTTCTGGAGATTTTCCCTTATCTTTCCTCACCTTCACAGGTTCTATGCCGTGATCTATCGCGTTCCGGAGCAAGTGAACCAGAGGATCGGTTATCCTGTCGAGTATCGTCCGGTCGAGCTCGATCTCTTCCCCTTCCATCTCAAAGTTCACTTCTTTGTCGTTTTCTTTAGCCACGTCTCGGACCATCCTGGGAAATCGTTTGAATACTGTTTCAACAGGGGTCATCTTCATGTCAAGGACCGACTCACGGAGATCACCGGTGATCCTATCGATCCTTCCTGTCACGTTAGAAAGACGGTTGGATTCGAGTGATTCCGACAGATTCTCAAGTGTTCCTTTGGACATAACCAGTTCGCTGACAAGGTTCATCACATGTTCTAGATCTTTCAGATCCACTTTGATCTTATCGGATGTTCTCAGCTCCCTTCGTTTCGTTGTGGATTTCTCTGTCTCTTTCTCATCTTTTTTCTCCGTTGTCACGCCGTCCTGTATCGCCCCTTCCAACCTCTTGACGATGTTTTCGTACTCTTTTTCACCTCCGAACGCCAGATCCTCAATAGCATCCAAACATTCGAACAGTAGATCGAAGGATTCTTCCTTCACCGCTCCCTTTTCCTTTCTCAATTCGTTGAAGAGTTCCTCCATCTTGTGGCTTATATTCTGTATCCCTTCGTAACCCATCGTTCCTGCCATACCTTTCAGGGTATGACTCGATCTATAGAGTTCCCCCATTAGCTCTTCGTCTGAAGGGTCCTCTTCCAGATCTAGAAGGTTCTGATTCATCTTCTCTAGTTGTTCTCTCGTCTCTTCTTCGAACATCTCCTGATACTCTTCATTCATCATGAACTCCCCATGAACATATCTAAAAGCATCTCACCTATCTTGGAAGGTCTATCCTCAAAATCGGATCCTGCCTTCTTTTTAGCCGCTTTGGGCATACCGTAAACCACACAGCTATCGCTCTCTTGAACAGCGAGAAAGCCCCCAGCCTTCTTTATCGATTCTGATCCTTCAGCTCCGTCTTTACCCATGCCGCTCAAAACGACTCCCACCGTATTGCTACCATAAACCTCTGAAGCGCTACTGAATAAGTAGTCCGCGGAAGGTCTGACACCGTTCACCTTCGGTTTTTTATCCAACTTGATGTACCTTTTGCTACCGCGTTTCACCACGTTACCGTGTCTATCAGAAGGGATCACGTAAACGAAACCTTCTTTCAAAGGTTCACGATCGGCGGCCTCTTTCACGTTCAATTCGATCTTCTTATCCAATGTTGAAGCCAGATGAGTACTGAATTCAGGAGGGATGTGTTGAACTATGGCAATTGGTACGGGAAAATTCTTGGGCAGAGGGGCGAGAACATCATCAAGCGCCCTGACTCCGCCGGTCGAAGAAGCTATCGTAACTATATATTCTCCAGTTTTCTTAGGTTTTAAAACACTCTCTTCTATCTTCTTTTCGGTCTTATCGGATTCTTCAATGCCTGTTTGAGCACCTTTTTTTACTTTCTTTATTATCTCATCGGATTTTTTTCTTATGTCCAAAGAGAGAGTCCCTGAAGTCTTCTGTATATAATCTACAGCTCCGGCCGTGAGAGCTTCAACGGCCATATTGACGTCCTTGTTCTCCATCCCCGATATTATTATCACGGGAGTTGGATTGTCAGACATTATCTTTTTCAAAGCGGTAAGGCCGTCCATGATCGGCATCTCTATGTCCATCAGCATTACATCTGGATCTTTTTTTTCGTTCAGCTCGATCGCCTCTTCACCATTCTTTCCTTTACCGACCACTTCGATGTTTTCGTCCCCTTCCAATATGTCGGTCAAAATTGTAACCATAAAGGAAGAATCGTCCACTACGACGGCCCTTATTTTCTGGGAGATCATCAAAACTTCTATTCTCAGAACCTTATTTATAGTTTCCCACTGTACACAAAAAACAGAAATGAGTGATTTTGTCTGACAAAAAGATCGGCGACAGATGATCAAGAATGAACTTTTTTTCCATCCAGCAATCTAAATGCCTTCAGCAAAAACTTTATTAACGGGGAAATAGGTGATTATTGTACGACGATATGTCAGACGATGGTGGAATGATGGATGCAGATATAGATTCCCTGCTTGAAAAGATGCATGAAAAAAAAGCGAAAACCCCTGAATTTCTGCAGGAGAACTTCTCGAAAGAAGAACTCATTCAGTTGGAGAAAGCCGTAAATCAGAAGATCCGTTACTCTAAATAGTTAAAAAACGGAAAAAGAGGGGAGTTGTAATATCCTAAAAACCCTTCTCTTATATTATTTTTCAATCTACTTCTTTAGATCTAGATCAGGTTTTTCTGACTCGAAAAGTCTCATTCCGGAAAGATAATGTAGACACAGAAAAAGTTAATAACCAAGGTCAACTAATCCAACACTCCGGAGATATAGATGGCCGAATACCATTACGAGAGAGAAGAGATAAGAGAGAACTTCAGGAAACTGTTCGAGGATGAAGAATTTCATTCAGAATTGATCAAGGTGGCGGATAATTATCCTGATGAGATGTCTATATCGATGAGCTACGAGGATCTGACTCTTTTTTTCGAAGATCTAGAATTTCCAAGGTTCGTGCTTCAGAATCCAAAGCTATGTTTAGAGGAGGGTAAAAAAGCCATCAATGAGGTCCTGGGGAGCGCTTATGACGACATAGAGATATTCATCCGTTTAAAGGGGTTACCTGATGCCAGAAAAAAGATGGTCAGGGACCTCAGGGCTAACGATCTGGCCAATTATCTGGCTATCGATGGACTTGTCAGAAAAGCCACCGAAGTCAGGCCAAAGCTCTCGAAGGCGGTCTTCAGGTGCAGTACCTGTCAATCAGACTTCAAAGTTAAGCAGAACGGAAGCGATATCGAGGAACCGATACAGTGTGCCGAGTGCGGAAAGTCCTCCAATAAAACGAATTTTATACTCATGCAGGACGAGTCAGAATTCGAAAATTTCCAAAACATAGAGATACAGGAGAGTCCAGACGAACTGAGAGGAGGGGAACAGCCGCAGAGGTTGAAAACATGGGTGAAAGATGATCTTGTTGGTGAGGTCTCACCCGGTGACCGGATAACACTTAACGGGATCTTGGACGGATCACCTAAAAGGAAAAGCAGCAGGTCGAAGAGCAGAGTTTTTGACATTTTCATGAGGGTCAACGGGATAGAAGTAAAAGAGTACGAATTCGAGGATTTTGAACTTTCAGAAGAAGATAGAAAGGAGATAAAGGAAGCCGGTGATGATCCACGGATCTTCGCCAGGATAGTCAATTCCATAGCTCCCAGCATACACGGTTTACACAACGAGAAGATCGGATTGGCTCTCCAGTTATTTAGTGGGGTGAGAAAGGAGATGCCCGACGGTTCGATGACGAGAGGAGATATCCATATACTGCTGGTCGGCGATCCCGGCACGGCAAAATCACAATTATTGAGATATATAGCGGATTTATCCCCAAGAGGTATGTATGCCTCAGGAAAGGGTTCTACAGGTGCTGGATTAACCGCCGCAGCCGTCAGAGAGGAAGTGATGGGAGAGAGCAGATGGGTCCTAGAAGCGGGCACTCTTGTTCTAGCCGATGGTGGTATCGCGTGCGTGGACGAGTTGGATAAGATGCGTGCAGAAGACAGGAGTGCTATGCACGAAGCTATGGAACAGCAGACCATCTCGGTCGCGAAAGCCGGGATAAACGCTACGTTGAACTCACGATGTGCTGTACTCGGCGCCGCAAATCCGGTTTACGGGAGATTCGAAGTCCATGAGAACATCTCCCAGCAGATAGATCTCCCGCCGCCTCTCATTTCTAGATTCGATCTTATTTTCGCTTTGATAGACAAACCAGATCGGAAAAAAGATTCAGAGATAGCAGAGCACATCCTCAACCTGCATGAAGAGGGAGAAAGGATCGAAAAAGAGGATGTAGATATCGAGAAAGAATTCAGTCCCGAATTGAGTAAAGAGTTCCTGAGAAAATACGTTGCCCATGCAAAATCCATAACTCCAGTTATGACAGACGAGGCCATGACGAAATTGGAAGACTTTTATCTAGACCTCAGGAGTCAAGGAAGCGAGGATTCTATACCCGCCACAGCCAGGCAGCTTGAATCACTTGTGAGGCTCACTGAAGCCAGCGCTAGAGCTCATCTCAGGGAACAAGCCACCATCGAAGATGCAGAAAGAGCTATCAAGGTCACTCAGTACTTTTTAGAACAGGTTGCTTCAACCGACAGCGACACCTTGGATATAGATATAGTTGCATCTAGCGTCTCGGCGAGCGAAAGGACCCTCCTCGCCCAGATAAGGGACATAATAAAAGAGAAAAGAGAAGTCCACGAGGGAGGTGTTCCCGCTGAGGACCTTTTAGAGGAAGCAGTATCACGAGGACTCTCGAGAGAGGAAGTCAGAAAAGAGCTGGGAAGGATGAAGACCAACGGACAGATATATGAACCATCTCCAGACAGTTATGATTTGGCGTGAAGGAGTTAAAAGATGAAAGTGAGTTACCGTATGTATGACCAGGGCGAAGACGTTTTGCTAGCAGCCTGCGATGAGGATCTTTTGGGGAAAACTTTGGAAGAAGGAGATCTTAGTCTCGAAGTGAAGAGGGAGTTTTATGACCAGGATACAATAAGGATTGATCAAGAGCATGGTGAAAAAGCTTTAAAAAGAAAATTTGAAAGGTGTACCATAGCTAACCTTGTAGGAGAAAACGTTATCGATGCAGCCGTTGAGGCAGGCATAGGAAACGAAGACGACTTGCTGATGATAGAAGGTGTTCCTCATCTACAGATAGTGAGGATGTGATCTAGGGGTAAATACGATGATATGTGTAGAATGCGGTTCAGAAGTAGGATCACTGCGAGACGGACTCTGCGAAGAGTGCTTCGTCGAAAAACATGTGGATGTCGACATCGAAGATCCGATAGAGATCGAAGTATGTTCGAAGTGTGGGAGCATAAGGAAAGGAAAAAATTGGCTCAAAAGGCCGGACATTCAATCAGTCATGCTGGACAGGATAGAGAACGCGTTATCTTTCTCTTCTGCGGTCGACACGTTTTCCTTCGAAGTTGAATTCGAGGAAGGTGATCCCAGGAACATCCACGCCGATATAAAAGTAGACATGAAGATAGGTGATCTCTCAACAGAAAAATATCTGTCCACAAACATCGTGCTAAAAAAAGACCAGTGCCTTGACTGCAGTCGGAGAGAGGGTAATTATTACGAAGCTGTATTACAGGTCAGACCATCAAAAAAGGAGATGACACCGGAGCAGAAAGAAAAGGTGATAAGGACCGTACATGAAAGGATAGAAAAAGACAGGAAAGAAGAGAGGGATGTTTTCATCACGGCCGAAAAGGAGATACATGGCGGTCTCGATTTTTATCTCAGCGATAAAAGAGTGAGCAAGAACCTTTCTTACGACATAGCTGAAGAGTTCGGGGGTATGGTCACCACTTCGTCGGAGCTAGCGGGTAGAGAGGACGGACAGAACGTTTACAGGATGACCTATTCGGTGAGGTTGCCTCCTTACGAAGAAGGAGATTTTATCGCTCTCAAAGGAGACATATACAGGGTTAAAAAAACCAGGAGCGGCAGCGATCCAGTGACCGTTAGAGATCTAAAAAATAACAAGATCACCACTTTGGATAAAGAGGAGATGAAGGAGGCCGATATCTACGGAGGGGATGAGTTGATCATGAAGGCGGTCGTGGTCTCAGAAGAGGAAAAAGAGATCCAGGTCTTGAATCCAGAGACCTACGAAACCGAAACGCTCATAAAACCTGAAGGTTCACCGACCGGAAAAGAAGAAGTGGAGGTCATCAAGGTCAAAAAAAGATTGATCTTGATACCTGAACAAAGATAAGATTTATACCGTACAAGAGTTATCTTTTTCTATGAACGATAAAGAAGAAAAGAACACGAGGGTCCTTCACACAACTTGGTTCGGCGTTTTTATGATAGGGGATTCAAAGGTTTTAGATAAAGAACTATTTTCTAAAGATCCTGAGAAACTGGCAGAGAAAAAATTCAGTATGGAGAAGGGAGAAATCCTAGAAGAAGAGAAAAATTTAGCGGAAAGATGGGATGGTTTCAGTGTAACATCAAAAAGGCTGAACGATATAGGGGAACTCTGGGAGGGAGAACTTTCAGATTTAGAGGTAGACCTCGAAGAATATTCATACCAAGAAACGCTCCTTCAAGAAGCTCTCGTCAAGCTCGGTAGTAAAAAGATCAGAGATTCTATCGACTTTGGAGAACATCTGGCAAAGGCTGTAGACGCTATACAGGATCTCAACGAGATAATCAATATCAAGATGGAAAGGTTAAGAGATTGGTATTCTTTGCATTTTCCGGAACTTGAGCAAGGGGTGAGCGATGAAGAATACGTGAATATGATATTCCAACATGGTTCTAGGGAAAATATAATCGAAGAGAAAGGGTGGGATATCTCAGAGGACCATACAGGGGGAGAGATAACTGAGAAAGAAGAAGATGTGTTCAAAAAGATGGCCGAAGGGTTGAAGGACGATATGGCCTACAGAGAGAAATTGCATGATTACGTGAGGCGGCGTATGGAAAAATACGCCCCAAATATGACCGCTCTAACAGGTCCTAAACTTGGGGGAGAACTGATCTCTCTCGCCGGATCCTTGGAAGAACTGGCAAAAAAGCCGGCCAGCACTATCCAGGTCCTTGGGGCAGAAAAGGCTCTTTTCAAACACCTGAACAAGGGTACCGATCCACCTAAACACGGTGCACTCCTCCAGCATCCTTATGTCCATCAGGCTCCGAAATCTTTGAGAGGTAAGATAGCAAGAGCCTTCGCTAACAAGATCGCCATCGCGGCAAGATTGGACTACTTTGGAGGAGAATTCAAGGGTGATGAACTGAAAGAAGATCTTGAAGAAAGGATAGAGAGGATAAAAGAATAGAAGTCTAGAGGTTTCACCATGGAGGAAAAGGAAGGAGCGGTCAAAACACTAATAGAAAAAGCCACTGGTCGGGGAGCTGAAGAGGTGAAAATCATCTCTCCTGAAAACGTTTTTACCGGCCGGTGGGTCAGGCTGAAATGCCAATATGGGTGCGGTGGCTACGGAAAGAGCTTGACATGTCCTCCTTATTCACCGAAACCAGAAGAAACGGAGAAGATCCTATCGGATTATGAAGATGCTCTCTTGATTCATTTTCCCACCAGTGTAGAGGACATCAGTAATATAATGGTGGATCTTGAACGGGAAGCTTTTCTCTCTGGCTTTTACAAAGCGTTCTCCATGCCGGCGGGACCGTGTGGGCTCTGTGAAGAATGTAGTGTAGAAGAAGGGTGTATCAATCCTCGTAAGGCTCGGCCAGCCATGGAGGCCTGTGGTATAGATGTATACCAGACCGCTAGAGAAGCGGGATTTCCGATTGAAGTTGTAAGAAGTAGAGACTGCCCTCAAAATTATTATGGATTATTGTTGTTGGAATGAAATCGATAATTCTACATAGGGATATAAATAGCCCTGCGATGATGAATGATAATAGGAGGTAAAAAGCCCCATGAGGACTATGCTGTATTCAGATCTGACCCAAAAGAAGATAGAGATACCTCCTGAATTCAAGAAAGGTAAAATAGTCGATATTTTGATAGAACCCTCAGAAGGTATCTGGACTGTACACGAAGTGGTGGTCGCTAAAGGATGGATAAACAAGGAGCATAGATTTTATTTCACCTATGAACTAAGGAATATTGACGAAGAGGATACGATCAGGATCAGGAAAACTATGGATGAAGCTAGGAAAAAACCGAGTGAAAGCAGCGAATTTTACATGGAAGACATCAATAGAAAGGTTGTGAAAACGGCAAGTGGAGTCGAGATCGGTAGACCCTACGACTATGAGTTGTCCCTAGATCTCGAACCATGGGTCGTTTGGAAAATACTAGTAGATCCGTCCAATCTCTCTCCTTATAAAAGACGTAAAAGGATCTCCGTAAAAAAAGTAGACAGGATCGAAGAGGAAAAGATCATCCTATCCGAATGACCCTGTTCACCTTTTCACTCGTTCATAACCCTTTTTGAGAGCTTCTACGTTGAGATCGACGTATTTTTCAGGGAATTCGACGCGAATTGTCTTTTCTAAACTCTCCAATTTTATCTCATCTGAAATTCCAGCAAGCGAGCCGAGCAGCACCACGTTAGCGGCTTTTGAAGTCCCTATCTTTTCGGCCATACGACCAGCAGGTACCTGATGAACTTCTCCTTCAAATCCGCTGAAATCGGTAACCCTTGTAGTGTCCACTATTAGATGTTCCGTTCTTTCAGCTATATCCCACCATTCGTCAAGGGTATCCTGGTAAAGCACCAATAGGTAGTCAGGGACTTCGATCACGAGTTCGTTCAGCTCATCTTTATCCACTATCACGTCTGAGTAGGCTATACCGCTCCGCACAGCGGCAGAATAAGATCTCTGCTGAACTACGTGAAGATCCTGCTCCAGTGCAAGGGCCTTACCTAGGATAGTGCCTGCTCGAACGGTTCCCTGTCCAGCCCATCCGCCTATCCTTACTTTCATCATCTTAATCACCTCTAAACCCTTCGATCTGTCGATATATCTCTTGAGTCAACTCCGGTCTCTCTATATCAGCTAATGTTCCAACATAAAGCTTATCCCTGTCTTTTTCTTTGCTGGTATTGTTTTTATACCATTCCAGCATGTCCAATCCATCCATGCCTTCCTTTTTGCCTTTTCTGGTCGGACATTGAGCCAGCACCTCTATAAAAGAAAAACCCTCCGTATTTATCGCCTTCTCGACTTCCTCTATCAATTCATCCATATGATAAGTGGTCCATCGAGCTACGTGTGAAGCTCCTGCAGCTTTGACCACTTCTGCGGCTTCAAAGCTAGACGATGGATTCCCGTGTGGGGTTGTTAAGGTTTCCTCCCCATGTTCCGTCGTGGGAGCTACCTGACCGCCGGTCATCGCATACAATCCATTATTGACCATAAGGACGTTCAAGTCGATATTGTTTCGAGCACCGTGCAGCAAGTGGTTGCCGCCTATCCCGGCACAATCTCCATCTCCAGAGACCACCATCACCTCTAGGTCTCTATTAGCTATCTTGATCCCTGAAGCAAAAGCCACAGCTCTGCCATGGGTGGTGTGAAGCGTATCGACTCTCCAGTGAGGAGAAGGTATCCAGGCTGCACAACCTATACCGCTCACTGCAGCAACATCTTCCTTCTCCAATCCACTCTTCTCTACAGCTCTTGACATCGCGTTCAGGACCATACCTCCTCCACACCCGGGGCAGAAAGGAGAGGGGTGGTTCCTTACGTACTTTTCTTTGATCATTTCAGCGTTTATCATCTTAAAACCTCCTCTATCTTTTGATGGACCTCTTCTATCGTAGGTAAAGAATTCAGTCTGTCATGGACGTAAAAGTCTTCACTACCGACACATCTTTCGACTTCCATCCTGTAGCCTCTTAGAGATAGCTCAACCAGAAGTACTTTCGAGTTCTTACCGATCTCTTTAAGCCTTTTTTCAGGACTCGGCCACATCGTCTTAGGTCTGAAGAATCCTACGTCTTTCCCATCTTCTCTAGCTTTCTGGACTGCTCCTTTTGCCGGTCTTGACATCGAACCGTAAGAGACTACCACTAGATCAGCTCCTTCAACATGATGCTCTTCCCAATCCTCGATCTCGGTTCTATTTTCTTCTATCTTAGCGACCAATCTTCTGACCAACCGGTCCTGAGCGGAAAAACTTGCTGTATCCCTTGTACCGTCGCCTAGGTGGGTGGAACCCGTTACCAGTAACTCATAACCGTCACCAAAATCTGGCATCGGAGGTACATAATCCTCATCATCGGTATCAAAAAATTCTTTCTCGTCGGAAGTTGGTCTTTTCCTCTCTTCCACCTCTACCTCACCAGGTATCGTAACTTTCTCTCTCATCTGTCCGACACCGGCATCAGCCAACATGACCACAGGCGTCCTGTACCTCTCGGCAAGATTGAAGGCCCTGACGGTCTGGTCGAACATCTCCTGAGCGGAGTTCGGTGAAAGAGCTATGATCTCGTAATCTCCCTGGCTTCCGAAGCGAGACTGCATAACGTCTCCGGTTCCCGGTTTGGTAGCTTGACCTGTAGAAGGACCGGCTCTCTGCACATTCACGATAACGCACGGCGTTTCAGTCATAACCGCATAACCTAGATTCTCCTGCATCAATGAAAACCCAGGTCCTGAAGTGGCGGTCATCGATTTCAAACCTGTCCAGGATGAACCTATCACCGAGGCAATGCTGGCTATCTCATCTTCCATCTGCACGAAACGACCTCCCACTTTAGGAAGTTCATCGGAAAGGTGGTTCATTATCTCCGAGGCCGGCGTTATAGGATATCCTCCAAAAAATTTCACCCCAGCTTTCATCGCAGCTTCTGCACAGGCTATATTTCCCTCTATGAAGTACTCTCCAGGGTTCATCATTCTTTTTCCTCCTTTACCTCTATGGCGAAGTCCGGGCAGTAAAGCTCACATCTTCTGCAGGATATACATCGTTCAGAGCGCACGACTTCCGGAAAATGATTATCATATTGATTAAGATCATCTGATTCGTCCAAAACATCCCTTGGGCAGTACTTTATGCAGATACCGCATCCCTTACAAAATTCCCTATCGATCTTTATTTTGATCTTCTCAGACATTCTACCAAATCCGGGCAGATATCAGGAAGATATAAAACTTTTGAAAGGAGATCTTTTTTAGAGCTTTAAGTAGGGGGCCATTCCTGATCTCTAGATACTTTCACGGCGTTATCCTGCAGATGATCGGATTTAGGATCAGTTTCTCTGCCGCACCTTTTACATCTAAGCTTACTTTTCTCCGTATAGATCGCCTTATCATAAGAGCAGTTAGGACACACGTAGCCTGTAGTGACTCCAGCCGTCTTCGGTTCAGCCTTCTCTTCCAACTCCACGTCTTCAGATTCTTCTTCATCTTCAAAAGGTCTTCCCTGGAACCATTTTCCAAAACTCTTAAGATAACGATAGCTGAAGTATGCACCTACACCCATCCATATGAAAGTAAGAAGAATATGGAAAAGCTGATAATTAGGTATGTTCAGCAGCATGTCGGGCACACCCCTAAAGTTCCAGAAAAAGTGCAGGATTATGGCAGAATGTATACCGTCCTTAACGTAGAGGTATCCGAATACTATACCAGCTACTCCAGCATGTGGTATACGGAAAAGACCTCCTCCGATGTGTGCAACTCCAAATATTATAGAGGAAACCACCACAAGTATGACGACCAACCTCCTTTCGAATCCGAAACCTCCAAAAAGGTAACGACCGATCTTTTTAGCCCCGCTTCCCTTATATAGTCCGAGCAACGCCATCGGCGCTCCTATGTACAGAACTCTAGTGATGAGCTCCTCCCATACAGACGCTCTCATCACACTATAGACCTCTTTCCAGCGCTGATCGAACCCAGGCATTTCTGGTAAGCCAGCGAAAATCTCTATTATTATCAGATACATCTGGCTGAAGAACAATAGTGCAGTGAATATCGTCACCAGCCTTAGTACAGGGGAGGACATGAAGGAGCGATTTTTTTCTATCTTCTTGAAGTTCCCTCTGAAGACATCCCTCAGATATTCCACCATGTCATCCCATCCTTTATAAAATAGATAGAATACAGAGAAAACAATTGCAGCAACCATCAAAAGGTAATATGCTGCAAAGGCCGTACTCCCTAGATATCCCAGGCTGATCGCTACAGGCATTATGAGAAATATCTGATTTGGATCCAACCGATCAGGTGTGGGAGATTCCTCATACGCTAGAGTTTCGGGAAATATTATTTCAATGGAACCCACAAGTAAAATTAAAATAATCACCAAGAAAGCGATGAATAGATAAAGCGCGATCGTAGTACCGTAGTTTTTCAATAGACTGGTAGATTCATCAATGACTGCATCTCCGTCCTCATCTGTTCTAGTACTTTGCAGTTCATAGCCGCAAGTATTACATTTGCTGCCGTCCATCTCCAAGCCGCAGCGTGGACATTTCATCAAGACTATATTTTTGATTACCGTATTAATTGTTTCGCCTTGACAAGTGTAAAAAAGAGAAAAAGGGTTTACTTACTCTTGACCTCGGTTGGTACGATCTTTTTCAGTTCACCTTTCTCAAGTTTCTCTTCCAGCTGTTCTCTCAACCTGAACTTCTGTACTTTGCCTCTTCCAGAAACGGGCAAGTTATCGGTTATCTCAGCGTAACGAGGGACTTTTGCGCTGGCAACTTCTCCATACAAGAAATCAACTACATCCTGTTCGGTTATGTCTCCATCTTCAGTCGGTACTACGGCCGCAGCGATCACTTCACCTAGCTCTTCATCGGGTACTCCCACTACCGCTACCTCCTGGATCTCTGGATGTTCTATCAGATATTCTTCGATCTCCCTTGGATAAACATTTAGTCCTCCAACTATAACCATGTCTTTCTTCCTGCCCACTATCTCCACGTAACCTCTCTCGTCCATCACTGCTAGATCGCCGGAATGAAGCCAACTATCTTCGATGGTTTTCTCCGTCGCTTCAGGTTTGTTGTAGTAACCTTTCATGACATTGTATCCTTTCACCAACAGCTCACCGGTCTCACCGGAAGGGACCTCATTTCCTTCGTCATCCACTATCTTTACTTCCTGGTCAGGCATCACAGTTCCTACGGTTTCCACACGATCCTTTACAGAATCATCGAGTCTTGTCATGGTCACTCCTGGAGAGGCTTCAGTCAGTCCGTAAGTTATCAACACGTTGCAGCCCATATCGTTGATCACTGACTTCATGGTCTCGACAGGACAGCTGGAGCCAGCCATTATGCCTGTTCTGAGACTGCTGGTATCGTAATCCTCCTCTTTCAGAGCTTCTAACTCCCTTATGAACATCGTAGGGACACCATGTATCATCGTCGCCTCCTCTTTTTCGACGAGTTCAAGGGCCTTGTGTGGTTCGAAGTCTACCAGTGGGATCATCGTACCTCCGAATACCGCCATCAGCGTGATGCTCATCACGTTGCCAAAGCAGTGAGTGAACGGTACCGGTATCACCAATTTGTCTTCATCAGTTGTTTCCAATATCTCCCCTTGATCGTGGGCATTCTTAACTATCTGGTAGTGAGAAAGCATAACTCCTTTGGGTTTTCCCGTTGTGCCCGAAGTGTAAAGTATGAATGTGACGTCGTCGGGTTCAGTCCCCTCTTTCCTCTCAAGGTACTCTTCGTCGTCCCGCCATTCTTTTCCTTTTTCGTAAGCCTCTTCGAATGAGAAGGATTCGAATTCCTCACTTTCACCATCGATCATAACAAGGGTTTCCAACTTATCCAACTCTGTTGCTTTATCTTCTAAAACATCTAAAAAGTTATATTTTCCGTACTCTTCGGTGGTTATCACTGCTTTCGTATCAGAATCATTGAACATGTACTCGATCTCTCCGCCTTTATACCAAGGGTCTGTTGGAACAACCACAGCTCCGATCTTAGGGACGGCGAACCAAGCCACGATCCACTCTGGTACGTTCGGTAAGTATATTGCTACTTTGTCATCCCTACCTATACCTCGCTTCATCAAGAAATTCGCAAGTCTTTCCGCCTTCTCGTTCAATTCCTCATAGGTTATCCGTCTATCTTCAAATATTATCGCTTCTTCATCAGGATACTCTTCAGCCCTATCATCCAGTAACTGGCCAATGGTCGTTTTCATGATCTGATACCTCTGAATTTCGAAATGGAATAGAGGATATAAGTTTTGCGTTTTTTTAGGTGTAGAGAAGAGGATTTCACATGTTTTAGACTCGCCTAAGCGATGTGAACATCGATAGGTTTGTAAAAATTTAAAATTGTTATAGTAGACAACATGCTACCTATTTTTCTAAAGATGAAGCGCTCTGGGATCACATCAAAAAATTATTATATTCGGAACAGAGTCCAATAGATGGGAGCTTTATATACTCCCGAATAGTTAGATATAGTGATAAAATGTCCTCAGAAAAGTCCATCAGCTTGGGTCTTATACTAATTCTGATTCTAGCCAGCTTTAGTTTAACTACCTTCCACGCGGAAGCCTCCGAGGAAGAGTATCATCTCATATTGACCTCAACTGAAGGTGGGAATATAGTCCAGCCTGAAGACGATGAGGATGGACCAGTATACAAGGAATACAGCGAAGGAGACAGTGTGGTTATCGAAGCTGAATCCGATGACAACTATGAATTCGTGGAATGGACCGGCGACACCGAATATATCGATAATGTTGAATCAAAGAACACTAATATCGAGATGAACGCTAACCATACAGTCACAGCGGAATTTGAAAAAGAGACCCGGGAGTTGTCGATCGACGTGGATGGCGAGGGAGAAGTCACTAAGCCGGGCCAGGGAGATTTTTCCTACGAACATGGTGAGGAAGTGAACTTGAGAGCCGATCCAGACGAAGATTACGTTTTCGAAAAATGGTCGGGCGATACTGGCGAGATAGAAGATACTGAAGATGAACTCACCACCATAACCATGGAAGACGATTATGATATCACGGCGGAATTTGAAGAAGATCACTACGAATTGTCGATAGATGTGGATGGTGAGGGAGAGATATTACAACCCGATGGTGAAGGAGATCATGAAATAGAGAGGGAGAAAGAGATAGTTCTAGAAGCTAAAGCTGACCAACACTATGACTTCAAAAGATGGACAGGTGACATTGAAACGATAAAAAGACCGAGATCAAATATAACTACGATCACTATGGAAGACGACTACGATATCACGGCGGAATTTGAAAAAGAAACTTACGAGCTCTCTATAGATATTGATGGTGAAGGAGAAGTGATACGACCGGGCGAAGGTGATTTTGAATACGAATACGATGAAACTGTAGTTATCGAAGCAGAAGCGGACGAAAAGCATCGGTTCGAGGCTTGGACCGGAGACATCGAAAATATCGAGAATTACGACTCTGACCTCACAACCATAACTATGGAAGACGACTACGATATCACGGCGGAATTTGAAGAAGACTACTACGAATTGTCCATCGATGTCGATGGTGAAGGAGAAGTGATACGACCGGGCGAAGGTGATTTTGAATTTGAAAGAGACGAAGAGATCGTCATTGAGGCAGAAGCCTTTGAAAATTACGAGTTCGTAGAGTGGACAGGTGATACTGAGGGTATCGAGAACTCTACTTCGAAATTGACTACCATTATAATGGAAGATGATTATGATATAACTGCAGAATTTGAAAAAGAGATGCATGAGCTTTCTATAGATATCGACGGAGAAGGCGAAGTGATAAGGCCAGAAGAAGAAACATCATCCCACGAATATGGTGATGAGATCATCTTAGAAGTGGAGCCTGATGAGGGATATGATTTTTCAGGCTGGACGGGAGATACTGACAAGATCGATGATCCAGATGCTGAATTGAGCTCCATAGAGATGACCGACGATCATGATATAACCGCGGAGTTCGAAAGTGAAAATATCGAACTTGAGATAGAATGGATCATCATAGCTATTCTTGCAATTGCTCTTATAGGAATGGTAATAAAGACTAAAAGATCAAGTGAAGGAGAAAGTGAAAAGAAAGAAAGACCTAAAGAGGGTATTTGTGAGAACTGTGGAGAGATCGTACCGATAGAATCAAAAGAATGCCCTGAATGTGGTGCCCCTTTGGCACCACCAGACATACCAGAACTTCAAAAGGCTAAATCCTGAGTCAATCTTTTCTAGTCCTGATCACCGGGAGCCCTTCTTTGGACTCGGGATTGCTTCTAACATCAGGACCTCTTCTCCATGCTTTCCTTACTGCAATTATCGGTAGGTCAGATCTTTTTTTCTTTTGATCTACTTCTCTCCTCTCGATCATGGGTAAGCCTTCTTTCTTCTTTCTTTCAGATTCTTCTTTCTTCTCCATAAGACTATCCTGAACACCTGTAAATTTTGCCCAGACCATCAAAGCAGAAGGCAGTAAAAATACTGCTACGATGAAGCTGTATCCTATGGCCATAGCAGTTATATAGCCAAATTGAGCAAGAGGGATGATATCAGAAGTGGCTAATATTCCAAAAGCCCCTACGGTGGTCGCCGCAGAACCAAATAGTGCAGCTCCTGTATTCAAAACCGTTTCCTGACAGGCTTCGAAAAGTTCTTTTCCCTCTTCCATCTCCTCTAAAAATCTATGGGTTATATGTATGCTGAAATCGACTCCCATACCTACAGTTAATGCGGTTATAGTTACAGTTAGAACATTCAAGGGAACGTCGAGTGCAAACATAGTTCCTATAATCCAGATGGTCACTAACGTAACAGGGAATGCCGTGATCAACCCAAGGACCTTAGTCTTTATAGCGGATAAAAATATGAATGACAAAATAGTTGCGACTATTATTATCGTCAAAGTTAGAGAAAAAATTTGAGTACTTGTTAATTCGTCTGTCGTTTCTTGATTGACAATATTTCTGCTGGTTACTTGTGTTGAATACCCAGCATTTCTCAAAGGTTCTGAGTCTTCTTCTAGCTGATCTCTCATAACAGCGGCATTATCCAGATCTTCTTCGATCAGAGCTTCGTCTTCCGTAAGGGTCAATGTAGCTGCTTCATAATTACCGTCCTCATCTCTATATAAAACGTCTTGGATCGCATCTCTGCTTTCCGGCGCCTCGTACATGAGATCATAAAGCTGCGTTATGTTGCTATCAGGTATCTCATCTCCTTCAGTATCGCTCTCTCTAAATGCATCTACAAGGGTCTCATTGTAGTGATCCTGTCCAACGGTAGCAGTTCCATAATGCCTCAAAACAGATAGAGGTGAATTTATACCTTCTTCTTCAACTATATAGCGGTTGTCTTCAACGTTAAATTCTACGTGATCGATGGCATATAGGAAATCTACATCGGCCACATCCCCTTCACTCAGAATATATACTGTAGAGGTACTGATATTGTAGTTGTCATTTATATATTCAATATTTTGGCTCTGTGGTTCCCCTTCGGGAAGGAAATCTTCGATGGCAAAAGTAGTGTCTACATTAGCTGCGCCATATCCTGCCACCCCCGTAAGCAGGATAGTCGCGATTATCATGGCCCAAGGTTTCTCATCAGCGATTATACTAGAGACGGAAAGGAATTTTTTGATGTACTTGTTATCTTCATTATTTTCATCACTATCCTTATCAGATTTTCTACTACTCTTTTTGTCACCTTCTTCCTTTTTCATCCTTCTTTCTTCAACGAGTTGAAGGGTCGCTGGTAAAAAGCCAACCATCAAGATCAGACTAGAAGAGATGCCGATGGCGGCAAGGATTCCAAATTGCCCTATGACCAATAAGTCGCTTAAAACGTTCGATAAGAAACCAATAGCCGTAGTAACAGTAGTTAATAGAAGTGCACCTCCAACTGTCATAATAGCGATCTTTGTAGAATCTTTTGGACTCTTTGACTTCGCCTTCTCCTCCCTGTACCTCATGACCATATGAAGACCGTAATCTATTATAAGGCCGGTCAGAAGGATAGGAACTGCAACTATCAAGGGGTTGAATTTATATCCTAAAAGTACTCCTGCTCCAAAAGTCCAAACGATAGCGATACCTAAGGATGAAAGACTTAACAATGTCTCGATTATAGATTTGTAGACCAGCATCAAAACGAAGATCACGAAAACAAAAGCAACGGGTAATAATTGATTCATACTTCTAGTGGCACTATCATTTATTTCCTGAAGCATTACTTGGGGTGCATAAACTTTTGTTTCTGAATTTTCAGTCACATCGTCAACTAAATCTATTAGCTCTTCTTGGGCTTCTTCTCTTGTATCACTGTCAATTGCCTCGTCCATCAACACCATCCCCATAGCGCTTTCGGCCCTGATCCTCCTTACTGTGAGATCTTCCCCATCGAATTCTTCACTACTCAACCTGACTGTTTGTCGGGCCATTTCATTTATGAGATCCGGTAAAAATTCTGCAGAGCGCATAGTGCTACTCATCTGAGTTATCACTTCGATTGTTCCTTCAGTGAGATCAAAATACCCTTCTAAAGTCGAGCGGTAATTTTCGATATACGGTTTGGTCTCATCGTCCCAATTTTCTTCGTAATGGATCTCTTCTATCTCATCAAGATTATGTTCAGTTTCATTTAGATGAGTTAATGATTCTTCTTCCTTTTTTTCACCTTCAATTAGTATATCAATACTTCTTTCAATACTATCTTGGAGAGGCTTAGGATCATATTCTTTAGCATCTCTTAAAGTTGCCTTGATCTCTCTATCACTCATATTCTTGACTTGCTCTATTTTCTCATCGAGAGAAGGTTCTACAGAAGGAATGTCTTCAACGACTTCAAAGTCTGGTTGTATATGAGCGACGTGTTCGCCGACGCCCAAGAATGTATCCAACATCTCTCCTACGGCCTGGATCTCCTCAGGAGTTGGATCGCTCATCAGTATCCTGCCTGAGGCAGTGAATAGATTCGAAAAGTATTGACCCTCTTCTGGTACCTCATCTTCCTCAACATCATCCATAACTGTTGAGTCGGATTCGATCTCTTGATCTTCGACGGCTAGTAAACCACCTTCAAAAAAGCCCGTGTATTCTTGAAGGACTGCCCAACTCTCAGGATTAGATATTATATATGACATCGACTTGAAGGTTTCAACTGATTCTTCTCTTATATCAGGATCTTCTGAGCGGGCTAAAATAAGATTGTTTTCGAGAGAGGCTTTTAACTTTTCGTACATGTCGGTTTGGTTCTCAATTGCGTCATTAAAATATTCTAAATCTTCATATATGTTTTCTAAAGTTCTACTCAATTGCTGTGTTCTGTTAGCTTGTATGATTATATCGGCTAGGGTCATTACCCCTTCCGGCATATCATCTGTATCTAACAAAGTTTGGTTTATCTTTTCATTTTCCAATATCGCTTCTTTGGCGTAGAACATATCTAAGAGTACATCCTGAGTCAAAGCATCTCCTAACTCTCCGATGAAGATGAGTTGGTTGTGCTCACCTGCTGTTCCGAATTTTTCTTCAACCTCATCTAGCCAATCCGCAGTTTCAGTATCAGGCTCAAAGGTTTCTTCGTCGGTCTCCATCTCTGCTTGCATTGCAAAGTACCCTAAAAAGAGAGAGAGCACGATGATGATGGTGATGACCTTCAAAGGACTACCGCTTACCAACCTTGGGAAAGGTTTGAATACATATTTTTCTAAAGCCCTTTTTATATCCATACCAGTTTACCTCTTAAACATATCAAATTTAGTAAATTATAGGTGCTAGCCAGATCATCTATAAGAGATGCTAAAGGATTCATAGATATCCACAACAAGCTTTTTGAGGAACTTAGCGGACTTCATGATATATACCTTATCAGTCAATTATGTTATACAAAACGATTTAAATTTTCCGGCTTTGTGGATCTCTTTTCATATGCATTGATGTTGTTACTTCATCCTTTTTTCGTACTATATCCCTCTTTGTGTGCTCTTCGAGAGATTATATCCATACCGTACTTTGCTCCAAGCATACTACCTGCACCGGTTATTCCCCAGTACCATACTAATCTGTCTAGAAGAACAGCCGTTCCTGCAACTCCACTAGGAACTCCCAAAAAGATAAAAACCGCAGCCATACCTCCTTCGTAAACTCCAACGTTACCCGGGATCCCTGGGATAAGGAGAAGCATTATACTTAACCCTATAGCTATTACGATGTTCACAAAGCTTAGATGATGACCTAACGCAAGAAGTAGAAGATAGTATTTCAATACGTCTAAACCTTTTCTTGAAAACGAAAGGGCCATCCCTTCACCGAACATCCTCCTGTCCTGGAGGCTCCTTTTGAAATTTTTTCTAAAAGTTGTGTATTTTTCCAGGATCTCGCTTTCCCTGCTCTTTATACTTTTTATATGCTTACAGAGCCATAAGAGCATACGGAATAGTTTAGAATAGCCCAAATAGATTTCTAAGATTATGAAAACTATCAGCGAGGAGACTAGCGCGAAGACCAGGATCATAAGATAAACAACTGTGGGAGGACTAGTGAATATCATCATGAGTATGACCGCAACAGTAACTATTACTATATCCACGATGAATTCTAAGGTCAGATCTGTAGCTACAGTGGCGAACCCTTCTTTCACCTTTATCTTAAATTTCTCTTTCAACAGGTAGACCCTTGCCACTTCACCCCCCATCTTTACGATCGGGGTTAGATTGTTCACTGCTTGTCCGACCAGCATCATCTTGAAAAGATCCTTGATCTTGATTTTTGGATCGATCTTCTTCACGAACACTCTCCATCTCAGCGCCCAGAGAAAACTAGCTCCGATAACAAGGGCGATCACGATCAAGTAGTAGTATATATTGAGCTCTCTTAGTGAACTGTATATCTCGTCAAAGCCTATGAAACGGAATAGAAAGAATATGATTAGTATTCCGACGGCCAACAAGCCTATTAATTGAAATGCCTCTTTTTTCATGAGCGGTCTTAGCATGAGAAAGGAATACTTATCAATTTCCCATGGTTGGGAATAAACATTTTTTTCTTAGAACTAAGAAAGAAGTTCTTGAAGTTTGGAGGGATACAAGAGCGATCACTGAAGTCCTAGATGCAGTTGTCTTGACTGTCCAAAAATACGAGAGAATTAAAAGAGAGGGTAAACGGTTTTTAAACACCGTTATTCTTCTTCCAATTTTTCTTCTAGTTCTTCGATCCTCTTTTTCAACTCAGCTATCTCCTCTTCTTTCCCTCTTTCCTCTTCAGCAGGCGATACCATCTCTTCGTAACCTTTTTTTATCGATTCTAGTGCCTGTTCTACAACTTGCGAGTAATCTTTTTCGATCTTTTTACGGACGTCTTCGAACTTTTTAAGGACCAATGGCTTTTCTCGACCCATCTCTTCCCAGAAGGCCTTGTAAATATGATCGTGTTCTGCAAAACCCTCCGCTAACTTTTTCTCAAAGTTTTCAGAGAGGGATGACCACAATCTCTCAACGTCTTCCATCTTATCGGCGTGTTCTACAGCCATCTTCTCAATTTTTAAAGTAAATTCTTCTTTGAACTCCTCCCAATGATCGTAGATCTCTTCTTCTTTGTTTTCCATGTAATTCCTAGCCTCTTCGAGTTCTCCTCTTGTCTTCTCTAACATGTCAAACCATAAAGGATACAATTCTTTGAGGTCTCTTTCCTTCTCAGAGATTATCTCCTTGCTCTCTTCAGAATGATCCTTGATTATTTCTAAAACTTTATTCTTTCTCAATTGGAGCTCGATGGGTATCTCTCCCAACAAGAGGTTCATCTCTTTAACGAACCCTTTCCAGAGATCGGTCAATTCATCTAATTCCTCAGAGGGGATCTCAGTGTCAGAAAGTTCCTCAAGATTCTTTTCTATCTTCCGGACTCTCTTCTTCCAGTCATTCTCAACTCTCTCCCAGTATCTCTTAGGTGGGAATTTGAATTCTTCGAAACCTCCCTTGATCTCTTTTTGGAGATCTTCCCAGAATCCCTCGATACTGTCATACTCACCCTTACTGAAGTTCATGAATAACTTGGATGGAGAGAAAAAATCATCCAATAAGGGTATCTTGTCTTTTCTCTTTTTTATTTCGATATCCTCTTCATCTTCAGGAGGTGAAAAGTTCTCTTTTATCTTTTCCTTAAAATCTTCTGAAAGCATCTTTTCAGCGATGTCGTATTTGGTCCAGTTCTTTTTAACCTCGATATCTACGCATTTCAAAAGTGCGATCATCTCATCTTTTAGAAATTCATCCTCTAAATCTTTTATAAGTTTCTCATCTTCTTCCTCATCTTCTACAGCATCTAAGAATTTTTTCCTAAGGTTATCTATCTTCTTCTCTGTCATATTATGCTCACCTCTATCCAAACTATATCAATAGAATTGAAAACAGCTTTATATAGTTTTTCAATCTTGATCCTGTTCAATCGGACAACTTCTTGATCGGCAGGAAGGTATTTTATTACCATGTGGGCAGCTGGTAGGAGCTCCCAATCTTTCGCATATCTCGTCCACCATGTCCATGTCAAATATATGTTCTAACTCGCAGGCTTTTTCATGTATATCTTCATTCGGAATGCTAAAAAATTCATCTAAAAATACTTCTAGAACTCTATGGATGCGGACTATCCTTTCACCCTCCTTTTTTCCCTTTTCGGTCAATTTAACTCCGTGGTACGGTCGGTATTCTACTAGCTCCTCTTTCTCAAGCTTGGAAAGCACCTCTGTTACAGACGGAGACGAAATCCCCATCATCTCGGCTATCTGTCCTGTTTTTATCTTATCTTCTTCTTGCTCTGAAGATATTTTATACAGAGCCTCTAAATACTCTTCTTTCGTTTCTTTGTTCATCCTATCCTGACTCTCGTATATAATCGAATCAAAGACATTTATGTGACGTCCTCCTTCACCCTAGAAGGGTGAGACTTCCTACGGAGCCACTGACTCCTTGCACAAGCCCGGAAGTTGCATTCCGCTCGCCGACTTTTGTTTTACCCAAACACAGAGGTCGGGTCATCGCTCCA
>Ga0207421_10001470_pt1 | contig 30268 bp, 27 predicted proteins | sample SodLakKL_010_SED_4_FD_187542 | JGI IMG/M metagenome (GOLD analysis project Ga0207421, IMG submission 187542) | Alkaline sediment microbial communities from Lake Tanatar, Kulunda Steppe, Russia - 8KL_010_SED (SPAdes) (version 2) | ecosystem: Environmental > Aquatic > Non-marine Saline and...
GTGGGCGCCCACGGCTTCTGCGGTGCGCGCGATGGAGCCGAGGTTGTGCGGGTCGGTGACGCCGTCGAGGGCCACGAGCAGCACCTGCTCATCGGCCCGTTCCGCGGCGGCCAGCACCTCGTCCAGCGTCGCGACCGGCACGGGCGGCGCCAGCGCGACGACACCCTGGTGGACCAGGCCGTCGGTCAACGCATCGAGCACCGGTCGATCGTGGCGCTCGATGGTGACGCCCCGCTCGGCGGCCAGCGCCTCGATCTCGTCGAGCACCAGCACCGGGTCGCGCGAGACGGCGATCAGCACGCGGGTGACATCGTGCTCGGACCGGAGCAGTTCCCGGACCGGGTGCAGCCCACCGACGATGCGGTCCTCCAGGATGCCTCGGCGTCCCGCGGGGCCGCCGCGTTGCGGGTTCGACCCACCGTCGCGTGACCCACCGTCGCGTGACCCGCCGTCGCGGGACCCGCCGTCGCGCGACCCACCCGAGGAGCGGCCGGAGCCGCCACCACCGGAACGGTCCGGCGCGCCGCTGCGGCCACCGGTCCGGTCGCTGCTCCCCCGGCCACCGCTGCCGCCGCGAGCACCGCCCTTGCCGCGGCCACCGCTGCCGCCGCGAGCACCGCCCTTGCCCGAGCTCGCGCCGGAGCCGCCCGATCGGGCCTTGCCGGAACCGCCGCGTCCGCCGGGATTCATGCGTTCGCCGATGCCGAGGCGGCGGCGTACCAGCGCGGGCCGTCGGGTCGGTCCTCGACGACCACCCCGGCCGCCGCCAGCTGGTCGCGGATCGCGTCCGAGGTCGCGAAGTCCTTGGCGGCCCTCGCCTCCTGACGCTGCTGCAGCAGGCTCTCGACCAGCGTGGAGAGCTGGCTCTCGAGTCCCGCCGCGTCCTCGAGCGAGGCCTCGAGGGCCAGACCGAGGACCTCGTCGCCGAGGTGGACCAGGGCGTCGGCGATCGCCGCGACCGCCCCGGAGGCCTCCGGCTTGCCGGCCTCCGCGCCGGGCAGCAGTTCGTTGCCGGCGGTCACCATCTCGTGGAGCGCGGCGACCGCGGCGGGGGCATTGAGATCGTCGTCCATGGCGCCGCGGAACGCCTCGAGGTGGGCACCCACCGACGCGGTGTCCGGGTCGACCCCGCGTGTCGCGCGGCGCGCCGAGCGCAGGAAGGTGGTGAACCGGTGGTGGACCGTCGTGGCGTCCCGCAGCCGCTCGGAATCGAACGTCAGCGGCGTGCGGTGCTGGGCGGAGAGGTACCACAGCCGCAGCGGCCCGACGCCCCATCCGGCGATGGCTTCCTCGAGCGAGACGACGTTGCCGACCGACTTGGACATCTTCTCCTCGCCCATGCGCACCATGCCGTTGTGCACCCAGTAGCGGGCGAAGGTGTCGCCGTGGGCGGCCTCGTGCTGGGCGATCTCGTTCTCGTGGTGGGGGAAGACCAGGTCGAGCCCGCCGCCGTGGACGTCGAACCCGTGACCGAGGTGTTTGGCCGCCATCGCCGAGCACTCGATGTGCCAACCGGGCCGGCCGTCGCCCCACGGCGAGGGCCAGGACGGCTCGCCCGGCTTGGCCGCCTTCCACATCGCGAAATCGAGGGGATCCTCCTTGTGGTCGGAGCCGACCACGTCCTCGCCCTGCTGCATGTCCTCGACCTTGCGGCCCGACAGCTTGCCGTAGCCCTCGAAGGTCCGCACCCGGAAGAACACGTCGCCGTCGGCGGCGTAGGCCTTGCCCTGGTCGATGAGCGCGGCGATCAGCTGCTGCATCTCGATCAGGTGCCCGGTCGCCAGCGGCTGCACGTCGGGGGGCAGGACGTTCAGGGCGTCCATGGACCGGTTCCACAGGCGGGTGTAGCGCGTCGCGATGATCGAGGCGTCGGTCTTCTCCCGCCGGGCCCGCATGATGATCTTGTCGTCGATGTCGGTCACGTTCTGGACGAACCGGACCTCATAGCCACTGGCGGCGAGGTAGCGACGCAGCACGTCGAACACGACCGCCGCACGACCGTGCCCGATGTGCGCGTCCGATTGCACGGTCGGGCCGCAGACGTACAGGCTCGCCTTGCCCTCTTCACGTGGCTCGAAGGGGCGCTTGGCGCGCTGCAGGGTGTCGTACAGGACGAGCGACATGGGCGACTCAACGTGTTCGAAGGGCGGGTGGGACCAGCACCGGGGACGGCAGGAGAGCCTACCCGCGGTCGGCGATCAACAGACAGGAGCACCATGCGGCGATGCCCTCGCCCCGGCCGATGGTCCCCAACCGATCGGTGGTGGTGAACTTCACCGACACGGCGGCGACGTCGAGGTGGCAGACCCCGGCGAGGTTGGTGCGCATCGACTCGCGGTGCTCGGCCAGCCGGGGGCGCTGCGCCACCAACGTGAGATCGAGGTTGCCGACCCGCCAGCCGACGGCGGCCACGTCGGCGACCACGGCCGCCAGCAGCGCGAGCGAGTCCGCCCCGGCGGTCCCGGGACGGTCGACCCCGAAGCGGCTGCCGAGGTCGCCCAGAGCCGCGGCGCCCAGCAGCGCGTCCGCGACCGCGTGGGCACCGACGTCCGCATCCGAATGGCCGGCCAACCCGGGTGCGCCGGGGATCGTGGCCCCGCACAGCACGAGCGGCCGATCCGCGACCTCGTCGAACGGGTGCACGTCCAAGCCGCTGCCCACCCGCAGCCCCGTCGCGTCACTCATGCCACTCATGCCGCTCATGCCGCTCATGGGCCCCTCCAGCAATGGTCGACGCCCCCTCCGGCCCACGGGCCGGTGGTCGCGTGAGCGCCAGGGCTTCGACGACGGCGAGGTCGCTCAAGAAGGTCACCTTGCGGCCCCACGCGGAGCCGGGGACCACGGCCACACGTCCTTGCAGCCTGCCGGCGGCCACCTGGGTCTCCACCAACGCGAGGTCATCCGTGGCTTCGTCGGCGGTGGCCAGCGCGTCCTGGAGCACCCAGCGGGGGAACACCTGCGGCGTCTGCACACCCACCAGGCCGTCGCGGTCGATGGTCGCCACGACCGTGTCCCCGCGGACGCGTTTGAGCGTGTCGGAGACGGGCAGGCACGGTGCGGCGGCCACGACATCCTCGCCCCGCAGCACCGCGTCGAGCGTGGTCCGGATCACCTCGGGAGGCATCAACGGCCGCGCCGCATCGTGGATGACCACGGTACGCACCGATGCGGGGAGTGCGGCGAGCCCGGCACGGACGCTGGCCGTGCGCGAATCCCCACCGACGACGAATCCGGCCACCGGGAGTTCCGCGCACGCAGCCGCGAACGCGGATCGGTGACCGGCCGTGTGCACGACCATCGCCGCGGGCAGGCCGGCCGCGGCCAGCGCGGCCAGCGCGTGGGCCAACAGCGAGCGGCCGGCGACCTCGACGAGCGCCTTGGGGCCCGGCGAGCCCAACCGGGTTCCAGCACCTGCGGCGACCACGACCACACCGATGCTGTTCGCGTCACCGGCCCCGTGGCGGTCGATCATCGCTGAACGACCGATCCGGTCGGTGACGCGAACAGCAGCCGGCCGGTCCGGCTCTGCACGATCGAGGTGACGTCCACCGTGACGTCGCTGCCGACCTGCTCGAGTGCGCCGTCGACGACCACCATCGTGCCATCCTGCAGGTATCCGATGCCCTGACCGGGCTCCTTGCCCTCGCGCACGATACCGAGCGCCAGCTGATCGCCCGGCAGCACCGGTGACCGGACCGCGTCGGCCAGCGCGTGCGGGTTGAGCACGCGGATGCCGCTGAGCTCCGCGGTCCGCGCGAGCCCCGCGTCGCCGGTGATCAGATCGGCGTGTCGGTCGCGGCACAACGCGGCCAGCTTCGCGTCGACCTCCGCGACCCCCGACATCTCGTCCTCGTCGATCTCGACCGCGACCAGGCCCTCGTCCTGCAGGACCTGGAGGGTCGCGAGACCACGGCGTCCGAGTTTGCGCCGGTGCTCGGCCTCCGAGTCCGCGATGCGCTCGACCTCGGCCAGAACGAACCTCGGGACCACCAGGGTCCCCCCGAGGAAGCCGACCCGGGCGATCTCGGCGATACGGCCGTCGATGAGCGCGGAACTGTCGACGACCTTCACCCCGACGCCACGCGAGGGCGTCCGCACCTCCAGCCGTCCGCGGACCCCGACGAAGCGACCGAGCTCCGCGCCGCGGGCCGCACCGAGCCGTCCACCCGCGTAGGCGAGCGTCACCAGCACCAGCAGCGTGACCGGCACGGTGATCACCTGGAACGGCAGCAGCAGCACCGGCAGCAACAGCGCCAGACCCGTGAACGCCCCCAGCGAGGCCCCGATGGCCGTGGCCACCAGCTGCACCGCGGGGACCTGCTCGAGGCGTCCCGCGGCGGCGTCGGCGCCGCGCACCACGGCGCGACCGAACCAGCCGCCGAGCAGGTAGCCGAACAACGCCCCCAACACCGAGGTGACCAGGCGGGTCGTCTCCGGGTCCTCCAGCCCGAACGCTTCGTCCGCCACCGCGCCGAGCCCGAAGCCCCCGGCGGTCAGCGACAGCACGATGCCCAGCCGGATCAGCTCGGTCACGAGCTGACGGGCACGCGAGTCAGACGCCACGGTCGATGCTCCCTGCTCCGCCCACGGCGTCACCCCTCAGTATGGCCCCGTCGGCCAGCGCCCTCCCGGCCCCGGCGTTCCCGGCCGAGCGTTCCCCACCCAGACGTCCACCGCCCGGCGGGAGCCGGGCGGTGGACGTATCGATGCCGGTGCTCAGCCGTGCGCGAGCTCGAGGGTCTCCTCGACCAGCTGCTCGGCCTTCTCCTCGTCCTTCTTGATCGCCACGGCCAGCTCGGACAGCAGGATCTGCTTGGCCTTGGTCAGCATACGCTTCTCGCCGGCGGACAGGCCCTTGTCCTTCTCGCGCGTGGCGAGGTTCCGCACGACCTCGGCGACCTGGTAGATGTCACCGGAGCGCAGCTTCTCGTAGTTGGCCTTGAAGCGTCGCGACCAGTTGCCGGCCGCCTTGCCCTCGGGCTCGCGCAGGACGTCGAGCACCTGCTCGACCTCCTTCTTCGAGACCACGTTGCGGATGCCGACCTCTTCGCAAGAGTCCGCCGGCACCATCAGCGTCAGATCCCCATAGGTGAGCCGCAGCACGAGGTACTCGCGAGACTCGCCCTTGAGGTCGCGTTCCTCCTTGCGCTCGATCACCGCAGCACCGTGGTGGGGGTAGATGACGGTGTCACCAACGCTGTAGGCCATAGGTGGTCACTCCTGGCTTGGACCCGGGAAGGCGACCCGGGGAGAGGTGGTCTCGGGGTCAGTCGTCGCGGTGGATCCGGCCAGTTCGATCAGCTTCGACCGAGGAGCCGGGTGCGCGAGGGGCCGACGTGGAACGAACGCTGGCACTCCTCGGTCGCTCATGTGTCCGAGAGGATGGACGGACACGGCTGCCGGGGGCGAAGGCGGAGCCGCCCATCACGGAGCGGTTCCCGACCCGGTAACCCGCCGAACGATAGCACACGACCCCCCTCGCGTCGACCGACGAAAAGACCGAAACTGCCGGTGGGAGGGGGTTCCGACGCTCTCAGAGCGAAAAGGGAACCCGCGTCCCTGATGCCTCGAGCTAGACGTAACGGTCCAGGAGCGTCGCTTCGGCCAACCGGCGCAGCCCCTCTTGGATGTGACGCGCGCGGGATTCGCCGACCCCTTCGACATCGTCGAGTTCCGTGATCGATGCCTCCATGATCGCGGGGAGCGTCCCGAAGTGCTCGACCAGACGCTCCACGACCGCTGAGGGCAGCCGTGGGATCCGCGACAGCAGGCGGTAGCCCTTGGGGGTCACCGACCGGTCCAGCTCGTCCTCGGAGTACGACAGCACCGAGGCGACCTGCTCCGGGTCCAACAGCGCGTCGGTGGACAGCGTCGCGATGTCACTCAGCACCTTGGTGAGCTTGCGCCGTCGGTCACCGAGGTAGTCGCGCACCACCAGCTCCCGCTCGTCGGCGACCGTGGCGACCAGTTCGTCGAGCTGGAGCTGGATGAGCCGGCCCTCGGAGCCGAGCTCGGCCACGTGGTCCGCCACCTCGTGGGCGATCCGCCGCAGCATCTCGGCGCGCTGGAGGGTGAGGACCGCATCACGGACGCTCACGGTGTCCTCGACCTCGCGGGCCGAGAGGGTCGCGGCGACCTCGTCGAGCCGCGACCGGTAGCGCTCCAGGGTCGACAGGGCCTGGTTCGCACGGAACAGCAGTGCCGCCACCTCCTCGACGATGTGCTTGCTGCCGCCGTAGTAGAGGTTGACCATGCCCATCGATTCGGAGACCGCGATGATGGGCAGGCCGGTCTCCTTGGCCGTCCGCTCGGCGGAACGGTGCCGGGTCCCGGTCTCGCTGGTGGGGATGCCCGGGTCGGGAACCAGGTGCACGTTGGCACGCAGCACCCGGGCGGCGTCCGCGTCCAGGACCAACGCCCCGTCCATCTTGGCCAGCTCCGCGATCCGCTGGCTGGTCGCGCCGATGTCGATGACGAACCCGCCGGAGACCAGAGGCTCGACCTCCGGGCTCCAACCGACCACCATCAGCGCACCGCGACCCGCACGGATGATGCGTTCGATGCCCTCCCGCAACGGTGTTCCCGGGGCCAACATCGTGAGGACGTCACGTAGGCCCTGATCGCGGGGAAGTTCGGCCACGGGGGCCTCCGGCAGGTCGCGCCCGGCTCATCAGGTCTGCGCGCGGCGCCGAGACCCTGACCGCGCGTCCTCCGCGCAGCCTAACGGACACGCCCGGAAGTTCCACGATCACCGCGCGGTCGAACGAACACCGCCTGGCAGCGGCCGGTCCTCGGTGTCCAGCCACCCCGTCAGCGCCCCCGGATCCGCCTCGAGGTCCAACCCGTCGATGCTGCTGGCGACGCCTCGGACCTCGTCGAGGAAGCCTCCGTGACCACCGCGGTCCGGGTCCTCGGCGGTACCCACCGCGTGGACCAGGATCAGCTGCGCCTCCCGGCCGTCCGGCTTGAGGCGCAGGACCCGTCCCAGCCGCTGGATCAGGTGGCGCCGGGTGCGGAAGGCCGCGAGCACCAGGGCCACGTCGGCGTCCGGGACGTCGACCCCCTCGTCGAGGACACGCGGTGCGACCAGGGCGGGGATCGATCCGTTCCGGAACTGCGCCAGGCGGATCCGGCGCTTGTCGTCGGTGAGTCCGCCATGCACGGTCTCCGCATGCAGGCCGCCGGCGCGCAGGGCGGCGACGGCGTCGTCGGCCTGGGCCACGGTGTCGGTGAACACGAGCGTGCGTCGGTCGACCAAGGCGGCCGCGACCTCCCGGCAGACGACGAGCTTGCCGGCGGCGGAGGCGGCGACCTCGCGCCGCTCGCGCACCCGCACGAGGTACTCGCGGCAGGCGCGGACCTGGCGGCCGTCGCGCCCGCCACCCTCGCCCTCCGCGACCACGGCGGCGACCGCAGCGAACAGCGCACGCGGCTCCCGAGGCATCTTCAACCCGTGCACCAGCTCGCGGTGCAGCTGCCGGACCCGGACATCCGCGGCCGTGTGCGCATCAGTCTCCCGCTCGCCCAGCGCCACTCCCGCGAGGGCGATCCGGAACGGGGCGATCGTGCCGTCGGCGACCGCGCGGTCGTAGCGGTAGCGGTAGACGATCTCACCGAAGTAGGGCGCCAGGACCTCGGCGACCCCCTCGTCCGCACGTTCGTAGGTCGCGGTCAGCGCCAGACGCATCCCGAACACCTCGGACAACGCCGCGCCCCAGGTCGGGGCGCCGTAGCGATGGGCTTCGTCGGCGACCAGCAATCCGATCGTGTCGGGCGGCAGGTCGACCGGGACGGCCGCGGCCGAGTGGGGCGTCGATACCACGACCTGCTTGGCGAACAGGTCGTCGGCCTGACCGCCGCCCAGGCGCCCGACGGCGACCCCGGGCAGCAGCGACCGCAACTCCCGCGCCCACTGCTCCTGCAACTCGAGGGTCGGAACCAGCACCAACGCCCGGCCGCCCGCGTCGATCACCGAACGGATCGCCGCCATGGCCAGCCGGGTCTTGCCGGTGCCGGTGACCGCCTCGACCACCCCGCGGCAGGTGGTCGACCATGCCGCGAGGGCCGCCGCCTGCCAGTCGCGCAACTCCATCCCGTCGACCTCGGCGCGGGTGGCGGCACCCGACGGCGGGACGCTGGCCCGCTCGTCACGGCCGTCGGCGGCCCCCGCCTCGGTGTCCAAGGCCCACCTCGCCTTGCCCGGGTCACCCTCGGCCACGAACCGTGGATCCGAAGCCAGCAGCCGTTCGATGGCGGCCCGCGAGACCCCGCTCCCCCCGGCGGCGCGCACGACCTTGACCAGATCACGCACCGACGCGGCACCGGTGCGTTCGAGTTCCTCCTGCAGCATGCCGGCGAGGTTCATCTCAGACCGGTAGCGCGAGCTGGCCGTCGACGTACTCCGCCAGTCCGTCACCGACCAGCCGGTCCGCGATACGTCGCGCGCGATCCGGGTCGTCGGGCCAGCCCGCAGCGTCCGCGACGCGTTCGACCGCCAACGGACCGGTCCGCAGCGCCTGCACCAGCCGGCCGCGGCCTTGGCGGTCGGAGCCGATGAAGGTGCTCTGCGGCGTGGATGCCCCGGCCGTACCGGTCGCCGGATCGGGATCGGGGAAGCCGCTCGACGCCCAGGCACACGCCTGCGAGACGGGGCACTCGTGGCACCGCGGGGAGCGCTTCACGCAGATCGTGGCACCGAGGTCCAGGATCGCCTGGTTCCATTCCCACCCCCGGCCGAGCGGCACCTGCTCGTCGGCGAGGTCCTGGGCTTCCCGCGGCCGCAGCGAGCGTCCGGCGACCGCCCGGGCCAGCACCCTGGCCGCGTTGGTGTCGAGCACCCCGTGATCGCGCTCGAAGGCGAACGCCAGCACCGCGCGCGCGGTGTAGGGCCCGATGCCGGGCAGTGCCAGCAGCGCGCCGAGCCGATCCGGGAGCCGCCCGCCGTGCTGCGAGACCACCAGTTGCGCCGTGCGGTGCAGGTTGACCGCGCGCCGGTTGTAGCCCAGGCCCTCCCAGGCGGTCACGATCGCGCTCACGGGTGCGGCGGCGGCCCGTGCAGGGGTGGGGAAGTCGGCGAGGAACGCTTCGTACCGAGGCACGACCCGTGCGACCTGGGTCTGCTGCAACATCAGTTCCGCGACCAGCACGGCCCACGGGTCGCGCGTGTTGCGCCAGGGGAGGTCACGTCGGTCGGTCTCGGCCCAGGTCAGCAGCCGGGTGGCGAACCGGCGAGCGCGCACCGGTGCAGCGCCCGTCTGGGTGGTCACGTGGCGCGCCGATCGATGACGGGGCCGGGGATCGCTGCCGGGGCGCGGTGGCCCCGGGCTGCCGGGGCGCGGTGGCCCCGGAGAGCAGGCGAGGCTACCGGGTGGCGCATCGGACGAGCCACCGGGACACCGATCCGTGGATGCGCATCACGAGCACCTGCTTGCTCGGGCCTTCTCGGCTGCCGACGTTGCACCGTGTTCGAGCCTGCCCGAACGGTGTATGGGCGCTCGACGGCCGCCGAACGGACGCCTGGCCGGTGGGAGCCACCCGGGCCCGTCATCTCCGCCATCGCCATGTGACGGTGTACCACGACCAACCAACGGTGCACCGTTCGCGACCGCACCGTCCACGGCCACCACGAGGAGCAGCCACATGAGCACCGTCGAGAAGGCGATCGACGTCGATGTCCCGGTCCGCACCGCCTACGACCAGTGGACCCAGTTCGAGGACTTTCCCCAGTTCATGGAGGATGTCGAGCGCATCGAGCAGCTCGACGACACCACCACACGCTGGCACGTGAAGATGGCGGGCCAGGAACGGACCTTCGAGGCCGACATCACCGAGCAGCAGCCCGATCAGCGGGTCGCCTGGAAGAGCCGTGGTGAGACCAAGCAGGCCGGGGTCGTGACCTTCCACCGCATCGACGACGGCAAGACCCGGGTGACCCTGCAGATGGACATCGAGCCCACCGACTGGAAGGAGAAGGTCGGCGACGCGCTCAACATCATCGACAAGAAGGTCGAGAAGGACCTGAAGCAGTTCAAGACGTTCATCGAGGAGCGCGGCACGGAAACCGGCGCCTGGCGGGGTCAGGTCGACCAGGACCCGACCAGCTGACCCCCCGGTTCGGTGACCGGTCGGGGCCGGGTCAGGCCTCGGCCGGCACCACGTAGACGAGCTTCGCGCTGTCCGAGGACAGCGCCAGCACGTGTTCGGCCAACTGCAGCGTCACGCCGTCGTCGGTACGGGCCACTTCGACGGTCTCCCCGGCGATCATCCCGTGTTCGTGCAGGACGTGCATCACGGCCGGGTCGGCCTGCAGCCGCTCCGAGATCGAGTGCAGGACCACCTTCGCCCCCTCGTCCGCATCGGCGAGCGAGACGATGGTCTCGGGGACACGCCCGGCGCCCGGGATCGGGTTGCCGTACGGGCTCGTCGTGGGGTTGCCGAGGAACTCGACCAGGCGACGTTCGACCCGGTCCGAGATCACGTGCTCCCACCGGCACGCCTCTTCGTGGACGTACTCGTGCTCGAGCCCCAGCACGTCGACGAGCAGCCGCTCGGCGAGCCGGTGCTTGCGCATGACGTGTTCGGCCTTGTCCCGACCGTCCTCGGTCAGCGCCACCGTGCGGTCCGCGGTCAGCAGCAGCAGCCCTTGGTCCTCCAGCCGGGCGACCCCTTCCGAGATCGACGGAGCGGACAGCCCGAGACGCTCCGACAGGCGCGCCCGCAACGCGGGGATCCCCTCTTCCTCGAGCTCCAGGACCGTGCGGAGGTACATCTCCGTGGAGTCGATCAGATCGTGCGCCATGCGGTCTCCTCGGAGCGTCCGCCTGAGCGTAGCTTGCGATCCCCCGGACGGACCGGGTCGCATCCGTGGCTCGGCCCGAGCCGGCGACCGGCGCCGTGGCGCCCCCGCGAGCGCCCGTCGACGCAACGGAGGCGGGCCCGTGGGCCCGCCTCCGTTGCGTGTTCGGAACCCGTGAGGGCTCAGTCCTCGTTGGGCTCGTGGTTCTCGCCCTCGTTCGGACGGTCGGACCCGCCTCCGGCGAGCTCCACCGGCGGCATGTCGGGTGCCTCCGGCGAGTCGACGGAGCGGAAGGTGACGGAGTCCGTCTCCTCGTCCACGTCCGCGACGATCAGCTGGTTCGCCTTGAACTCGCCGAACAGGATGCGCTCGGAGAGCTTGTCCTCCAGCTCGCGCTGGATGGTGCGGCGCAGCGGCCGCGCACCGAGCTGCGGGTCGTAGCCCTTCTCGGCGAGCCAGCCCTTGATGCGGTCGGTGAGCTCGAGGTCGAGCCCCTTGGACCGCAGCTGGCCCTTCACGCGGGCGATCATCAGGTCGACGATGGTCTTGATCTCGTCGTGGGTCAGCGGGTGGAAGACGATCGTGTCGTCGATGCGGTTGAGGAACTCCGGACGGAAGTGCTTCTTCAGCTCCTCGTCCACCTGCTTCTTCATCTTGTCGTACATGGAGTCGTCGTCCTCCTGGACGAAGCCCATGGACGGCGAGGTGAGGTTCTTGGTCCCGAGGTTCGAGGTCATGATCAGGATCGTGTTCTTGAAGTCCACCGTGCGGCCCTGGGCATCGGTCAGGCGACCGTCCTCCAGGATCTGCAGCAACGTGTTGAACACGTCCGGGTGGGCCTTCTCGACCTCGTCGAACAGCACCACGGAGAACGGCTTGCGGCGGACCTTCTCGGTCAGCTGCCCGCCCTCGTCGTAGCCGACGTAGCCCGGGGGCGAACCGATGAGCCGGCTGACGGTGTGCTTCTCCATGTACTCGGACATGTCGAGGTGGATCAGCGAGTTCTCGTCACCGAACAGATACTCGGCGAGCGTCTTCGCCAGCTCGGTCTTCCCGACACCCGAGGGGCCGAGGAAGATGAACGAACCGGCCGGACGCTTCGGGTCCTTGAGCCCCGCACGGGTACGGCGGATCGCCTTGGACACCGCGGAGATCGACTGCTCCTGACCGATGACGCGCTTGTGCAGCTCGTCCTCCATGTGCAGCAGCTTGTCGGTCTCCTCCTGGGTGAGCTTCAGCACCGGGATGCCGGTCCAGGTGGACAGGACCTCGGCGATGACCTCCTCGTCCACGGTCAGCACCGTGTCGAGGCCCTCGGAGCGCCACTCGTCCTCGCGCATGGAGCGCCGGTCGATCAGCGTCTTCTCCTCGTCCCGGAGGCCCGCGGCGCGCTCGAAGTCCTGCGCGTCGATGGCGTCCTCCTTGGCCTTGCGCGCGGTCTCGATCTCCGCGTCGAGGTCCTGGAGGTCCGGCGGCGTGGTCATCGAACGGATGCGCAGGCGCGAGCCCGCCTCGTCGATGAGGTCGATCGCCTTGTCGGGCAGGTACCGGTCCGAGATGTAGCGGTCCGCGAGCTCCGCCGCCGCGACCAGCGCGTCGTCGGTGATGGTGACGCGGTGGTGCGCCTCGTAGCGGTCGCGCAGGCCCTTGAGGATCTCGACGGTGTGCTCCATCGAGGGCTCTTCGACCTTCACCGGCTGGAAGCGGCGCTCGAGGGCGGCGTCCTTCTCCAGGTGCTTGCGGTACTCGTCGAGCGTGGTGGCACCGACGGTCTGGATCTCACCACGGGCGAGCATCGGCTTGAGGATCGAGGCGGCGTCGATCGCGCCCTCTGCCGCACCGGCACCCACGAGCGTGTGGATCTCGTCGATGAACAGCACGATGTCGCCGCGGGAGGTGATCTCCTTCAGCACCTTCTTCAGGCGCTCCTCGAAATCACCGCGGTAGCGCGACCCGGCCACGAGCGCCCCGAGGTCGAGGGTGTAGAGGTGCTTGTCCTTGAGCGTCTCGGGGACCTCGCCGGCGACGATGCGCTGACCGAGGCCCTCGACCACCGCGGTCTTGCCGACGCCGGGCTCCCCGATGAGCACCGGGTTGTTCTTGGTCCGGCGCGACAGGACCTGCATGACGCGTTCGATCTCGCGCTGACGGCCGATGACGGGGTCGAGTTCCCCGTCCCGGGCGGCCTGCGTGAGGTTGGTGCCGAACTGGTCGAGGATCGTCGAGCCCTCGCGGGAGCCCGAGCCGGAACCCTCGCCGACACCGGCGCCGGCCTTGCCACTCTGCTCGCCACCGGCGTAGCCGGACAGCAGCTGGATGACCTGTTGGCGCACGCGGTTGAGGTCGGCACCCAACTTCTGGAGGACCTGCGCGGCGACACCCTCGCCCTCGCGGATCAGCCCGAGCAGGATGTGCTCGGTACCGATGTAGTTGTGCCCGAGCTGCAGCGCCTCGCGCAACGACAGCTCCAGCACCTTCTTCGCACGGGGGGTGAACGGGATGTGACCGGCGGGGGCGGTCTGCCCACGGCCGATGATCTCCGTGACCTGGTTGCGGACCGCCTCGAGCGAGATGTTCATCGACTCGAGCGCTTTGGCCGCAACCCCTTCACCCTCGTGGATCAGCCCGAGCAGGATGTGCTCGGTGCCGATGTAGTTGTGGTTGAGCATCCTCGCTTCTTCTTGCGCGAGGACGACCACCCGTCGGGCTCGGTCGGTGAACCGCTCGAACATGCGGACTTCTTTCCAACGTGGGGCGCCGTCTCGGTTCCGTCGGCCGGTGAGCTGGTATGGGTCACCGGACGTCTACCGAGAGTAACCCATCGGTCCAAGGCGTCTTCAGGGGGAGTTCGGCGCGGTCTGGGGTCCTGGTTCGCGTCCGGCGCCGCCGGTGACACGCACCATCTTCATCGTGGCAGTCGGTGTGGGATGGGGACCAGGAGCGTACGGCCCCTCACCCGTCCCGCTCCCGACCGCTCGACCCTCGGTCCAGGTCGGCCGGAAAGCGCGCGACTCGCGGCCTGTCACCTCTTTGGCGTCTCTGCCAGGCGGCGACCGCGCAGGCAAGGGTGTCGCGCGAGTGGCGTGCCCGCGCGCATCGTGCGGTCGGTCTGCTCGCAAGACCTGCGCGCCATCGACGCAGGTCACTACGATGGCATCCGCGCAGAGGGGCCCGCCGTGCAGCACCACGACCCGCAGCCGCCCGGCAGCTGGAGCGCGGATCCGAAGGGATCGGGCGGGCGGCTCGACCGCCGGGGCGATGCGCACCTCCGCAACCTCGAGGCGGCGAAGCAGGCCCGGGGTGGCGGCCCCGTACGTCGGATGCTGGCACGCCTCCGGCGGCGTTGACGCCACCCGCCTCGGCGGATGCCGGACCCGCCGGTCGCGCTCAGAACCACTTGGGCGGCAGCTCGGCCGGGTCGTAGGTGTCGAGGTAGCCGAACAGCGACGCGGCATCCGAGGCGACGTGGTAGAGCCCCGCGTACTCCGGCCGGGCGAACTGCTGCTCGTAGAGATGCTCGAACATCGTGAGCAGCGGCGCGAAGAACCCGTCGACGTCCAGCAGCACGATCGGCTTGTCGTGGTACCCGAGCTGTTTGAGGGTCAGCACCTCGAACAGCTCCTCGAGCGTGCCGAAGCCCCCTGGCAGCGCCACGAAGGCATCCGCCCGCTCGATCATGACCTGCTTGCGCTCCGCCATGTCCTCGGTCACGACCAGTTCGTGGCAGCCCTCGTCGGCGAGCCCGCGGTCCGCCATCAGGCGGGGCAGTACCCCGGTGACGCGACCTCCGGCGTCGCGGACGCTGGTGGCGAGCACACCCATGACCCCCACGGCCGTGCCCCCGTACACGAGCTCGTCGCCCCGCTCGCCGATCCACTGCGCGACGGATCGCGCCGCCACCCGGTAACGCTCGTCGACGGCATCGGACGACGAGGTGTAGATCGTCAACCTCACCGCTGCCCCTCGCCCTCGGTGTCTCCCCCGGTGTCCGGCAGCTCGATGTCGTAGCGGACGTAGTCGGACAGCGTCGCGACGTGGTCGTAGAGCCGTCGCGCCGTCGCGTTGTCACCGGCGGTGTGCCAGTAGAGGCTCCCGCAGCCGAGTTCCGCGGCCCGGGCAGCGAGTGCGTCGATCAGCGCGCGGCCATGACCACGCCCACGGAACCCCGGATCCACCACCAGATCCTCGAGATAGCAGACCGGCTGCGTCGACCACGTCCCGGCATGCACGACATGGTGGGCCAGGCCGACCACGTAGCCCTCGCCGTCGGTCGCGACCAGCGCGCCCATCCCGTGCTCGCGCGCGAGCAGACGACGCCAGGTGGACTCGGTCACCTCGTCGTCGAGGTCCTGCTCGTAGAAGGTGAGGTAGATGTCCCACAGCTCACGCCACCGGTCGCGGTCGCGCTCCTGGAGCGGTCGAACCACGATGCCGCCCGGGGCGGTGCCGACGGGTGCGTTCACGCCCGTCCTTCGGGGCGCAACGTCGGGAACAGGATGACGTCGCGGATGTTGGCGACATCGGCCAGCAGCATGACCAACCGGTCCACCCCGATGCCGAGTCCCCCCGTCGGGGGCATCCCGAGTTCCATCGCGCGCAGGTAGGACTCGTCGAGCACCATCGCTTCCACGTCACCGGCGGCCTTCGCCCGGGCCTGGGCCTCGAAGCGTTGGCGCTGGTCGTCCGGATCGGTCAGCTCGGAGAAGGCGTTGCCGAACTCGCGTCCGGTGACGATCACCTCGAACCGCTCGGTGACGTGCGGTTCGCTGCGGTGCTTGCGGGCCAGCGGGGAGACCTCGACGGGATAGTCGATCACGAAGGTCGGGTCCCACAGGGTGTGCTCGACGAGCGCCTCGTAGAGCTCGAGCACCAACTTGCCGACGCCCCAGGCGTCCTCGTGGTGCACGCCGTGGCGGTCGCAGATGGCGCGCACCCGTACCGGGTCGGTCTCGTAGCCCAGGTCGGGCTCACCGGTCGCTTCGCGCACCAGCTCCAGCAGCGTGACCCGGCGGAACGCGCCCTCGAGGGAGACCTCCCGGCCCTGATAGCTGAGCTCGAGCGTGCCGAGGGCGTCGATCGCCGCCCGTTGCATCAGCGCTTCGGTCAGCTCCATGACGTCGTGGTAGTCGTCGTAGGCGGCGTAGGACTCGAGCATCGTGAACTCGGGGTTGTGCCGGGCGCTCATCCCCTCGTTGCGGAAACTGCGGTTGATCTCGAACACCCGGCGCATCCCGCCGGCGATCAGCCGCTTGAGGTACAGCTCCGGCGCGATCCGCAGGTACAGCTGCGTGTCGAGCGCGTTGTGGTGGGTCACGAACGGCTGGGCCGCGGCACCGCCCGGGACCGGATGCAGCATCGGGGTCTCGACCTCGACGAACCCGCGCTCGTGCATCTCCGCCCGCAACGACTGCAACACCCGCGACCGGACGTCGAACGCGCGCCGCGCATCGGCGTTGACCGTCAGGTCGACCTCGCGCTGGCGGAAGCGCTGTTCGGTGTCCGACAGACCGTGCCACTTGTCGGGCAGCGGACGCAACCCCTTGCCGAGCAAGGTGATCGTGGTGGGCTTGACCGACAGTTCGCCGGTCTTGGTGGCCAGCACCTCACCGGTCGCGCCGATCCAGTCACCTACGTCGAGCGCCGCGAGCAGCGCCCGGGAGGGCTCGTCCAACGCCTTCACGGGGCAGAACAGCTGGAGCTCGTGGCCATCCTCGCGCAGCACCAGGAACCGCAGTTTTCCCATCTCGCGTCGGGCGACCAATCGGCCGGCGACGGTGACGACCTGACCGGTCTCCTGCCCCGGTTCCAGGTCGGGGTGCTCGAGGCGCACCTGCGCCACGGTGTGGGAGGGCCGGAACCGCACCGGATAGGGCTCGACACCGGCGGCGCGCAGATCCGCGACCTTCGCGCGACGACCCGCCACGATCTCCGCGAACTTCGAGGCATCGTCGGCCCCCGGTTCGTCGGGGGTGTCGGGTCCGTCGGGGCGGTCATCGTTCACGGCGCGGGCCTCACAAGCAGCTCGGGGGGGCGGGACCGCACGAACCGTAGCCGTGCGACCCGGGGGGCCGGGGCCGGGGCGCCGGGGGCCGAGTGAGCGCCGGCCGGGTGAGCGCCGGCCGGGTGAGCGCCGGCCTGGGCCGCGCCCGGGCAGGTGACGACGGGAGCGGTCTACGGCGCGTTGCGTTCCCAGACGAGCCGGAGACCCTTGAGCGTCAGCGCCGGGTCGTGGTGATCGATCGTCCCGCACGCATCCAGCACCGGAGCTGCTCCACCGCCGGTCGCGACCGTGGTGACCCCCGTGCCGAGTTCGAGACTGATCCGGCTCACCAACCCGTCGACCAGTCCCGCGAAGCCGTAGACGATGCCCGATTGCAGCGCGGTGACCGTCGACCGCGCCACCGGTGAGGGCGGTGCCATGGTCTCGACCGTGGGGAGCCGGGCGGCGCGTGCCACCAGCGCATCGGCGGAGGTGCCGACCCCCGGGGCGATCGCCCCACCGACGAAGGCCCCGGTGCGGTCGACGGCGTCGAAACTGATCGCGGTGCCGAAGTCGACCACGATCGCCGGACCGCCGTAGAAGGCGTGGACGGCCACGGCGTTGGCGATGCGGTCCGCCCCGAGGTCCTGCGGGTGATCGTGACGCAGTGCGATCCCGGTCCGGACGCCGGGTCCGATGATCACGGGCCGCACCGAGGTGTACGCCTCGCAGGTGGCCCGCAGCACCTCGGTCACCGGGGGCACGACCGACCCGATCACCATCCCGCGGATGTCGCGATCGAAGGCGAGATCGACGACGTCGAGCAGCCCCGAGAGCAGGAGGGCCGATTCGTCGGAGGAGCGTGCGGGCAGCGTCGACACCACCCAGCGGTGTCGGAGCGTCTCGCCATCGAACGCGCCCACCACGGTGGTCGAGTTCCCGACGTCGATGGCCAGCAGCATGCTCAGTCCTCGGCCGGCGCGGTAGGGGTGGGGCCGGTGGCGGAAGCGCTGGCGGCGGAAGCGGGGGCGGTGGGGCCGGTGGCGGAAGCGCCGGTGGCGGAAGCGCTGGCGGTGGGGCCGGTGGCGGAAGCGCTGGCGGTGGGGCCGGTGGCGTGCATCAGACGGCGTTCGTCCTCGAGGTCACCCACCTCGACGTTGTCGATGAGCCGGACGGGTCCGACGCGAGCGGCCAACGCCACCAACACCCGGCTCGCGGCGTCGCCCGGCGCGCCCAGCGTCTCCGGGTCCACCACCTCGAGGTATTCGACGGTGACCCCCGGCTCCCGGGCCAGCCGGCCGGCGGCAGCGGCGCGAACCCCTGCCGGGTCGAGCGGGTCACCCGCGTTCCGGTACTCGACCGCCGTGAGGACCGCGGCCCGCAACGCCGCCGGGAGTGCCAGGGCGGCGGCACGATCGTCGGCGGACAGACGACGGTTGCGGCTGGACAACGCCAGGCCGTCCGGCTCGCGCACCGTCGGCCCGTCCACCACCTCGACCGGCAGGTTCAGGTCCGCGACCATCCGCCGGATCACCCGGAGCTGTTGCGCATCCTTCCGGCCGAAGACCGCGACGTCCGGGGCGACCACGTTGAACAGCTTGGTGACGATCGTCGCCACCCCGTCGAAGTGCCCGGGACGGCCGGCACCGCACAGCCCCTCGGTCAGCCCGGCCACGTGCACGGTGGTCAGCGGCGCGCCCGGGTAGAGCTCATCCGCCTCGGGTGCGAACACCGCCGCCGGCGCGGCGTCACCGAGCGCTGCGAGCGCCGCCTCGTCACCCTCGGGGTCGCGGGGGTAGGCGGCCAGGTCGTCCGGCCGGTCGAACTGCGTCGGGTTGACGAACACGCTGACCACCACGGTGTCGGCATGATCGGCGGCGAGGCGCACCAGTGCCAGATGCCCGGCATGCAACGCGCCCATCGTGGGCACCAGGGCGACACGTCTCCCCGCGGCACGAGCCGCGGCGACGTGCGCACGCACACCCGTGATCGAGGTCAGACGTTCCACCGTGCACCCGCCTCGCCCGCTCGGTCGTCGCTGCTCAGCAACGAGTCGAGCACCGCGAGCGTCTCCGCGTCCAATCGGGGCCGCAACGGCTCCAGGGTGGCCAGCGCGAGCAACCGGTAGGCCTCCCCCGACGACGGCACGTCGGCGCGGATCGCCTCGAGGTGCCCCGCGACCGTAGCGACATCGCCCCTCGCCACGGGCCCGGTGATCGCCACGGCTCCGCGCTCGGCGACCACGTCGACGCTCGTGTGGGCCAGCGGGCCGAGGAAGGCCGCGGGATCCTCGACGGATGCGGCCAGCAGCAACTGACGTGCCGTGGCGACCGCCGCCGCGACCGCGTTCGAGCCGACGGCGAGTGCCGCGTGGTACAGCGCTCGCCGGTCGGCGGCGATCGTGTGAGGGTCCCCACCGAGGTCGCGGACGAGCTCCTCGGCCCAGGGCCGGTCGGGCACGCTGGCGGTGACCCCCCACGCCGTGCCGACCAGCAGCTCCGGGTCCGTCGATCCGCTCGGGACCGTCATCGCGGGATGGCAGGCCGCGACCCGGGCCCCGGAGCGCCGGAGCAGGTCCAGCACGTCCGGGCCGTACGCGCCCGCCACGTGCACCACCCGCTGGCCCTCGTGTACGGCGTCCTGCCGGGCCAGGTCCGCGGCCACCTCCATCAGGCGGTCGTCGGGGACCGCGAGCAACACCAGGTCGGCGCCCCGCATCGCGTCGGCCGGCTCCCCGTGCGGCCGGACGCCGGCGATCAGCCCGGTCAGCCGATCCCGGGAGGCGGCGTGCCCACCGCCGACCGCCACGACCCGGTGGCCGGCTCGTGCGCACGCTGCCGCGAGCAACGTGCCGACGCGGCCGGGACCGATGATCGCGACCCGCATCATCCGCGGTCGTCCGCTGCCCCGGCGTCGGGACCGGGACGCCGGAAGCTCGCGGCTCCGCCGGCCGGGCCCGCGGGGCGGTCCAGGTGCCGGGTGGGCACGTCGTCGAGACGCACCACGAGTTCGATGTCCTCGATCGGCGCCAGGGCATTGAGCAGCTGGGTGAAACGGCGACCATCGGGGAGCGCACCGCCGGGAGCGACCTCCAGCAGCGGCACCAGCACGAACGCCCGTTCGGCGATGCGGGGGTGCGGCAGGATCAGCTCGGGGGTGTCGATCACCCGGTCGCCGACGAGAAGCAGGTCGATGTCGAGCGGTCGCGGACCCCAGCGGATCTCGCGCTCGCGGTCGCGACCGAACGCGGCCTCGAGCAGCTGGGTCTCCACCAGCAGCGTGTGCGGCTCGAGGTTGGTCACCCCCCGCACCACCAGGTTGAGGAACGGTTCCTGACTGACCGATCGTGGGTCGTCCGGCGGCGGCCAGGGCGGGGTCTCGTAGACCCCCGAGACATCGACCACGGCGAAACCGTCGATGTCGTCGAGGGCGTAGACCGCGGCGGTCAGGGTCTCGAGGGCGTCCCCGACGTTCGCGCCCAGCCCGAGCCAGACGGGCTCACTCATCGACGGGTCCGGCGCAGGGTGACCGCGACCTCACGTGCCACCACCGGGACCGGCGCGTTGGGCTTGTGGACCGTCACCTCGACGGCCTGGACACGGTCGTCCTCGAGGCAGCGCACCGCGATGCGTCCGGCGAGGGCCTCGATCAGCTGCACGGGCTCACCCGCGACGATCGCCGCGACGTCGCCCGACAGGGCGCCGTAGTCGATGGTGTCGTTCAGGTCGTCGGACCCGGCGGCCGGCGCGAGGTCGACGTCGAGCACCAGGTCGACCGCGAACCGCTGCCCGTACTCGCGCTCGTGCGGGAGCACGCCATGGTGGCCGAACGCCTCGAGGCCACTGACGGTGATGCGATCCACGTGGGCTCCTCGCTCCAGGATCAGGACGAGACGATCGTGCGGAGCTGCGCGTCCGCGCCGGCGGATGGTGATGCGGGATCGGCGTCCCGGCCCGCACGGCTGACCGCGTGGGCGACGCGGAGCGCTCGCACCGTGGCCTGCACGTCGTGGGCCCGGACGAACGTGGCACCGTTGGTGACCGCCAGGGCGGCGGTGACGATGGACCCCTCCAACCGGTCCGAGGCCTCGGTGGTACCCGTCAGACGTCCGATGAACGCCTTCCTCGAGGTCCCCACCATGACCGGACGCCCCAGGCTGGTCAGATCGCGGATACGACGCAGCAGCAACAGGTTGTGTTCCACGGTCTTGCCGAACCCGATACCGGGATCGACCACGACCGACTCGTCGCCCATGCCGAGTGCCCGCAACTCGTCCAGCGAACCGGCCAGCGCGTCGAAGACGTCGCCCACGACGTCGCCGTAGGTCGGTGCCTCCTGCATGGTGCGCGGCGTGCCCTGCATGTGGGTCAGCACGTAGGGCACCGCCAACCCGGCCACCGTCGGGAGCAGTTCCTCGTCCAGCGCTCCGGCGGAGACGTCGTTGACCATGGCCGCGCCGGCCTCGACAGCGGCGCGCGCCACGGCGGCCTTGGTCGTGTCGATGGACACCACGATGCCGGCCGATGCCAGTGCCGAGACCACCGGCAGCACGCGCGCCGACTCCTCGTCGACGCCCACGGGCGGCGCCCCGGGGCGGGTCGACTCACCGCCGACGTCGACCAGATCGGCGCCGGCGGCCGCCAACTCGTGTCCCGCGGCGATCGCGGTGGCGGGGTGGTCGTGCGGGTCGTAGCTCCCGCCACCATCCGAGAACGAATCCGGGGTCACGTTGAGCACGCCCATGACCAACGGCCGCAGCGAGCTCGGCAACAGCCCTGCGGGGGTCACCAGGTCGGGGGCCGGGGCCAGCCAGGCGGCGATCGCGGGCTCGACGGCCTGGCGCACGAGCGTGGCGAGGGCCTGGCCTCCGACGCGGCCCGCCGCATCGATCAGACGTGAGGGGACCGCGGTGACCACCAACCGGCCGGAGGCCAACTCCGAGACCCCCCGGGCGGCCGCGACCGCGGTCGCGATGGCTTCGGCGTGCGGCAGGTTCGCCAGCGCCAGACGTGCCGGCCCCCCGGCCCGCACCAGGGTGGCGTCCTCGACACGGGCGGTGAGGCGGGGAGCGGTCACGGGACGGCTTCTTTTCACTGGCGGGACCGCGGATGCTAGAGCAGCGCCTCGTCCGGCGGGCCCCGGATGGCGTGCGGTCAGCTCCGCAACAGCGAGAGCGCCTCGGTTCGGGTCTTCGGATCGTCGCGGAACTTGCCGCGCACCGCCGAGGTCACGGTCTCCGCGCCCTCCTTGCGGATGCCACGCATCTCCATGCACAGGTGGCGCGCCTCGACCACCACCATCACCCCGCGGGGCTCGAGCGCGCGCTCGAGGGTGTTGGCGATCATCGCGGTCATACGCTCCTGCAACCCCGGCCGCTTCGCGCAGACGTCGACCAGCCGGGCGAGCTTCGACAGTCCCGTGACCTGACCGGCGACGTTGGGCAGATAGGCCACATGGGCCCGTCCCGTGAACGGCACCAGGTGGTGTTCACACATCGAGTGGAAGGCGATGTCGCGCATCATGACGATCTCGTCGTAGGACTCGTCGAACGAGACCGACAACACATCGGCCGGGTCGACCAGCAACCCCGCGAAGATCTCGTCGTACTCGCGCGCCACGCGCGCCGGGGTGTCGACGATCCCCGGACGATCCGGGTCCTCGCCGATCGCCTCGAACAGCATGCGAACCGCACGTTCGATCTTCTCGTGATCGAACGTCCTGGTGGGCTCGATGCCGGTGATGTGCCTCACGCGGTTCGCTGCTTCCTCCTCGAGGCTCGGCACGGTCCTCTGGAGGGACCGTGTCGGGTCATCGTCGTCATCGAACTTGGACAGCGGGTGGACGGACATCGTGGGCCCCTTCACCAGAGCGCTCCGCGACCCCGGTGGGTCGCGGGCGGTGCCCCGTCGGTTGGTCGCTCACGGCTGCTTCGGTGCAGCACCCTCCGTGGACGATTCGGGTTGGTCGGCGGCGGTCTCGCCGGCGCCCTCGTCGGTGTGGCCGTTGCGGTGTCCGTTGCCGTTGCTCGGACCGTGGCCGTTCCCACCGACGGGCTGCCGGCGGAGCTTGGCGATCACGTCGGCGGGGTCGTCGGCGGTCGGCGCCATCAAGGCCCGGCTGGGCCGGTGGTTGACCGGGCCGAACACCTCGGCGAGCAGTTTGCCGTCGACGGTCTCGACCTCCAGCAACTTGTTGGCCATGGCCTCGAGCACGTGGTCGTTCTCCACCAGGATCTGCAGGGCCTCGTCGTGTGCCTCGTCGAGCAGTGCCGTGACCTCTTCGTCGATCTGGTAGGCGACCTGACCGGAGTAGTCGGGTTGGTGACCGAAGTCCTTGCCGAGGAACGGCTGCGAGTCCTTCTGCCCGAGCGTGATCGGTCCCAGGCGTGGCGACATGCCGTACTGGGTGACCATCTCCTTGGCGGTCGCGGTGGCCTTGCGGATGTCGTCGCCGGCACCGGTGGTGATGTCGCCGATCTTGAGTTCCTCCGCCACGCGACCCCCCATCATCACCGCCAGCCGGTCGATCAGTTCGCTCCGGGAGATGAGGTACTTGTCCTCGGTGGGTAGCTGCATCGTGAAGCCGAGCGCCTGGCCACGCGGGATGATGGTGATCTTGAGCACCGGGTCCGCGTTGGGCAGCGCGTGACCGACGATGGCATGCCCGGCCTCGTGGTAGGCGACGGTGCGCTTCTCGGTCTCGCTCATCAGGCGGGTCTTGCGCTCCGGACCGGCGATGACGCGCTCGATCGACTCCTGCAGCTCCTGCATGGAGATCTCCTTCTTGCCCAGGCGGGCGGCGAGGAGCGCTCCTTCGTTGACGAGGTTGGCGAGGTCGGCACCGGTGAACCCGGGGGTGGACCTCGCGAGCACGGACAGGTCGACGTCGTCGCCCAACGGCTTGCCCCGGCTGTGGACGTCCAGGATCGACTCGCGGCCGATCAGGTCGGGGCGATCGACCACGATCTGCCGGTCGAACCGGCCCGGGCGCAGCAGCGCCGGGTCGAGGATGTCGGGACGGTTGGTCGCGGCGATCAGGATCACCGCGGTGCGCGTGTCGAAGCCGTCCATCTCGACGAGCAGCTGGTTGAGCGTCTGCTCGCGCTCGTCGTGCCCGCCGCCCATCCCGGCGCCGCGGTGACGCCCGACGGCGTCGATCTCGTCCATGAAGATGATGGCGGGCGCGTTGGCCTTGGCCTGCTCGAACAGGTCACGGACCCGCGAGGCACCGACCCCGACGAACATCTCGACGAAGTCGGAACCGGAGATCGAGAAGAACGGCACCCCGGCTTCGCCGGCGACCGCCCGGGCCAGCAGCGTCTTCCCGGTCCCGGGAGGCCCGAACAGCAGCACGCCCTTCGGGATCTTCGCGCCCATGGCCTGGAACTTGGCCGGGCTCTCGAGGAAGTCCTTGATCTCGCGCAGTTCCTCGACCGCCGACTCCGCTCCGGCGACGTCGCTGAAGGTCACCTTCGGCGCGTCCTTGGAGACCATCTTGGCCTTGGACTTCCCGAACTGCATGACCCTGCCGCCGCCACCCTGCATGTTCTGCATCAGCAGGAAGAACACGACCAGGATCAGCATGAACGGCAGCACGGTCGCCAGGATCGAGACCAACGCGCCGGTCTGCTCGGAATCGAAGCTCGCATCACCGATCGCGCCCTGCTCGATCCAGGCAGCGAGCTGATCACCGTTGACGTCCGCGTTGTAGGTCACCGTGAACGGGGTCGCGGAGCCTCCGACGGTGCGCTCGCCCTCGATCGTCTGTGAGCGGTTGCCGATGGTCGTGACCTCGAGGTCCTGACCTTGCAGCTGGCCGGCCTCGACCGCGTTCTGGAACTGGGACCAGGTCAGCTCGGTGGGCGCAGCCGCACCCTGGAAGATGCTCACACCGAGCCACAGCGCCGCGGCGAGCGCGACCACCCACGGCAACGGCCCCCGGAGCAGGCGTTGGCCCGGGTTCTGGTCGTCGTTGTTGCGCGCGTTCTTGCCAGGGCTCTTGCCCGGCTTCTGGCTGGCCACGGTGTCTCCACCTGTCGATCGGGGAGCGTTCGTCGGGGAGGCCTCGTGCCGGGATGCCGGACGAACGAAGCGGACCCCGTGGGAGAGCGTGGCGCCCGCTCGACGGCGGCACGCTCGGAATACGATGCTACCACCGGCGGGGGTTGCGCTCACCGGACCGTGAGGGCGCCCGGTGCACGTCCGGCGCGCCGTCGTGCGGCCCCCGCCTATCCGGCGCATCCCGACGTCGCCGCAGCAGCCCGACGTCGCCGCAGCAGCCCGCAGGTGACCCTCTGCCGCGACCACGGGCCGGAGCCGCGACCACGGCAGCGAGCAGGTCGGAGCGCGGCGGTGGTGCGGACGGCGAACGGGCCGGGCCGGGGGTCAGCCGGCGTAGACCTCCGGCTTGAGCGTGACGATCGAGCGCAGACCGCGGTAGCTCTCCGAGAAGTCGAGCCCGAAGCCCACCACGAACACGTCAGGCACCTCGAAGCCCACGTAGCGGATCGGCAGTTCGATCTCGCGCCGCGTCGGCTTGGTCAACAGCGACAGCACCTCGACCGAGGCGGGCTTACGCGATCGCAGGTTCTTCATGAGGTAGTCGAGCGTCAGTCCGGAGTCGACGATGTCCTCGATGATGAGCACGTCACGGCCCTCGATCTCCGTGTCGAGGTCCTTCAGGATGCGCACCACCCCGGACGAGGTCGTCGACGAGCCGTAGGACGACACCGCCATGAAATCCATCGATGCCGGGATCGTGAGGCGACGCGCGACGTCGGCCATCACGAAGATGGCCCCCTTGAGCACCCCGACGAGCAGGAGTTCGCGATCGGCGTAGTCCACGTCGATCTGCGCCGCCAGTTCGTCCAGACGGCGGTGGATGTCATCGGCGCCGATGAGCACCGACTCGATGTCGTCACGGAACGCCGCGGGGATCTGCTCGAGGCCCGCTGAGGGAACGGCAGGCGCGGCAGGTGGTTCGGTCTGGCCGGACATGATCATCGGTCCATCTGCAGGGGGATCGCCGGCGCAGCCCCCGGCCCTGCGAATCCTAGCCGCGACCCCGCGCACCGACCGTCGGCCCGAGCCTCACGACGGGCGCACCTGGATCACCAGCCCCGGCTCACGGCGCCCGGCCGTCGAGCGCTCCGCATCGACGGCGACACCGGGGATCCACACCACCCGGGCCGCTGCGCCGGCCTCCTCCACGATCGGCCATCGAGCCCGGATGGCTCGCGGCATCCCGGCATCCCGGAGCACGTCGGCGACCCGACGCGTCCCGCCGGGTCCTCGGATGCGGTCACCCGGGACCATCGCACGCACCGTGAGCCCGCCCACCTCGCCCGGAAGGGCCACGTCGTATCGGGTCCCGTCGGTGCCGGGTGCGGTGCGGCCGGCCGGAACGCGGTGACGCGGCGGGACCCAGACCCCCGGCAGCGGCAGCGCGATCTGCTCCCCGGCGATCTCGCCGGCCGCGAGCGCCTCGCCGCGACCCCCGTCCGGGCCCTCTCCGGAACCGAGGGTGGAGCCGTCGGCGGCAGGGACCAGCAGGCGCAGCTCGAGGCCGGCGGGTGACCACACCAGACCTCCCGGCTCGGCCAGCGCGAGCCGCGCCCCCGACAGGTCGCCGGCCGCCGCCTCGATCCGCGACCGAGCGCTCCGGCCGCCCCCGGCACCTCCTTCGCCCACGGTGTCGCCCCCGGTGTCGCCCCCGGCCACGACGAGGGTCCGCCACGCACGCTCGGCGCGGAACGCCACACCACCGGGGAGGGTCGCCGCGTCGCCCACCGGGGCATCGAGGATGCGGGTGACGGTGGCAGCCGACGGCGGGACCTCCACCAGCTCTGCCAGGGCCCGTCGGACCAGGCGCCGCGCGATGGCCACCGCCACCGACCGGAGCGCTTCGGAACGCAGCGCCACGACGGGCCCGATCCGACGGAAGGCGTCCGGGACCGCGGCGTCCGCGTCGGCCAGCGCGGCCGAATCGTCGCGGGACAGCGCGGCCAGCCGCCCCAAGGTGGCCACCGGATCGGGGCCGATGCGTTCCAGTGCCGGCAGCACCTCGCGTCGGACCCGCACCCGTCGGATCGCGTCGTCGTCGTTGGTCTCGTCGATCGCGACCGGCAGACCCTCCCCGGCCACGAAGGCGTGCAGGTCGGCGCGTCGCAGGCGTAGCAGCGGCCGGACCAGGTCACCGACCACGCTCGCCATCGCGCCCAGCCCGTCGGTGCCGGTCCCACGGGCGAGTCGCAGCAGCACCGTCTCGGCCTGATCGTCCGCGGAGTGGCCCACCACGATCGCGACCGCCCCACGGCTCGACGCCACCCGTCGCAGCGCGTCGTAGCGTGCGTCCCGCGCGGCCGCCTCGGTGCCCCGGCCCGACCGTGCCACCTCGACGTCGCAGCCGACGAGTTCCGCGCCCAACCATCCGGCATGGGTCGCCACGACGTCGCGATCGGCCTGTTCGGCCGCTCGCGTCCGGAGACCGTGAGCGACGTGGACGAACACCAGCGCCAGGTCCGGGCGCGCCGCGGCGACCAGGTGGGCCAGCGCCGAGGAATCGGGGCCCCCGGAGCACGCCACCAGCACGGTGGCGCGCTCCGGCACCGGGTCGAGGTTCGCGGCCACCTCGGTGACCATCTCGGCTCGGGACCGGCCTGCCGGCAGTGGACCGACCGCGGTGGACACGCTCAGCCCTCGACGCGCGCCAACCACCCGGCCGGGTCGCTGACCTCGTCGCCCCGGGGGAGGTGGTCGGGCGCGACGAACGCACGATTGAGGCCGGTGATGCCGGCGAGGTCGACGACCTCCCGGACGAAGGCCTCGCCCTCGCGGTACTGGCGGCGCTTCATCTCCATGCCGGCGACCGCGGTCAGGACCTTGGAGGTCACGTCACTTCGACGGGCCGCCAGTGCCTCGCGGACGCCATCGGGATCGGCGATCAACTCGTCGGTGGCGGCCAGGAACATCGAGGCGTTGCCGTGCCCCTCCAGCAAGCTCATCAGGCCCTGCGCCTCGTCGATCACCGCGGCCTGCTCCTCCGTGAGCACCGTTTGCAGCAGCGGCGACAGATCGCCGGAGGCCTTGACCTCCGCGATGGCCTTGGGCAGCCGTGGCGCGATCTCGGCCAGGGCGGCACCGTCCACCCGGGACCCGGCGAGGTAGCGATCCATCAGCGAGCGAAGGTGATCGGCGAGCCACGGCGTGCCGTCGAACTGCAGGCGATGGGTGATCTCGTGGAGCACGATGGTGCGTCGGATGTCGGTGGCGAGCTCGCCGTGCTCGTCCACGAGGTCGAGCACGTTGGGGCCGACCACGAGCAGCTGGCCGCCCCCGGAAGCACCGAGCGGCAGCACGAACTGGCCGAGGACCTTCGAGGACAGCAACCCCAGCAACGCCCCGATCTGAGCACCCAGCACCCGGCTGGCCAGCGCGTGACGGCGTTCGAGGCGGGCGCGCAGCGGCTCGAACACACCCCGCAAGCCCGTGAGGTTGGCCTCGACGAACCCGCTACGACCAACCACCCGGGCCGTGGTCGGCGGGAGGTCGGCACCGAGTTGGGTCCAGGCGCGAGCGGCCGCATCGATCGCGGGCAGATCAGCCGCCACGTCGGCCTTCAGGAGCGCGACCGCGGTGGGGTCGGCGCGGCGTGTCGGCGCCACGAATGCGGCGGCCCAGCGGGCTGCTGCCTCGTCGACCAGCGGCGGGCCGTGGTCGATCACCCCGCCCGTGGGACGCGGTCCGTCGGCATCGGTGGGCGGCGGAGTCAGCTGTTGCTCTTCTGCGCGGGGCCTCGCACCAGCAACTGGTAGAGCCCGCCGAGCAGGACCAGACCGACCAGGCCGGCGAACGCGAGGATCCAGGCGGCGCCCCAGTGGAAGGGCAGTTCCCGGTCCTCGTACCCGGCCAGTTCACGGGCCGGGTTGTCCTCCGCGGTTCGCTCGGCGGGGTTCGGGCCCACCGGTCCGTCCGCCTCGGCCGCGAGGATGGCGGTTTCGGAGGCGAGACCCTCGTCGGCGACGGCCGTCACCGGCGCGGCGAGCATCAGCATCGCCAGCAGGACGACGAACACGGGCAAGCGACGCATGGTGTGGACCTCCGACGGCCGATGCGGACCCGGCGTTCGCAGAGCGTAGCCGCTCCCCAACGCCCGACCGAAGCGGGGCCGAGCAACGTCGGTGGTCATCCGACCGCCCGGCCACCCATGACGAGCGGCGGGCGGGCGGAGCGGGCGGAGCGGGCGGGAATGTTGCACGCGCAACTGGCGTTCGATGTGGAGAACGCCCGGACCCCGTACCGCGACCCGCCGCGGACCGAACGCCAGGCACCAGCCGGACCAGGAGCACCCCATGCCCGCCGTGACCGTCGACGACCTGCTCACCCTGCCCCGCGTCGCCGCGCCCGTGCCCGCCGCGGCCAGCGACCGGAAGGTACGCACGCTCACCACCGCCCCGCGCGGCTTCGAGGGCGAGGGCTTCCCCGTCCGACGCGCGTTCGCCGGCGCCGACCTCAAGGATCTCGACCCCTTCATCCACCTGGATCAGATGGGCGAGGTGGAGTACGCACCTGGTGAGCCCAAGGGCACCTCCTGGCATCCCCACCGCGGCTTCGAGACGGTCACCTACATGCTGGACGGAACCCTCGACCACGCCGACTCGCACGGTGGTGGCGGCACGATCTCGGACGGCGACACTCAGTGGATGACCGCGGGTAGCGGTCTGTTGCACATCGAGGCCCCGCCGGAGCACGTGGTCGTCAAAGGCGGGCTGTTCCACGGTTTCCAGCTGTGGGTGAACCTGCCGGCCGCCCAGAAGTGGAACGCACCGCGCTACCAGGACCTCAGGTCCGGTGACGTGAAGCTGCTGACCTCCCCCGACGGCGGCGCACTGATCCGGCTGATCGCCGGCGAACTCGGTGATGTGGAGGGTCCGGGCTCGACCTACACGCCGATCACGCTGATCCACGCCACCCTCGAGCCGGGTGCGGAACTGCGCTTGCCGTGGAACCCCTCGTTCAACGCGCTGGTCTACACCCTGGCGGGTCGCGGCACCGTCGGGGCGGAACGGCGCCCCATGGAGATGGGCCAACTCGCCACCTTCGGGCAGGGTGACACGGTCACGATCCAGGCACACGAGTCGCAGGAGTCCCGCTCGCCGAAGATGGACGTGCTCGTGCTCGGCGGACGGCCGATCCGGGAGACCGTGGCGCAGTACGGGCCGTTCGTGATGAACACCCGCGCCGAACTGCAGGAAGCGTTCGACGACTTCCAGGCGGGCAAGCTCGGCCGGATCCCCGCGATCCACGCCGGCGGCAACATGCGGCCCGACGGCGCCTGACCGACGGCGCCGAGGCGGCGAGGCGCTCCGGGCCCGAAAACCCCCGGACCCGGGGGTTCCGATCACCCCGCGGCCCGGGTTGGCGACGGTGCCGGCGCCCACGGTCCGGAAACCCCCGGACCCGGGGGTTCCGATCACCCCACGGCCCGGGTTGGCG
>Ga0207421_10001471_pt1 | contig 30258 bp, 32 predicted proteins | sample SodLakKL_010_SED_4_FD_187542 | JGI IMG/M metagenome (GOLD analysis project Ga0207421, IMG submission 187542) | Alkaline sediment microbial communities from Lake Tanatar, Kulunda Steppe, Russia - 8KL_010_SED (SPAdes) (version 2) | ecosystem: Environmental > Aquatic > Non-marine Saline and...
AAGCCGTATAATGGTTTTGAATCAAAATTCCGGCTTCGATTGAATGCGCCCCTACGGGCGAATAATTCACGACAGTTGTGCTGTCGGGAATTATCCGGGTTAGTTTATCCCTAAATCCCTTGATGATTCTCCAAATAAAAGGCACACTTTTATAAGTTTTAAACAGAAAGGGATAGCCTATGTCGGCCGCAAAAACAATTACCAAGGAAACGATCAATATAAATCGATGTCACCCGGGCATGGTTCTGGCAACGGACGTTCACAATCCCAGCGGGCAGAAAATTGTCCCTGAAGGTAAAGAACTGTCCGAAAAATTAATTCGCCGACTTACAGCTGCTGGAGTTCGCCAGGTTGCTGTTTTTGTTGAAAAAACTGAGGAAGAACTGGCTGAAGAAGAGGCTGCAGTTGAAGAAGAAGACGAGACAGTAAGCGTAGATCAAATAAAGGAGACCGCCGACGGTATACTGGTTGAAGGGAACCTGGCCAGTAAGTATGAAGGGGAGAAAAATGTTGTGGTCGACGGCGACGTTGTTGATGGGGCGATTATAGAGACTACTGGCGACGTGGAAATCAAAGGAAAAGTAAGAAGCGGAACAATACATGCCAGTGGGGGGTCAATTGATATCAAAGGTGAACTGACTGGCAAAAATATTAAGCTGGTTGCTGACAAACTGATTCGCACCCCTTCTGTTGACGAGGCAGAAGTTTCTATTGAGGGCAACGTTCTTGTTCAGGGGCCTGTAAATAATTCTGAAATTGATTGCAGGGGAAATCTGGTAGTTCACCATGACGAAAGTATGGGAAGTATCGTTAACACTCAATTGCGGGTTGAAGGAAAACTGTTAGCTGACGAACTTGACTCCTCCACCGGTGACGGAAACAATCTAATCTTCCGCGACCCCCAGAAGGCTTCCCTGCGCCGGGAAAAGGAAAAACTTTTGGATTATATTGAGGAGTGTGAGCAAGAATATTCAAAGCTGGAGAAAGTTGTTAAAACTATTCAGCAGCTGGGAGATAAGGTTAAGGACCTTTCACCGGAAAAAAAGAAAAAATTAAAAAACCACGCAGCTCGGTTTCAAAAAATCCAGAACGAGCTGGCGCGCGCCAAGCGTAAGATCGAGGAATGCGAAAACGAAATAGAGGAAATTTCACAGACTCGTCGCTATTTTATGCGGGTATTGAACGACCTTAAAGAAAATACAACTATAACCATGGACGACACCATGATAAATTTGAACAGTCCGGAAAATGATGTCCAACTTTACAAGACCAGCATGATAGTAATCCAATCGCTTCAGCATGTACCGGGCGATGAAGTCCTGAGTCAGTTGCAGCTTTTAAAAGAATAAGCCGAACGTTTTGAGGATTAACTATTGTTTTCTTTTCTTTCCTTTTATATACTTAGGCAAACTTAACACAAATAAAACAAAATTAGGAGAGCTAACGTGGATCAATACAAGGTAACAGCCGGCGAAATTAATAGGCTGCTCAAGTCCCAGGCGGAAAAATCCCGGCTCATTATTCCAATAGAAGAGGGCGAACAGGTAGAGCTCAAAGAGTTTAGAGAAAATGACAACCCGTCCCTGATTGTCGATAGCTTCCGCCCTTATGACCCGCTGAAGACCTTCCTGATGTCTCCTTTTGAAGAAGTGGCCACTTTCCCCGAAAAAATGTCGGAAATTGAAGCGCCTAACCTGACTCTTTTTGGTTTTAAAGCCTGTTCTACCAACCACATTCGTCTCCTCGACGAAATAATGTTAGACGACGAATGGCCGGACGTATTTTACCGTAAACGCCGCGAAAATTTGTTCATAATCTCCTGCGACTGTGTCGAGGTCCGTGACACCTGTTTTTGCACTGAAGTGGGATTAAAACCTTACCCGACAACAGGAAATTTTGACTTGAACATAAGTCACTTAAACGATCAGTTTATTATTACAGTAGGCAGCGAAGAGGGACACCGGGCCCTGGCGGAGGCAAGTTTGAATCTTCAGGAAATATCAGACGAGATCAGGGAAAATCTACAGGAGCAACGGCAAGAAATTACCGAGCGTGTAAAAAATCAAAACGATGATTATGGAATTGACGAAAAAATACACGAGCCGGTCCGAGAAAACAGAGATGCCGGTGTTTTTGCTGAAAAAGCCGAAGACTGTGTCGAGTGTGGAGGCTGTAACCTCGTCTGTTCCTCCTGTTACTGTTTTTACCTCGCCGATCGTGAGGTGGGAGAAGAGGCATTCAGACGATTTCGCGTCTGGGACTCCTGCCAGTATAACGCTTATGCCCGGGTTGCCGGTGACGAAACTCCGCGGCCAATGCTAATGCAAAGAATCCGTCACAGAATTGCCCATAAGTTTGATTACCTCAAGGAATCTTTTGACTACTACGGTTGTGTCGGCTGCGGTCGTTGTATCTCCGCCTGCCCGGCCGATATTGACATAAGAGAGCTATTACAGGGGGTGCAGAAATGAATCCCTATCAACCCGTGCCGGCAGAACTGGTTGAAATTATTGAAGAATCTCCCACGATCACTACTTACCGGCTGAGCCCCGAAAAGCCTATCCCTTTTGCTACCGGACAGTTTGTTGAATTATGTGTTCCCGGAGTTGGGGAGGCACCATTTACGCCCTCCTCATCCCCACTGGTTAAAGAAGAGATGGAAATCAGCATAATGCACGTCGGTGAGGTTACCAATCACTTGAAGGAAAAGACGCAAGTGGGCGACGTGCTCGGCGTTCGCGGTCCTTATGGCGAAGGCTACCCCCTGGAAGAATTCAAAGGGAAGGATGTTTACATAGCCGGCGGCGGTGTTGGGCTTGCTCCACTGCGAAGTTTGATTTATGCTTTGCTTGCAGATATTGATTCCTACAAAAACGTCCGTGTTAAATTTGGAGCTCGAAACCCGGAAGCAATTATTTACAAAGACGAGGTTGAAAAGTGGCTAAAAGGAGACGAACTTGAGCTTCAACTAACCGTTGATTCGGCAGAAGACTATCCGGACTGGGACGGCGAAGAGGGTGTGGTTACGACCATAATGGAAGACCCGGACGCAGACATCGAATCGGGTGTTTCCGTAGTCTGTGGACCACCTATAATGATGAAATTCGCAACGCTAAAACTACTGGACATGGGTTATGATCCCGATCAGATTTATCTTTCAATGGAAAAAAATATGTCCTGTGGGGTTGGCAAGTGCGGCCACTGCGGTATTGGTCCCTATTACGTCTGCAAACATGGACCGGTAATGACATACGATAAACTTGAAGATTACGACGAAGTTTTTGACTGACAGGTAGATAAATATGGAAACAGGATTATTCGTTGACCTTGAAATTTGCCGCCGTTGTCCTGAATGCGTGGTTGACTGCAGCTACTTCTACCACCCTCACAACAACGGTATAACAAAGATGCGCGAGAAGGGTACCTGGGAAAAAATATGCCGCCAGTGTGAAGACGCTTTCTGCGTTGAATCCTGTCCTCAGGAAGCTCTTGAAAAAAACGGGGATGGCCGGGTCGAACGAGCCAGCATGCTCTGCATACGCTGTCGTACCTGCACCATTGCCTGTCCTTTTGGTACAATGGACCGCGATGTCTTAGCCTTTTTACACTCCGGTTGTGACCTCTGCGAACCACGGCTCGACAAGGGGCAAAAGCCGGTTTGCGTCGATACCTGCCCCTACGACGCAGTTGATTATGGCGACTATGAAGAAGATCGTGAAGACCACGTTTACCGGGTGGAAGAGGGGTTCTTCGTTCATGCTGTTGACTGGGAAGAAGAAGAGGTGGAAGAAAAATGATGGCCACTGACTGGTATATGTATCTGCTTTATTTTCTTATCTTTCCCGGGTTTATTTTTTCCTTACTGGTTGGCCTGCTGGCCGTTTGGATCGATCGCAAAGTTACCGCACGTATCCAGTGGCGCGTTGGTCCACCACTGCTTCAGCCTGTCTATGATTTGGTTAAATTAATCGGTAAGGAAGTGCTGTTACCCGTTGGCGCACAGCCACTTGTTTTTCTTTTTGCACCTTTGGTTGGCCTGGCCGGAGCGGTTCTGGCAGCTTTTCTGCTCGGTTCGGTGAACTTTTTACAGAGCAGTTTTGTCGGCGACCTAATCGTTCTCGTCTATCTCTTGTTTCTACCTTCGCTGGCCATTATAATTGGTGGCTCAGCCTCCGGCAATCCAATATCTGCCATTGGGTCTTCGCGTGAAATGAAATTAATTCTTGCTTATGAATTGCCCTTGGCTTTAGCCGTAATTACGGTGATTATCAATGCAGGATTCACCTTGAACTTAAACAATATTGTGGCTGGCCCCGGAGCTGCTTCCGTCTCCGGATTTCTGGCTCTGCTGGTTACTTTGATCTGTGTGCAGGCCAAACTGGCCGTGGTTCCTTTTGACATCCCCGAGGCCGAGACGGAAATAATGGAAGGTCCACTGGTCGAATACTCCGGTCTGCCGCTGGCTATTTTTAAAACTATGGAAGCGCTGCTTCTTTATATTTTACCCCTTTATGTGATCACTCTGTTCCTTGGTGGGCTGGGAGAGGGCTGGTGGATGCTACTTGGCGTCTTAAAATATGTTCTGCTGCTGGTGATTATTATTCTGATAAAAAATACGAACCCGCGCCTGCGCATTGACCAGGCCGTAAATTTTTTCTGGACCAAGGTTACGGCGCTCGCTCTGATTGCCGCCGGTCTGGCGGCATTGGGTGAAATTTACGGGGTGAGCTGGCTGTGAACCAAAATCCAATAACGTCATTCCGGGCGAAGCGAAGCGGAGACCCGGAATCCCCCCCCTTTCTTTTCCCCCCTTCAAGGGGGGAAAGAACATGGATTGCGGATCGGGGTCCGCAATGACGAGCAATTCGGGAGGTTGAGATCGTGAACTGGAAAGAGAGACTGGCCCGCTGGGGTATCAAGCGATCTCCCTGGGTCTACCATGTTAACACCGGTGCCTGTAACAATTGCGATATTGAGATTCTGGACGTTTTGTGCCCCCGATTTGACGCGGAACGCTTCGGAATAAAGCTTGTCGGAACGCCCCGGCACGCCGACGTTTTGCTGGTTTCCGGACCGGTTACCAGACACACGGAACAGCCTCTGCGAGACGCTTACGAAGCCACACCAAAACCATGCGCCGTGGTTGCTTTTGGCGCCTGCGGCTGTTCCAGCGGCATCTTCAAGGACGGTTTGAATGTAAACGGCACGGTCGACCGTGTAATCCGTGAAGAAGATCCGGAAGCAATTATAACTTACGTGCCCGGCTGTCCGCCGCGGCCGGAAGCTATTATCTCAGCCGCCGTTAAAACACTGGAGGCTCTCTGAATGACACCCGATAACGTAGTTGAAAAAATTGAAGAAAAAATCGGTGACGACTACCTCGCGCTGCGCAAGCAGAACGAGAAACGTTATTACGTCGAAATAGAAGCGGCAAGTATAGTTGAGGCGGTACAGTTCGTCTATCAAGAATTAGAGGGTCGTCTTGCCACGATCACCGGGCGAGACACGGAAGCCGGTATTCAACTGCTCTATCACTTCGGCTTTGAAAGCGGTGGTTTCTTCGTTACGCTTCGAATAATTTTAGATCACGAGTCGCCCCGGGTAGACTCAATCCACGAGGTTATTCCCGGCGCTGCCTATGTGGAAAGAGAAATCAGTGACTTCTTGGGAGTTAAGGTTGAAAATATTAGCGACAGCTCAAAATTTTTAAAATTTGACGGTCTCCCCGACGACCATTATCCGCTTCGCCAGGGAGGAGAGGAGCCAAAAAATGAGTAAATCACCGGAAAAGAAAGTAATCCCTTTTGGCCCCTATCATCCTGTGCTGGAGGAAGGGGAGCTCTTTGAGCTTACTGTGCGCGGCGAAGTTGTCGAAGAAATTTACTGGAAAACCGGTTACAATCACCGCAGTATAGAGACTATTGCTGAGACTAAAACATACGATCAGATATGCTTCCTGGTTGAACGTATCTGTGGAATCTGTTCACACTCTCATCCTTATGGATTTGTGCGCGCCGTGGAAGATCTGGCCGAGGTGGAAATACCGGAGCGAGCCGTATATATTCGCACGATTGTAGCTGAACTCGAGCGTCTTCACAGTCATCTGCTCTGGATGGGACTGGCCGGCCACTTTATCGGCTACAACACGGTCTTCATGTGGGGCTGGAAGTACCGCGAACCGGTCCTCGATATTCTTGAGGAAGTGACGGGTAACCGCCAGCACTACGCAACTCTGAAAATCGGGGGCGTCCGCCGCGACCTCGAGGAAAGCAAATACGAGAAGATACTCGATATGCTTGACGATGTAGAAGAGAAGTGCCGCATGCTGCTGGAAGCAGTTCCTGAAGACCCGGTGCTCAAGTCTCGTCTCCAGGGGGTTGGTGTCCTTACCGAACAGGAAGCCCGTGACTGGGGCACCTTGGGACCAACTGCACGGGGATCCGGATATGATATTGATGTCCGCCGGGACCACCCCCATGCCGCCTACGACTGGGTTGATTGGGACGTTTGCGTGGAAGAATCTGGTGACGTTTATGCCAAAACAATGGTCCGCTTGCGAGAAAACATGGAGTCGATAAAAATTATTCGCCAGTGTATAGATCAGATGGTTCCCGGACCAATTGAAAACGAAGTCCGTGAAATACCGCCGGGAGAGGGGATAGGCACCTACGGAGCCCCCCGGGGAGAGACGTTCCACTACGTTGCTTCCGACGGAACTAACAGCCCGATACGCCACAAAGTCAGGGCACCCAGCTTTAACAATGTACCTTCTTTTGAGGCTTCCTGTATCGGCGAAGAGATTGCCGACGTTCTACTGACTCTGGCTGCTGTCGACCCCTGTTACTCCTGCACCGAGCGTTCACTGAAACTAACTCCGACCAGCAGCGACGAACGTCTGCTGACGCCGCGACAACTACTGGAAGCTTCAAGAAACAAAACCAAAGAGCTGATCGACCAATGCTGAATCAACTGGATTTAATAATGCCCCTGGCGATTGTGCTGCCACTGTTTACCGGCATACTGGCCGTTATAGTACCTTCACGGTTGAAGGTAATAAAAGAGCTAATAGTAGTAGTTACCCTGGTCAGCTTATTAATCGGTGCGGTAGGACTGGCCATTGCTCCCAACCAGGAATTACTCTGGGGCGGGCTGCGCTCCGATGGACTGGCCGTCTTCATATTTTTCTTCACCGTCTTCTTCGCCGCTGTTAACGCTATTTACGCTTTTGGAACTGAGAGTGAAGCTGAACGTTCGAACGAATTTTTCGCTTATTTTCTCTGGACAATTGGTGCCGCGGCCGGGGTTATCTTTTCTACTAACATGATACTTTTCTTAAGCTTCTGGGGCTTTCTCGGCCTGACCCTGTACTTAATGATTGGTCTCGCGGGTCCCTCGGCCTCCGCCGCCGCTAAAAAGACAATGCTGATCACCGGCGGCGCCGATGCTTTTCTGATTCTCGGGCTGGCTATGCTCTTTCTCCTCAATCTACCGGGGGAAAGCGTCGACGGCCTCGCCGCCCTGATGAGCAATGCCGGTAGCGCTATGGACCTCTGGAGCCAGCAGCCGGTAAGCGGTACTTATGGAGTGCTGGCTTTTTTGCTTCTCAGCCTCACCGCCTTCTCAAAAGCCGGTGCTTTGCCGCTGCACACCTGGGTTCCTGATGCCGGTGAAAAAGCCAAACCAACAACTGCCGCTTTTCTTCCCGGCTCGCTTGATAAATTACTTGGTATTTATTTCCTCTATCGTATCTGCACTGAAATATTTAGTTTTTCGGCCAGTTCCTGGGCTGTCATTTACCTGATGGCGATCGGTGCTCTTACAATTATAAGCGCCGTAATGTTAGCCCTTGTTCAACACAACATTCGTCGGCTGCTTGGCTACCACGCCGTCAGCCAGGTCGGCTACATGGTCCTTGGTTTAGCCACTTTAAATCCAATCGGCATGGCCGGCGGTCTTTTCCACATGTTAAACAACGCAATTTATAAATCAGCTCTTTTCCTCTGCGCCGGCAATGTCGAGGACGCAGCGGGAACGGGCGAGCTGGAAAAGCTCGGCGGACTGGGTAAGCTCATGCCGCTGACTTCTATATCCATGCTCATCGCCGCCCTGGCCATCTCCGGGATACCACCGCTAAACGGGTTTGTCTCCAAGTGGCTGGTCTACCGGGGGCTGATTGAAACAGGAGAGGCTGGTGGTGCACTCTGGATTATCTGGCTGCTGGCGGCAATGTTTGGCAGTGCCCTGACGCTGGCCTCTTTCATAAAGGTTATGCACTCCGTCTTCTGGTCGACGCCCAGCACACGGATTAATCTTGAAAAAATCAGGGAGGTCAATTATTTTCGTACCCTGCCGGTGTTAATATTGGCCGGCATCTGTATTGTCTTTGGAGTCGCATACACTTACCCGCTTTACACGTTTATCGCCCCGGCGGTGGCAACGCTGGAAGAATTTGTCGCCCTGAACCTATTTGCCGCCTGGAATGCCGCAGTTGCGGCCGCTTTACTGGTCCTAGCGGTGGTGGCTGGTATCTTTCTCTACTGGCTGTTTGATTCGCTTAAAGATCTACGCCGAGTTCCCACCTGGGTAGGCGGGTCGGTTCACGACCCCGAGCGGGCTTATTTTCCGGGCACAGAGTTTTACCGGACAATTGACGAAATGCCTCTTTTAAATAAAATATTTAGTCTGCAGAAAAAAGGCTACTTTGACGTCTATGAGCTCTTCTCCGGGCTCAGTCTCTCAATTGCCTCTTACTTCAGTAACTCCCACACGGGTGTTTTAACCACCTATGTTACCTGGGCGCTGGTCGGCTTAATTATTTATCTCTTCGTTTTTATGGGTATGTGGTAGCATGACTCCCTATATAATAGCACTGCTGCTTGTCTTTATGATTATCGGGGCTATCATCGCCCTGGAAATCCGAGATACTCTTGCTGCAGTTGTAGCGCTGGCTGCGGTTGGTATTGGAATTTCCATTGCCTTCCTCTTCATGGGAGCACCAGACCTCGCAATTACACAGGTAGTGGTTGAAGTGCTTGTCTTGCTTATATTAATTCGCGCTACTATTAGCCGCGATGTTACTACTATAGAAGCGGGCCGACCACAGTTCGTAATGACTATTTCCGTCTGTGCACTACTTATTCTGCTACTTTTCAGTCTGCACATGGTAGAAGTTTTGCCGACTTTTGGTCTCCAGGACCACATGGTAAATATAGGCAATCCTTCTTTTCACTACCTGAGCGAGGCCTTGAGCGAAACCGGCGCCGCTAATATTGTAACCGCTATACTGCTTGATTATCGTGTTTATGACACCCTGGGTGAGGTAACCGTATTATTCGTTGCCCTGATCGGTGTCTGGACTGTACTGCGTAAGAAAGGCCGATTGCGCGGAGAAGCTGTTGCTTTTGGGCAGAAGGAGGAAGACGATGAAGCCTGATCAAGGAATGTCACTAATCGTCAAGACTGTCACCTGCTGGATAAACAGCTTTATTTTTCTCTTTGGGATTTACGTTATGCTTTTTGGCCATATAACTCCCGGTGGAGGATTCCCGGGCGGGGTAATCATTGCCTGTTCCTTCATTCTGATTACCCTGGCAGCAGGGAAAGAGTTTGCGCTTAAACTATTTTCACTTGACGACGCCTCGGTGGTGGACAGTTTCAGTATCTTCTTATTTTTATTCATTGGTTTCCTGGGATTGATTTTAGGCAATTACTTCCTGCAAAATTTTATGGCTGCCGGCGAACCCTTTCGATTACCCAGCGCCGGAACGATTGTCTTGAACAACGTAGCAATTGGTCTGAAAGTCGGAGCCGCTATCTTCGCTATGTTCATGTATCTCTCCCTGTTCAGACTCGACGAGGGGGAGGAGACGGAATGATTTACGGTCTCTGCCTGATACTGTTTCTGGTAGGTTTTTACGGTATCGTCGTTAAACGCAATCTGATTAAAATTATCATGGGACTTATTATCATGGAATATGCTGTTCACCTTTTTATAGTTCTGGTCAGCTACCAGCGTGGCGGTATTGTTCCCATCCTGCAGGAGGGGCAGAGTATCTCAGAATTTGTACAACTTGCCGTTGACCCGCTGCCGCAGGTGCTTGTTCTGACAGCTATTATTATCAACTTTGGCATAACCGCTCTGGTTGTTGCTATAGCTATTAGGCTTTACGAAAAATACGGGACTTTTGACATCAATGAAATCAGGAGGCTGCGCGGATGACCAACCTGCCGGTATTGTTTGTTGCCCTGCCACTGGCCATGGGTTTCCTTTACATTCTACTTCTCAAACAGCGGCCCTACGTTGCGGAAATTGTATCTGTTGCCGTAACACTGGTTTTACTGCTACTTGCTCTGAGTCTTGCCGGAGCCGGCACTTTCCAGGACGGCTATCTAGTCACCAGTTTTAATCTGCCTGTGGGCGGCTGGGATATTCCGCTTGGAATTAATATATTTCTTGACGGCTTGACTGTATTCATGTTGATTGTCGTTAATCTGGTTAGCTTCGCCGTCATACTCTATTCAGTTAATTATTTACAGCGTTATACGTCACGCACTTATTTTTACTCGCTGATACTATTCATGTTAGCCGGTATGAACGGCATGTTAATAACCGGCGATCTTTTCAACCTGTTCGTCTTCCTGGAGCTGGCTTCAGTCTCTTCCTACATACTGGTCAGCTTTGGGGTTGAAGCCGAGGAACTCGAAGCAGCTTTCAAATACCTGGTTATGGGAGCCATAGCTTCAGCTTTGATCTTGCTTGCAGTAATACTTGTCTACCTGGTAACCGGTACTTTGAATATGGCTTACGCCGCCCAATTTATCCAGGAACAGGGCATGAATAGAGCGCTTTACTTTGCTTTTGCTCTCTTTATGATGGGTTTTTCGCTGAAAGCTGCGTTGATCCCGTTCCACGCCTGGCTACCCGACGCCCATCCCTCGGCACCGGCACCAATATCGGCAATGCTCTCCGGTGTTGTTATTAAGGTGCTTGGCGTCTATGCCATGCTACGCGTCGGCTTCAACGTCTTTGATCTTGGAGCCGACCCGGTTTTCCTCAATCTGCTGCTTGTTATTGGCGGTATTTCGATGATAATTGGAGTTCTGCTTGCTCTCTACCAGTGGGACATAAAACGTCTCTTTGCCTATCATAGCATCAGCCAGATGGGTTACGTAATTATGGCCGTTGGGCTGGGCACCTCGCTCGGCATCGCCGCCGGTCTGTTCCATCTTTTCAACCACGCAATCTTTAAATCCTTGCTCTTCTTAAACTCCGGCGCCATCGAAGCCGCCACCGGCACCCGCTCGCTTAAAAAAATGGGTGGACTGGCAAAACTGATGCCCGTGACCGGCGTTACTTCCATGGTGGGGTCGCTGTCTATCTCTGGCGTTCCCCCCTTCAACGGCTTCTGGAGCAAGGTATTGATAATTTTTGCTGCGGTTCTTGCTGGCCGGCCGGTTTATGCACTACTGGCTGTAATTGGCAGTATATTAACACTGGCTTCCTTCATGAAAGTCCAGCGTTACGCCTTCTGGGGTAAGTCACATCTGTCTGAGAAAAAACAAAATAGTAACCTAGAGGCACCTCTTTTTATGAAAGTTTCAATGCTTTTTCTTGCAATTTTCTGTATATTTCTTAGCTTTTTGATTGTTCCCGTTTTACGTGAAATGATTCTAACACCGGCCGGTGAGGACCTGATTCGCGGTGCCTCCGGTTATCTTGCGAGGGTTGGAATACTATGAGACGAGCTGTTATTTTTGTCCTTTCTCTGATTACCTGGCTGTTGCTGGCCCTGCCTATTGACATTGTTGCCTGGGAAATACACTGGGCTAACCTGATTGCCGGGATTTTCGCTTCGCTGATCGTTGCTTTGCTCTTCGACGAAGTTTTTATAAAAGAGCACGCCCGGGCGGTAAATCCTCTCCGTTATCTCTGGTTTTTAATCTATGTTCCAGTCTTTGCCTATTACTGTATTCTTGCAAATATTGACGTCGTTTATCGTGCTATTCATCCGGATATGCCGATCAAACCGGGTATTGTAAAAATAAAGACTGACTTGACCACAAACTCCGCCCTGACTGCTCTGGCTAATTCTATCACCCTGACACCCGGAACGCTTACAGTTGACGTTGATTTTGAAAATGAAGAAAATATACTCTATGTCCACTGGATTAATGTAAAGACAACAGACGTGGATGAAGCTTCGGAAATAATTGCCGGCCGCTTTGAGGGCCTGATCAGGAGAATCTTCGAATGACAACCTTTGGTTTCTTTTATCTCGTTTTGCTGGCTTGTGTTTTTATGTGTCTTTATCGTATTGGCCGGGGACCGACTGTGCCCGACCGTATTGTTGCCATCGATATCCTTGGCGTTGTTATTGTTGGTTTCTGCGCTCTACTCTCCATGGATACCGGGCAAGACGTCTATATGATTGTTGGTATTTCCTGGGCACTTATTGGCTTCATTGGCAGCCTGGCCCTGGCCAAACATCTGGAGGGGAAGAGTTTCGATGAGTGAAATAATTGGATTGACATTAGTTTCTATCGGCCTGTTGTTTGACTTCTTCGGCTGTTTTGGTCTGATTCGGTTTCCCGATGTTTTTAACCGACTGCAGGCTGCTACTAAATGTGTTACCCTGGGAACCTGTTTTATTCTTGTTGGCACTTTTGTCTATCTTGGCCCCGGCGCAATTGGTATAAAAGCTCTGATTGCCCTGGCCTTCATTGTCGTTACCACGCCAACAGCAGCTCACGCTATTTCGCGCGCCTCCCACGCCGCGGGCGTTGAGCTTGACGAATCAACCGTTGTTGACAAATACGCGGAAGAGAAGGATTAACATGAAAAACGCAAAGACGCAAAGAAGGTTTACAACATGAGCATACCACTGCCTAAATTACGGGAATTAAAAGAAGCTATTACCGCCCTGATTAAGGGCCCGGATACCGTTGATTATCCGGCCGAACCGTGCGAACCGGCGGAGAATTTTCGCGGTGCACCTGAATTTCAGGAAGACGGCTGTGTCGCCTGCGGCGGCTGCGAAAACGTCTGTCCAGCCGACGCTATCGATGCTATTGATGTCATTGACGCTGACTCCCCCTACCGCCGCATGATTCGCCACTTCGACGAGTGTATATTCTGCGGACAGTGCGTTGAACTGTGCACAACTGAAGAAGGAATTGAATATACTCACCGCTATGATCTGGCCACTGACGTCCGCGAGGAACAGACCAGTGAAGTGGAGAAGGAACTCGTATTTTGTGCCGGCTGTGGCGACCTTATCTCCGCTTACGAACACATACTATGGGTTGGGGATGAGCTTGGCCCAAAAACCTACAGCAACCCAACTCTTTACCTGGCTCGACTGGCCCGGCTGGAACTTGTGAATGAGAATGAAATTAAACAAGGTATTCGTGATAAGCTCGATCGGGACCGAAGAATGCGCCTGCTCTGTCCCGCCTGTAAACGCGACGCCTCGCTATTCGAAGCCCATCACGAAGTAGAAGAACCTCCCGATTTTGAGGACGTATAATTTCTCTTCCCGCACCACTTAAAAAAAAGCTCGATTCATTTCTGCTCAATAAAAAGGTCTACCTGATGGGTATCGGTCACCGGTTGAAAAATGACGACGCTTTCGGTTCGCTTCTCGGTGAGGAACTGGCGAACCACCTGGTGGATAATGAAAATTTTAGAGCTATTGATTGTGGCACAACCCCACAAAATTTTTTAAAACCCGCTGCTGAATTTAATCCTGACGTCGTACTTTTAGTTGATGCCGTGCGACTGCCTAAACAGGCCGGCGATCTAATCCTGGTGAAACCGGAAGAGGTCTCCTTAACCGGTTTCTCCACTCATAACTTTTCTCCCGCTTTTTTGTTTGATAAGTTAAAAGAACGCACTGGTGCTGAAATTAAGATTCTCTGTCTAATACCTCAATCAACCGCGACCGGAACCGAATTGACCGAGGTATGTAGAAAAAGTTACGAAGAATTGTTAAATTATTTTTTGGACTTTCCCCCTTTCCTTTTTCCCCCTTGAAGGGGGGAAAGACAAGGGGGGGAGAAAAATGGATCGCGGGTCGGGGCCCGCAACAACGCTGGAGACACCAAATATATAAAGTGATGATTTACCTATGCGTCTTATACAGGCTTCGTTAATTGAGGAAGATGTTAAACCGCTCACCGAATGGTTGGAGAGCGCCGATTACGATTACGTCCTTCTCCCCGAGGAAAAAGAAAAATACAGTCATCTTCTAATGCTTCCCGTTAAAAATAGAGAGACTGATGACGTCCTGCAGAAACTTCGCGGTCTCGGAGTTGATACGGAAGGATTTCTCATAATTTCCGAGGTGGAAGCGGTAGTCTCTCAAAAAATTGAAGTAGAACGTGATAAGGAGCAAGACGGAGAAGGGGAGGGGGAAGGGAAAATCGCCCGGGCCGAGCTGCGCGAGTCAGCGCGTGCTCTTTCACGGCGTTCTGTTAACTATATCCTTTTCACTCTACTCAGTGCTATAGTGGCTACCGCAGGGCTACTTATGGACAGCGCTTCCGTGGTGGTTGGCAGCATGGTTATAGCCCCCCTTATCGGGCCGGCAATGGCTTCCAGCGTTGGCAGCGTGATAAAAGATAACGAACTCTTCTGGAAGGGAATCCAGGCTCAAATAGTTGGTATATTTACCGCTATTGGCGGCGCCACGATTTTTGCCTTTTTAATGCGTTTTATTACAGCGCCAAGACTTAATCTGATGTTAATCGGCCAGATAGCTGAGCGGGTTCATCCCGGCTTGCTCTCTCTCGCCGTTGCTCTGGCCGCCGGGGTGGCCGGGGCTCTTTCATTAACCTCAGGGGCCAGCGCCGCCCTGGTCGGAGTAATGATCGCTGTCGCTTTAATTCCTCCGGCCGCCACAGTCGGCCTTGGCATTGCTTATTTTGAACCTATTATTGCGCTCAGTTCTTTTATTCTTGTCGTAGTTAATATACTCTCCATCAATCTGGCCGCCTTGATTACACTCTGGTTCAAGGGGTATCGACCCGAAAAATATCATCAAAAAGACAGCGCCCGGGGAAATACACTCCGCCGCGGTTTTATCCTCGCTCTGGCAATTATCGCACTTACAGGATTTTTGACCACCACAACGATGTATGAACGCCGCAGTGGTATTCAGCATCAGAAAATTTTAGATACTGTTGAGGCGACGGGAATGGATTTGTTAGATCACGAAGTTGAATACGAAATGAGCTGGCTTTTCCGCCGTGCTTCAACAATTACTCTAATTGTCAGAGAATACGACAAAAATCAGCTGGAAGAGCTCAGGTCTTTACTGGCTGAAAAAGAGATTGATCTTGAAATCAATCTGCTCCAGCAAGCTTTGCAAAAAATCAATCCTTAATCATTTTGAGCCGGAACCTACCGAAGCCCCGTCATTGCCGGGCTTGGCCCGGCAATCCCGTAGTCTCAACCCCGAGATTCCGGATCTGCGGGCACTTCGTATCCTTGTCCGGAATGATGTTGGGAGGTTTTGATTTTGAGCTAACTTCTCACTGTTACAAATACTGGTTCGCTTTCCTGTATCAGATTGTCTGCTATAGCCATAATTTCATCGTTAGAAACCTCGCCAACCAACCGCGGATATTGTTCATCAAACTCTGCTCCTCTACCCAGTATCTCGTAGAAACCGCGGTGAGCTGCTGTATCGGCAAAAGTCTCGTGCTTTAACTGGAAATTACCAGAGAGGTATTCTTTCACACCGGATAGCTTTTCTTCCGATACTCCCTTATCACTTATTCCTTCAACAATCGCTTTAATCCCCTCACAAAACTTCTCCCCCTCGGGGTCTCCCCCTCCCAGATAAAACATAAATAATGACTGTTGACGATAACTCGGGTAGTAGCTGCCCACCTGGTAGCCGAGCGATTGCTTTTCCCGCAGCTCTTCAAACAGCAAACTGCTCATTCCACCGCCAAGCAGAGTAGAAAACAGTTTGGTCGAAACATAATCCTCGGAATTTATCGATGGCGCCGGGTAGGCAAGTACGTGCGTTGGTTGATCTACTTGTCTTGTAATAATCTTGCGCTCTGGTGTGTAAAATGATTTGACAGGCGGAGCATAACTGGCTTCAACGGCCGGCAACTTTAAGGATCCAAAAACTTCTTCCAGCTCATCAATTTCTATCGCACCGACTGCTGAGACAACCAGTTGATCAAGACTGAAAAAAGAATTGTAAAAATCTTTAACATCTGCCTGATTTAACTCTTCGATCGATTTCCGGCTGCCTAACGTGTGGTGGTTGTATGGGTGGTTCCCATAAATCAGCTTGCGGGCTCGATCACGAACGCTGGCCTGGGAGCTGTCCTTGCGGCTATCGGCTTGAGAAGCCTGCTGAATTTTTAATTTAGCCAGTGCTTCTTCAGAAAAACCGGGGAGGTGAAATAGCTCCCGCATCAAATTTAAGAGCAGTTCTTTCTTTTCATTTGGTGCCATAAAAGTAAACTTTAAATAATCAGTCCCAGCTCCACCGGAAACTTTTATACCGTTGTCTTCCAGCAACTGAGAAAATTCATAGATATCTTTATCTGCTGTCTGTGCAGACAACAGCCGTCCCGTCAGATTAGCCAGACCTTCTTTACCGGCTGGTTCCACCCCGCTGCCACCGGGGATTAATACTTTGACTACACTCAAAGGCGGAAGCTCCCGCTTTTCCTGAATTATCTTACAGCCGTTGGAAAGCTTTATTTTCTGAAATTTATTACTCCTGTCAGCAGCCATTTTACTCTCCCTCCTCCGGTTCCAGCAGAACGCCTGTCCATCGCTCCGGATCAAGTAGCTCTCTGCTGATCTCTCTTAACTGTTCCGCTGTTGCTTTCTCAAGCCCGCGCAAATATTTGGCAAAGTGATCAAACGACTCCACAACCCGGCCATAGCCGAGCTGATTTGCTTGACCGGCTGCTGTCTGTGCTGAAAACATGACGTCCGTTTTTAGCTGCACACGACTTCGCTCAAGTTCTTGCTCAGTTGGAGGTGTTTTCGCTAATGCCTTCATTTCATTGTAAATTGCTTCCATTAAATTACCGGTAGCTTCTGGTTCACAGCGAAAACGAACAACAAGTGGGCCGCTTTCTCTTTGCGTCCAAAAACGAGCCGTCAGGGTAGATGCCAGCTCTTCTCGCAGCACCAGCTTTTCATAAAGCCGGGAAGCCGGGCCTCCACCTAATATTTCCATTAATAAATCAAGCGCTGCTATACGTTCGTCGTCGGCAGGATATCCCGGCGTCCCCAGAACACCATAAACTTGATTCACACGGCCAGAAACTCTTTTCATTCCATTTTCTAACGGCTTTTTTATTGCAGGAAAATCCATCGTCCCCAGGTCTTCTTTAGACTCCAGCGATTCAAACAGTTGCTTTATCTGGTCCAGCAGTGGCTCGCGATCGAAGTCCCCGGCTATGATCAGAGTAGCGTTTTGGGGAGCATAAAATTTTTCATAATAGGATAGCAGATCCGAGTAGCTAACTGATTCCAGCACTTCACGAGAACCGATGACAAGCCGCTCGTAAGGATGGTCGTGATAAAGACGGGGAATAAATTGTTTCCACAAAATTTTATCGGGTTGATCACTGTAGCGGTCCAGTTCTGATAAAACAACCCGTCGTTCTTTCTCAAATTCATCTTCAGGCAGACGGGGATGAAAACAGAGTTGACTTAAAAGCTCCAGTCCGCGCTGCCAGCGGTCAGCGGGCAGAGTAACGTGATACTTTGTATAGTCCTGAGAAGTGGCGGCGTTCTGCCGCCCGCCAACTTCTTCAATAAGTCGATTGACCTGCTGCGGTGAGTATTTCTCAGTTCCCTTGAACAACATGTGTTCTAAATAATGGGAGAGACCACTGTTAGTTTCATTCTCATACAGAGCACCAACACGAAACCATAACTGCATTGCCACACTGCGAGCATATTCCAGTGGCTTGAGCAGCACCTCCAGGCCGCTGTCCAGCTGCATAATTTCCCCGCGACCATAAAACTCAATCTCTTTCATAAAAATTCATTCCTCTTGTCCGAAGCTGGGTTAATCCGTCCGGTAATTGAAAGACGGAATCTTGGAAGGAAAATCCATTAACCAAGATTATACCATATTTCCCTGATTCTCAGAGCCATAACTTTTTCAGTTACCAGTATCATAGTTCCATTAAAAATCCCTCCCTCTGTTTAAAAGCCCTTCTTTGCGGTATAATTAATATAGTCGTTATTTTTATAAAACTTGAGGTCCCGATATGCAATTAAATATCACCGCTGAATTCAAAAAATCTCTCGCCAAAATGGAAACTGCGGACAAACACGTCTTTATCACCGGTAAAGCGGGGACAGGTAAATCAACGCTGCTTGAATATTTTCGCAGTCAGACCGATAAAGATCTGGTTGTCTTAGCTCCTACCGGCGTCGCCGCTGTTAACGTACGCGGTCAGACCATCCATTCTTTTTTTGGGTTTGGACCGGAAATTACTGTAGAACAGGTCAAAAGGGAGTATGACGGTCGCGGCGACGAAGAACTGCTGGAAAACCTGGACGCAATTATCATTGACGAAGTCTCAATGGTGCGCGCCGACCTGCTGGATTGTGTCGATACCTACCTACGAATGAACGGCCCCGATAAAAACAAGCCTTTCGGCGAAATAAAAATGATATTTATCGGCGACCCGTTTCAGCTCGAACCGGTGCTTATGAACCAGGAGGAAGAATTTTTTGAAGAAAAATATGGCAGTCCCTGGTTTTTTGACAGTCACGCTTTTAAAGCTATTGATTGTGAAATGATAGAACTGACCACGATTCACCGCCAGGAAGATCCAGAATTTGTAGAAATTTTGAACGGTATCCGCACCCGCACAATGACCGAGACACAGTTAAAAAAACTCAATCAACGAGTCAAACCTGACTACCAGCCCCAAACTAACGACTACTGCGTTCATCTGACACCGACCAACCGTGCTGCCGAGGAGATTAACCAGCGCAACCTCGAGTCTCTGGAAACAGAAAAGGAGAAATTTATGGCTGAGGTTAGCGGTGATTTTGAACTCTCCCGCGCTCCGACTCAGCGTGAACTTCTGCTCAAAGAGGAAGCCCAGGTTATGCTCCTGAACAACGATCCTCTGCGTCGCTGGGTCAACGGCACCATGGGGCAAATTCGTGAAATTCAGAATAACCGGAAGGAGACGACTGTAGAAGTTAGCCTGCAAACCGGCGAGCGGGTTGAGGTTCAACCTTTCGAGTGGAAGATGATAGAATTTGAATACGACTCACGGGCCGGCCAATTGAGGCCGCGAACGCTGGGCACCTTCAAGCAACTCCCCATGCGGCTCGCCTGGGCAGTTACGATACATAAAAGCCAGGGGAAAACCCTGGACCACGTTATACTTGACACGCGCCGCTCGGGAATGTTTGCCCACGGTCAGGCCTACGTCGCCTTAAGCCGCTGCACGAGCCTCGATGGCTTAGTCCTGCGCAAGCCACTGCGAAAGAAGGACGTCTGGATGGACTGGCGGGTGGTTGAGTTTTTCAAAAAATATCACCTGGAACGCGAAGAGCTGGAGGACGACGAAGTTGTTAAACAAAAATTAAAACAGGCGATTTCAAAAGATGAGGACGTGGAGATAGTCTACGTAAACAGCAAGGGCGAGAAGTCACGCCGGGTTCTATCGCCCCGGAAAGTGGGACAATTCAGTTACATGGGCAATCCTTACGAAGGTCTTGACGCCTACAGCTATCGTCACGAGGAGCCACGGCAGTATTCGCTCAAAAGAATCGCCCGAGTAAGAAATTTATAATTGTTTAGCGCCCACCAGGTAATTGTGGGAACGTATGACGTCTCAGAGTTTGATCCAATGATCGTCATTGCGGACTCCGATCCGCAATCCATTATTCGTTATTTACGGTTATCGTTCAACATCTCAACCGGGACGACCAAAAGCCCAAGATGGATTCCGGTCGTCATTGTCCGGCTTGACCGGACAATCCAGTGGCTTTGACGTTGACCTTTTAGACCTATCAAATTCAAAGCCGCTGGATTCCCGTTTCCACGGGAATGACGGTCAAGACCTCGCGGGTCGTCGTTGCCGGGACATCATTCGTTCCAAGAATGACAGTGAAGACGCTAAACAATTAAAGAAATTTATAATAAAAAAGGAGGATATAATGGCTCAAAAAACATTTTTTGGCGGCCAGGACGAAGGAATTGAGTTAGAAATAGTCAAGAGCTGGCAGGCCTTTGAAAAACAGTTCGCCGGTGCCAGGCGGCTGCGGGCAATTACATTCTGTGACTCGCCTGAATTGCTGCTTGATTTTTTTGAAAAAAGAGAACTCGAACAGCTTGAAGTAGTGGTCGGTGACGTCAAGGACTACCGGGAGAGACTGGGGGAGAAAGAGATTGATCTTGTCGACCGGCTTGAAAGACTAAAGGAGAAGGAAAAACTTGTCATTTATACCTGCCCCCAAAAAGTCGTTCACTCCAAAATGTACTGGATTGAGACCGAAGCCGGCCAGACCAGGCTGATTACCGGTTCGCCCAACTTAACGCGCACCGGCTGGAGCAACCAGACCAACCACATTGCCGTCATTGACGCCGACAGAAACGAATATCTGGCTGATAAATTTAAAAAACAGTATCGGGAGCAAAAAGAAGAATACGGCGAACTGTTTCTCCAGGATTTAACCGAGGAATTAGAGGAAGAAGAGAGCGAAAGAGAAGAGGTAATACGCTACTGGCTGGAAGGCCGCAGTTCGGCACGGAATGAATTTCAGGAGTTGAACATTCGAGCAACTGATAAATTAAGAGAAGCGGAAGGCGAAGAAGAAATCGTCCTCTCTTTGCACGGCTACGAGCCGGACACCAGGGAAAAAGTGCGCGAGGATTTTACAGCTTACGGCGGCGCGGTTGGCCAGGATACCGCCCGCATAAGTCCGCCCAACTACAGCCGTTTCCTCAAGAAACGTTACGGTATCCCGCACATGGCCTTTCACGCGGATGGCCTACATTTCATTCCTCCAGGCGAAAGCCCGGTCGTTCTCTCCCAGCCGCCAAAAGACGAACGGGGTATTGATCGAGCCTTGAATAATTTAGAAAATTATTTTGACTCCGTAAAAAAATTTGGAGAAACAAACCGGCCCCTGGCCGTGCAGCAGCATATGTTTGAAGCTCTTATTTACCTGTTCTGGGCGCCGTTTGTAAATTTACAGGCCCGACTCTACAAAAGCGAAGGAATTACTAACCTGGATAAAAATCTTCCTTTCCTCTATCTCTATGGAGAATCCAACAGTGGCAAAGGAACATTTGCCCGCTTTGCCCTGGGCTTATTGTCATTGAACAGGGTGACCGGCCCACTTGACGCTGATGAGCTTGGACGACGAAATATCAGAAATGTGCGCCTGGCCAACTCCTGTTTTCCGATGGTCGTTGATGATATTGACAAGTCGAAGATAAACCAGCTTGATCCGCTTAAAAATTACTGGTCCAGTTGGGATAATGACTCTAATTTTCCGACTTTAACCTTTATAAGCAATGATCGCAAGCCAAATGAATGGTTCCGCAATCGGGCTAAAATACTTCACTTTGACGTTATGTTTCAGACAACGAAGAAAGGGGAATCCGAGGTAAATCGTATTCTGAACGCAGGGAATCCACTCTATCGCTGGGTTTCACGCGACCTTTTCCAACGTTTTCAGCGTGGTGACGTCGAGCTGCACGACGATCCGCTACAGCCGGTCCGAACTGTCCTGCAGGAGCTATACCAGGAAGCCGGCCGCACTCTACCCAAATATTTTCCGATTGAACCGGCAGAAAAATTGCACGACATGGGACGCGTAAAATGGGCACGCTTGCGCCGGGAGACTTCCATAACCACCAGCCGGCGAGACGGCAACCTGCGGATGAACTTCCCCGAGTCCTTCGAGTTTTGGGAGATTGACGAGCTTAAACGCCACCTCCCGCCCGAAGTTCGAGCAGAACGTGAAGGACACGATCTACTGGTAAAAAATCCAGAAAAATTTTACCGCTGGCTGGGTATTAACCGCTTTGACCACAGCCTGCTCGACCATTTAAAAGAAAAGTTACCTTTTTGAAAGGAGTTACTGAGCCGCTAAATGGCTGATAAAGAAAACCGGGCGCTCTGGTCGCGTCCGCGGATAGAACAAATACTGAAGGAAAAATTCGGCTTTAATTCTTTCCATCAGGGGCAACGGGCAACTATTCAAAACATTCTTGACGACAAACATACGCTGCTGGTCATGCCGACCGGCGGGGGAAAATCTCTCTGTTATCAACTGCCTTCCTTAATCAACCCCGGCGTCACCCTGGTTATTTCGCCACTTATTTCGCTGATGAAGGACCAGGTGGACAAACTAACGGCTGAAGGAATATCAGCGGCGGCAATCAACAGCAGTTTTGAGTTTAAAGAACAACTGACTCGGCTCGAGGGAATCCGGCAAAACAAATACGATCTTGTTTACGTGGCGCCGGAACGGCTGGAAAGCCAGCGTTTCCAGGAGGCTTTAAAGGACATTGAGGTGGAACTGCTTGCCATTGACGAAGCCCACTGTATTTCAAAGTGGGGCTATGACTTTCGGCCCGCTTTTCGTCGGATACCAGAGACGCGACAGCGAATTGGTAACCCGGTAGTCCTGGCCACTACTGCGACAGCAACACCGGACGTTCAACAGGACATTCGCCGGCAGCTCTCTCTACCGCAGATGAAAATAAAAGTACACGGTTTTAACCGTCCCAACCTTTATCTCGATGTGCGCCGCTGTTCGGCGCCGGAGGATAAAGACAAAGAAATTGATAAGTTGTTAAAAAAAATAGGTAAGGGGAGCGTTATCATCTATACCGGGACGCGAGATGAAGCGGAAAAACTGAGCGAGCACGTAGAAATAACTACGGGTTTAAAAGCCGCCTGTTATCACGGCGGGATGGGTCGCAAGCGGCGCAAAACTATGCAAAGAAAATTCCTGGCTGACGAGGTGCAGGTAATGGTGGCTACCAACGCTTTTGGAATGGGAATAGATAAGCCGGACATTCGACTGATAATTCATTTCCGTTTTCCGGGCAGTATTGAGTCTTATTACCAGGAGGCGGGGAGAGCGGGCCGTGACGGTCTGCCGGCCCGCTGTGTACTGCTGTTTCACCTGGAAGACCGCAAGCTGCAGCGTTACTTCATTAATAACGATGCCCCCGAGACAAGCGAGGTATATGAACTTTACGATAAAATACGCCGCTCACCGCCAGGCGATAAGGATAATCCGCTTCCGGTTGGTCGCACCGCCCACCTGAAATCAGGAAAACTTGTCGACGGGAAGCTAAACGATATTAAGGTCAGAACGGGCATAAGACTGTTAGTCGAAGCCGACTGGCTGGAAGATCTGGGTTATAAAAAAGATGTTCGTTACCTGAAGATAAAAAAAGAGAAATACGACCAGTTAGAAGCTCAGATGGGTGCAGTTGAAAAAAGACGGAAGGGAAAATTTAAACGGCTGCATCAAATGATTGATTACGCATCGAGCGGGGTCGATTGCCGGCGGCGATACATACTTGATTACTTCGGCGAAGAGGAAGAAATTGAGACAAGCCCCTGCTGTGACGCCTGCGATGACTATCAAGGTAATGCGAAACAACAAGAGAACAGTTGCAGTGAGCAGCCTGCAGAATTAAACATAAATGAGACAACTTCAGACAGTTTTGAACAAACCGACGATAAAATTAATTCCTACGATTATCCGCCGTTCTGAGTTGAACAGGGAATCTGGTTAGTAAAAATTCAAGATGGATTCCGGGTCGGTCTCCCTGCGTGAAGAGGAAAATATAGGGATGAAATCAAAGAGGGAATGACAACCAACGGTTTTAATGATAATCTGTTGTGTTCTAAAAAAATTTTGTAAAAAATATTTTTGCGATTCTATCGTTCTGAGGACCGATATATTTCTGACATCATTCTCGTGGCCGTCCAGGTCACTTCCGAGGTATAAAGACCTCAAAACAACCCCATCCTGGGGTTTGTGGTCGTTATAAATCCGTCAGAAACAGATCGGTCCTCAGAACCGCCGTTTTTTTACAAAGTAGGATTCGATCATAATTTGAATAAAAATAAACGTGTCCTGCTTACAAGACACAAAACTTTAGTAATAAGTTAATTTTGAGGAGGTTATTTTTAATGAGGAAAGAAGAAATTCAGAACGATGAGGCACCGGCTGCCGTGGGTGCCTACAGCCAGGGGCAGCAGGTAGGAGAGCTGATCTTCACTTCCGGCCAGATCGCCCTGCATCCAGACAGCGGAGAGTTAGTGACGGGAAGTTTTCGAGAAGAGGCCCGGCAGGTACTTGAAAATCTGCTGGCCGTGGTGGAAGCGGGGGGAGGCTCGCGAGAAAGTATTGTAAAGACAACTGTATATCTGACCGACCTTTCGCTTTACGATGAGTTGAACGAAATATACAGCGATTATTTTGCCAAATCACTGCCGGCTCGCTCAGTAGTTGAGGTTAAAGCCCTACCCAGGGGAGTCAATCTGGAAATCGAGGCAATAGCGACGAAATGAAAAAAACTGAGACCATTGATTCCGAAACTACCCGATGCACTCAATCGATCCTGAAAACTCCGAGGCAAATTCAAAAGATGCCGTTTAACCAGGCTAAAAAACAACTATCCATTTTCATCGGGGTGACGGCTATGTTTGACGTTACTTGTAGCCTGCGCTCTCGATTGAGTGCTCGGTGATCCGGAATGTCATCGGTAAGTTCTGTTGAAAAGTATGATGAAGTCCAGCTTTCCCACGGCGGCGGCGGGAAGCTTACCCACCAACTGCTGGAGGGATTGATTTTTCCAAATTTTGACAACGAACATCTCCGGCAGAGGCACGACGGGGCAGTCTTTGAAACCGAAAATAAACGGCTGGCTTTTACCACGGATTCCTTTGTCGTCACACCACTATTTTTTCCGGGCGGAGACATCGGTAAGCTGGCCGTCTGGGGAACCGTAAATGACCTGGCAATGTGTGGAGCCCGCCCCCGCCTGCTAAGCGCTGGTCTGATAATCGAGGAAGGTTTTTCCCTTGAAAAGTTTAAAAAAATTATAGAGTCGATGCAACACGCAGCAGAGGTTGCCGGGACAAAAATAGTCACCGGGGACACAAAAGTAGTCGAACGTGGCAAAGCGGACGGCATCTACATTAACACGGCTGGAGTAGGGGAGGTGCTGTTAAAAGAAAATTCCGGACCCGCGGCAATTAAAGCAGGCGATAAAATAGTATTGAGCGGAGACGTCGGAAGTCACGGCATGGCCGTGCTGTCGCGTCGTGAAGGTCTGGAATTTGAAAGCGAGATAAAAAGTGACTGTGCGCCGCTCTGGCCGGCAGTTGAGGCGCTTATAAAAGCCGGAATAGAGCCGCGCTGTATGAGAGATTTGACACGCGGAGGACTGGCCACTAACTTAAACGAGCTGCTCAACAAAAAAATCGGAATAAGTATTGACCGGGAAGCTGTCCCCGTCAAGAAAGAGGTGGCCGCCGTCTGTGAAATTTTAGGCCTGGACCCCTTTTACTCAGCCTGTGAGGGTCGCATGGTAGTCGTCGTACCGCCCGATGAGGAAGATAAAACTATCAAAGTTTTATCTCAATTGGAAGTCACGCAGGATGCAACCACAATTGGCGAAGTTACAGCAGATAACAAAAACCTGGTCAGCGCCCGCAGCGCCTTTGGTGTTGACAGAGTGCTGGAAGTTAAAAGCGGAGAACAACTACCCCGTATCTGTTGATAGGAGGTCAAAAAATGGGAGAAACGAAAAGATTTGGCGTTTCCCTGTCCGAACAACTCTTGAATGAATTTGATAAATTAATTGAAAGCCAAAACTACTCCAGCCGTTCCGAGGCAATCCGCGACCTGATTCGCGAGGCCCTGGTTCACTCCGAATGGAAAGAGGGGAACGAACGCTGTGTTGGCACAATATCCTTAGTTTACAACCATCACACACGCGAATTATTGTCACAACTTACCAGTATACAACACGATTACACGGATGAAATAATCTCCAGCACACATATTCATCTGGACGCCCACAACTGTCTTGAAGTTTTAGCAGTTAGCGGCCCGGCTGATAAATTAAAAGAAGTTAGCAACAGACTGCGAAGCACGAAAGGGGTAATTCATGCAAAACTTTCCATGTCCACCACCGGAGAAAAAATAACCTGATAGTTAACTGCCCCTCCTTTTTTTCTGAACTCACTCAAAGAACCTCTCCCCAAAATCCGCCCGCCCCGCCGGTGGCCCTTTAAACTCCGACTAAAATTGATCCCTCGTTTCGCAGTAATTACTAAATGTTTTCCTATATCAAAACACCTAAATCCCGCATAAGCGCTTTTTACATGTTAATAGCTATAAAAAGCTTTAAGTGAATTACATCCTGATAATGACAATTTTTCGATTATCAAAACCGAAAATAATTAGCGAATCCGAAAACAGAGCAGTTGTTTACAATTTATCCACAGTTTATCAACAAAATATAGGTTTTATCCACAGACCAACTCACAAGTGACCGCCGTCTTATTCACAGTTTATCCACAGGCTTGTTTAGAAACTCAAGTTTTGCAGTTTCCCCGTTCTGAGGACCGATATATTTCTGACATCATTCTCGTGGCCCTCCAGGCCACTTCCGAGGTATAAAGACCTCAAAACAACCCCATCCTGGGGTCTGAGGTCGTTATAAATCCGTCAGAAACACATCGGTCCTCAGAACTACTGCTTCTTTTTTTACAAATTAGGGTCCAATCTCTACTTGACCAAAAATAAACGCATAGAGAAAGATATAGACTATCTTGCTTGCAAAACACAAAGCTTTAGTTAGAAAAAAGGTTTTGAAAGTTTACTGTCTGGGCTTTTACGGCTGGTTTGATATAATATTTGAGCAAGAGAGCCTCAGCGGGATACAAACCGAGAAAGGTAAGTTCATAAATGAAAATAGGTATTGTGCTCAATCCTAAAAAAATTGAAGTTTATGACCGGGTCGAGCAAGCGATTAACTGGCTGGTAGAGAAGGACTGCGAAGTTTACGTTGAGGAGGAGGCGCCTGAGAAAACAGGGGCAGAGCTGGAAAAATTAAGTGTTGAAGAGATTGGAAAAACCTGTGAAGTAGTGATTGTGTTTGGTGGCGACGGCTCAATCCTGAGAATAGCGGCCCAGTTGGCCGAGGCAGGGACGCCAATTTTAGGAATAAATTCCGGTCAGTTAGGGTTTTTAACGGAGACAACCCTGGAGGGTCTGGAAACGGCGTTGCCTCGAATAATAAACAATAAATACAAAGTTAGCGAACGTTCAATGTTGCGCGGTCAAACCAGCGATAACGGAAGTGAAATGCTGGCTTTGAACGACATGGTATTAAGCCGCGAAAAGCATGGTAGAGTGGTTGAAATAGAGGCGCGGGTGAATGACGATTTGGTAACTCGTTTTGTCTGCGACGGTATATTAATCAGTACACCGACCGGTTCCACCGCTTATAATCTAGCGGCCAACGGACCGATTGTTCACCCGGAGATGGATTCTCTTATCCTGAACCCCATCTGCCCGCACACATTGACCAACCGGCCGTTAATACTGCCGCCGGACAGTGAGATAGAACTGGAGTTACTGACCGACGACAGGTGTCACCTGATTGCCGATGGCCAAAAAAAAATAACTAACCTGAGCAATGGTGACATTGCCCGGGTTAGGAAAGCTGACTGCACGACCTCGCTCATAGTTCCACCAGAGCTCAGTTTTTATGAGCTTCTGGCCTCAAAACTCCAATGGAGCGGAAGAACGTAAACAGAGGAGTATGATGATAAGATGAGTAACAATGGAGACATATTACAAAAAATGACAGAGCTCTCTCAACGTGACAAGCGTTATCCCCGCGAGGCACTTCTGTTCGTCCTCAACGGGATCCAGTGGTCTTTTGTCGAACTGGGCCAACGACGTCATTTAAGCGGCCAGGAATTTACCGAGATGCTGGTCGCTTACGCCCGCCAGGAGTTTGGCGATTTGGCTCACACTGTTTTCCAGGAATGGGGCGTATTTTCAACCAGCGATCTCGGCGAAATTGTCTACCTGCTCATTGATGCCGGACTGATGACCAAACAAGACGAGGACAGCATTGAGGATTTTGATGACGTTCTCGACCTGGAAGAGGCACTCAGGGCCCCTGAATTTTCTCCCGGGGTCTCTTCTTGACTTCTAATCTGAAACCCGAATGAAAATTACCGCCATTTCCCAAGCGAACGGCCAGCTTAAAACCAGCCCTCTGCTGGATTACGCCAGACAAGAAAAATTATCAGATGAAAAAAGAGCTGAACAGCAAAAACTGCTTCCCACCTGGGTGGTCGATGAAGGGTCTGAATTGAAAGTCCTCTGGCAGCCGCGAAAATTCGCCCAAACGAGCGAAAACAGAGGGCCGCTGCTGCTGGTTGAAGAGACTCAACCTTCCCATATTGAGTTGACACTCGAACTGTGGCAACAAGTCGACCGAATTAGTGCCCTGGAAAAGGGATATGTGCTCAATTTTTTAAAAAATAAAAAAAAATCTACAACAAGCCAACTGAAACAACTGGCCAGTCAATCACTGCAAATCCCCCCTGCTGAGCAGTGGATTGAGACATACCTCGCTTTCCCACAATTGCCCTCAGAGCTGCAAAAACAGCTGCAGGACGAGCAGATCAGCATCAACCTCTTCTATCAGCTGAATGACCTTCCTGAAGAGCTGTTTACGCTTCTAACACAAGCACTGGCCGAACAGCGACTGCGGCTGACAGTGCAGGAAGCAAGGCAGTTAAGCACAGCCGTGCGGCGGCTGCCCAGAGACGAATTACCTGAAATTATCGGTCTTGCTCGCAGCTGTTTAGAATCAAAAGATGACCTAAAAAAACAGACTGAAAAGCTGCTTAATGGAATTAACAAAAGAGCTTACCCAGAACTTACCAACTACCGAGAAAATTTTTCTAAAAAATTGGAGGAGCTGGATCTTGACGGGCGAATAAATGTAAAACCGCCACAAAATTTTGAAGGAGATTACCTCGATTTTTCTTTTCGCTGGTCAAAAGAGGAAGATTTTGAGAAGCTCCTCCGCGCAATCAAAAAATGTCGCCGGCTGTTTGATCTGGTTTGAAAACCGGACTTAAACGTCTTCTGGTGGAACGGGAGGCCAGAAATACAAAACGGGGCCGCGAAATAATTGAACGTGCCGAACGGCTGGGTATAGAGGTGTTGAGTCCGGATGAGATTGAGCAGAATTCCAGACAGAGCCTGGTGTTAAACGCAGTTTCGAGTTCACACGTAAATAAATGGGAACACCACCCGCCCCTGCCTGACCGGGCCGAAAACTGTATCAGCCCGGTAGAAGGCTGTCCCTTTGACTGCTGCTACTGCTACCTGCTGACTTACCTGCAGGAATCGGTACCGAGAGCGACTGTAAATTATGAGCTTATCTATCAGGAAATAGAGCAGCGGATAAAAACGGGCGAGAAATACTTCAGTCTCGGTGAGCTGAGTGACGGATTAGAGCTGGAGCCGGTAATGCATTTTTTGCCCTTCATCTGGAACTTGTTTCAAAAAAACGAACAGGTAAGGCTTGAAATTCGGAGTAAAAGCATAAATGTAGGGCCGGTGCTTAGAGAATTGATGCCGCTGAAAAACGTTACTTTTGCCTGGACACTAAGCCCGCCATCGGTTGCCCGCCGTATTGAGCTTCGAACCGCGGCGCCCAAAGAGCGTATAAAGGCACTCAAGCGCCTGGCCGAGGCCGGTTTTAACTGCGCCTTGCGACTGGATCCAATTATTCTTCAAAGAGACTGGGAAGAAGAATACCGACAGTTGGTGGAACATATTTTCGCAGAAATAAACCCCAAACAACTGCAGTATATCATTTTGGGTTGTTTTCGTTTCCCGGCCGGTCTTGATCAAACAATTGAGAAGCGATTCCCGGGGCGTGATTTTATTCGGGACGAGTTTGTGCGGGGGCCGGACGGCAAATACAGATACCCGCGTTTTCGCCGAACGGCAGCCTACCGCAAATTCTTAAACTGGCTGCCGGTAGAAAATCTGCGCGTCGGTTTGTGCATGGAACCAGAGTATATCTGGAACGATTTAGTGATAAAAAAATGAAAAATAAAATCACAAAACCTTCCAACGTCATTCCGGGCAAGGGAGCGTAGCGACCGCAGACCCGGAATCTATGGTATATTCAAGATGGATTGCCGGGTCAAGCCCGGCAA
>Ga0207421_10001472_pt1 | contig 30243 bp, 28 predicted proteins | sample SodLakKL_010_SED_4_FD_187542 | JGI IMG/M metagenome (GOLD analysis project Ga0207421, IMG submission 187542) | Alkaline sediment microbial communities from Lake Tanatar, Kulunda Steppe, Russia - 8KL_010_SED (SPAdes) (version 2) | ecosystem: Environmental > Aquatic > Non-marine Saline and...
TCACCTGAAAGTATTATAGCATTATATGGCACTTTGTACTAAAAATGCACAAAAAAACGCCGAATATTCGGCGTTTAAATCATTAAGGCTTCCGCAAGCAATAACATGCCTATTAAAAGTGCCGCAACAGTAAACCCTAAAAAGATAGATAAATTGATAATAAAACGAATTTTATAATTCATATATGCTTGTTGATCGACATCCTTGCGTTTGGCAATCAATGCAAAGAACAAATAAATGATAAATGCGAACAAAAACACAAAGAATACACCAAGCAAAAACAGATAAATGGTAAACTGAATCACAAATGCCAAGGGTGTCCCATAAAAGGGATTGATGCCCGCAACAGCGTGAACTAGTATAATACCAAGCGTAATGATACCAACCAATTTATAGTAAGCGAACAAGCCGCCGTCCTTAAACGTTAACATTTTCTTGGGGGTAATGCGTCCGTAGCGAACGTATTTATAAAAAATGTCCATGAAAAAGGTAATGAAAAACAGCATGATAATCAGTGATACATATTCCTGAACAATAACAAAGGGATCCATTATGAAGCCTCCTAAACGTTAAACCTAAACAGCAAGATGTCTCCGTCTTTGACTCGGTATTCTTTACCTTCAAGACGCATTTTACCTGCTTCTTTAGCTTTTATCATAGAACCGTAGTGTATTAAATCATCATAGGCAATGGTTTCCGCACGTATGAAGCCTTTTTCAAAATCAGTGTGAATCACGCCGGCGCATTGCTTGGCTGTCATGCCATTTTTAAACGTCCAGGCGCGCACTTCCTTTTCACCTGCTGTGAAAAATGTCCGTAGATTGAGCAATTGATAGGATTCATGGATTAAGCGATCCAATCCTGACTCATATAGACCAAGGTCATGCAGATACTCCATTTTCTCATCGTCGTCAAGCGCACTCATTTCCGCTTCAATTTGTGCAGAAATGGTAATGGCTTGAGCATGTTCCTTCTCGGCATAATCAAACACTGTATCCACATATTGATTCGAGGCTTCAGATACCATCATATCCTCACTTACATTACACACGTAAATAAGTGGCTTAAGTGTCAAAAAGCCATAGCTTTTAATTAAATTGATTTCATCTTTGTTAAAATCGAGCGTGCGGATCGGACGCGCATCCATAAGGGTTTCGTGAATGGTTTTAAGTAAACGGTGTTCACGTTCTATGTCCTTATCAACTTTAAGTTGTGCTTTTTTCTCAATCTTAGGCAATCGTTTTTCCACAATATCAAGATCCGAAAAAATCAGTTCTGTATTAATGGTTTCAATATCGCGAATTGGATCAACACTCCCATCAACATGCATCACGTTTGTATCATCAAAACAACGGACAACATGCACGATGGCATCCACTTCACGAATATGGCTTAAAAACTGATTCCCAAGCCCTTCACCTTTTGATGCACCTTTAACAAGTCCAGCAATATCTGTAAACTCAAAACTGGTAGGAATCACTTCTTTAGGGTTAAAAATTGAAGCAATGTCACTAAGCCTTTGATCGGGCACATCAACAATGCCCACATTGGGGTCAATGGTCGCAAACGGATAGTTCGCTGCGTGGGCCCCGGCTTTGGTAATGGCGTTGAATAGGGTTGATTTGCCGACATTCGGCAAGCCAACAATTCCTGCAGTTAGCGCCATAAAATCATCTCCTTGAATGTAAACTCACTCAACCATTCTATTACATACCAGAAGAAATTACAATGGCTTTATTTCCCGGGGCGTATCTTGTATGAAATAATATAGTGTTCGCTTTCAAATGGTTTGAATTTTCCTTTGAATCGTTTGAATGTATAGTTCATAGCATTAAGTCCAATTTCCAAATGTGCCATCGCTATACCTGCATCAAGCATCTGGATTGGATAATTGAGACGGTTGTTATATTTTTCATCAAAATGGAGGGCAACATGAATAACATCCCCCTGCCAATAAAGACGCCATGGTTGTTTATTTGAAGCGCTTGGCGCTTTTCTGACAAAGTCAAAAATCTTCGCAATACGCGGGTTATCTTTACGTTTGAGCGGTACACTTTCATACGCATCCCAAAAGAGCGTTTCAAACGGTTGACGGTTGTCCGCATCCGCTGCTTTACGGATGGTGCGTTCTCTCAATGAACGCTTAAGTGCCGGGTAGCCAACCGGTGTCACCGCTGGTATGAAAGCGTCAGTTTCAGACTCTTTAAGAATTTCCTGGAATTGTTTACGTTTAAATGTCCCTCCAAGCCACACTGTGCCGAGGCCATGTTCTGCAAGAGCCAAAATAAGCATCTCAAAACCATAACCAAAATCGACAAGGGCACTGGGGTCATTGGTGGTAACCCCTGCGATAAAATGGGGCGCATTTTTCACAAATCCATACGTCCCAATATTTTGTTTGGACGTTTCATTTTCCTTATTGTTTATCAAATGAAGTGTCATCTCTGTTTCAAAAGGCTTCGCAAGTGACTCAGCATCATCAATCAACGATTTCACCATGTCCAAATCAGTCTGCATAAGTGGTTCGTCTTTATAGGTTCTAACACTTCGGCGTTTACGAATCGCATCATAAAAATTAATATTTTTCATCATCGATCATCCGGATGAATTACCAATTCTGTAAAGTCGGTTTCATACGTTTCACCATCGCGAATATATTGAACACTCATGCGATCGCCAACTTGACTGTTCAAAATTTGTTCACGTAGGTCGGTGAAATTGAGTACTTCCTGGTAATCATCCCATCCCTCCAATTTATATCCTATAATAATATCGCCGGTTTCTAGCGTGGTTTCAGCGGCGGTGCCATCACTTGAGAATCCTTCAATACAAACACCAACATCCTGTCCACATGCACTGACCTGATCCATAGCGGTAATGCCAAAGAACGGCCGTTCAACATAGCCTTGTTCAATTAATTCATCAGTTATGCGCACAACGGTATTGGACGGTATTGCAAAACCAATATTCGTGGTCGCATCATCAACAATTTTCATATTGTTAATGCCGATAAGATTGCCGTTGATGTCAAAAAGCGCGCCACCACTGTTTCCTGGTGAAATCGCCGCGTCATGTTGCAAAAACGGCACTTCATACTGACTGCCCGGTACAAAACGGCTTAAACCAGACACCACACCAAACGTTACGCTACCGAAATAATCAAATCCAAGAGGGTTCCCAACCGCAATCGCAAAGGACCCGACATCGATATCATAAGAATTCGCAAAATCGACAACAGGGAAATTTGAATCCGAATTGAAACGAATGACAGCTAGATCCGTGGTGGCATCGAGACCGAGGACTTCCGTTTGCGAATTGGGCACATCAAAAAGCATACCATTTCGCTCATACGTGATGCTTACATCATCAAAAGGCGAGTTGCGATCATCCGGTTGAAGCACATGGTGGTTCGTGACCACATAATAATCATCGCCATCTTTATCTATGATAACACCTGAAGCACTGCCTGAAGTAAAAGCGGTTCCGGCTTCAATACCTACAACGGCCTGACGCTCAGTCTCAAGCATCTGTGTCATCGCATTTTGAAGGTCATCAAGTTCATACTCAACCCGATGATAAGACTCATCCATAAGCTCTTCTACCAAATCAACGAGCTCTTGTCTTGTATATTCATTGACATCAAAAATTTCACGCTCTTCTGTAGGGTCTTGTTCTTCAATGAATAAAAAATCACAAGCACTCAGTGACAATACACTAAGTGCAAGCACAACAACCATCAACAGTTTTTTCATGTTACTCACTCCATATTGAACAGAATCTTAGCGTTTTTAGTGGTCAATTCGCTAAGTTTTTTATAATTCATGCCGCGAAGTTCACTCACTGCCTCAGCAATAAGCGGTAAATAGCTCGAATCATTTTGTTTGCCTCTGTAAGGATGCGGTGCTAAGAAAGGGGCATCGGTTTCTACAAGCAATTTATCATCTGGAATAATCTTGGCGACTTCCTTAGGGACTTTGGCGTTTTTAAAAGTGACCGGTCCACCCAAGGACACATGCAATCCTAGATCTAAAAATTTATAGGCCATCTCAAGCGACCCACTATAACAATGCATGACCCCTTTAATAGGAGCGTACGCTTTTAATGTCTCATATGTATCCTCAGTGGCATCTCGCATGTGCACAACGACCGGTTTATCAAGCTGCTTTGCAAGTTCAATTTGCTTTGCAAATACAACCCTTTGTTCATCTGGGTTATCTTTCTCCCAGTGATAGTCCATGCCGCATTCACCAATAGCTTTCACTTTTGAATGGGTGGCCTGATCTTTAACTTTATCAAACATCTCATCGCTATAGTGTTTTGCATACGTTGGATGTACCCCGACTGAGGCATACACATCATCATGATTTTCAGCAAGTTCAATTGCCCTCGCATTCATCACGGGATCATAGCCGATGACTAAGAACCGTTGTACACCTTCTTCTCTTGCGGCCTTCAAGTATTTCTCAACATCTTCATAAAGTGCATCATTATTTAAATGTACATGGGTATCAATCAACATAGTAATCCTCCTTGTTGCATACATTATAACAAAACAAGGTATAAAAAAAGAGGCTTGCGCCTCTTTTTATGTTGAATATTATTCGTAAACTTCAGCTACAACGCCTGCACCAACAGTACGTCCACCTTCACGGATGGAGAACTTGGTACCTTGTTCTAGGGCGATTGGGTAGATGAGTTCAACATTCATCTCAACGTTGTCACCTGGCATAACCATTTCCACGCCTTCTGGTAGTTCAATAACACCAGTTACGTCTGTTGTACGGAAATAGAATTGTGGGCGATAGTTAGAGAAGAATGGGGTATGACGTCCACCTTCTTCTTTAGAAAGAACATAAACCTCTCCGCGGAATTTAGTGTGTGGTGTAACACTGCCTGGCTTGGCAAGTACTTGTCCACGTTGGATGTCATCACGCGTCACACCACGAAGGAGTGCGCCGATGTTGTCGCCCGCTTCTGCTTCATCAAGAAGCTTACGGAACATTTCAACACCTGTAACGACTGTCTTGCGTGTTGGGCGAATACCAACAAGCTCAACTTCGTCTTGGACTTTAACTTTACCGCGATCAACACGACCGGTCGCAACAGTTCCGCGTCCAGTGATGCTGAATACGTCTTCAACTGGCATCATGAATGGCTTGTCAGTTTCACGTACTGGGTCGTCGATGTACTCATCAACAGCTTCCATAAGCTCGATGATTTTCTCTTCTTGTTCTTCGTCGCCTTCAAGTGCTTTAAGCGCAGAACCAGAGATAACAGGAATGTCATCACCTGGGAAGTCATACTCGCTAAGCAGTTCGCGAATTTCCATTTCAACAAGCTCAAGTAGCTCTTCATCGTCTACCTGGTCTGTTTTATTCATGAAAACAACAATCTTAGGCACACCAACTTGGCGGCTAAGCAGGATATGCTCACGTGTTTGTGGCATAGGTCCGTCTGCTGCACTTACAACGAGGATGGAGCCGTCCATTTGGGCAGCACCTGTGATCATGTTTTTAACGTAGTCCGCGTGACCTGGGCAGTCAACGTGGGCATAGTGACGTTTTTCAGTAGAATACTCGATGTGTGCAGAGTTAATGGTAATTCCGCGCTCTTTTTCTTCAGGCGCGTTGTCGATTGCTTCATAGGTGCTCGCATCTGTTCCGCCGATGCCTCGTTTAGAAAGTACCGTAGCGATTGCTGCGGTCAAAGTGGTTTTTCCGTGGTCAACGTGTCCGATGGTTCCGATATTGACGTGTGTTCCTTTACGTTCAAATTTTTGTTTACCCATTTTGATATTTCCTCCTTTAATCGTTCTTAAACATTGATATTTTACCGTATCATGGTAAATAATGCAAGTTAAACTAATTTAGCCGTTACGCTTTTTAATAATTTCTTCTGAAATGCTTTTTGGGGCTGGGTCATAGTGAGAGAATTGCATGGTGTAGTTACCCCGGCCCTGGGTGTTACTTCTTAGTGATGTTGCATAACCGAACATCTCACTAAGTGGGACGAACGCTTTAACTTGGTGTGCATTGCCGCGTTCACTTTGTCTTTCAACTTTACCGCGGCGGCCCGTCAAGTCACCGATGACGTTCCCCAGATAATCATCTGGCGTAATAACATCAACGGACATGATTGGCTCAAGCAAGATTGGCTTACACTTCTGTGCAGCATTCTTAACAGCCATTCCAGCAGCTACTTTAAATGCGGTTTCGTTAGAGTCGACATCATGGTAAGAACCATCAAATAGTGTCGCACGAACGTTGATAAGTGGATAGCCTGCGACTACACCGTTTTCCAAGGCTTCCTTGATGCCTTGATCAACAACGCTAATGTACTCACGTGGGACAACCCCACCAACAACTTTGTCGACAAACTCGTAGCCTTTTTCTTCTTCATCCTCTTCAAGCGGTTCAAACGTAATCCATACGTGACCGTATTGACCGCGTCCACCACTTTGACGGATGAATTTACCTTCAATATTGGCACTTTCAGTGAATGTTTCACGATATGAAACTTGTGGGGCACCAACATTGGCTTCAACTTTGAATTCACGTTTCAAACGGTCAACGAGGATATTAAGGTGAAGTTCACCCATACCTGCGATGATGGTTTGGCCCGTTTCTTCATCTGTGTATGTTTTAAACGTCGGGTCTTCTTCTGCAAGCTTTTGAAGGGCGTTACCCATTTTGTCTTGGTCCGCTTTACTTTTTGGTTCAATCGCAACAGAGATAACTGGTTCAGGGAATTGCATCTGTTCAAGGATTATTGGATGCTTTTCTTCAGCCAGGGTGTCACCAGTTGCGGTGTCCTTAAGACCAATTGCAGCGGCGATATCACCGGAATATACTTCATCGATTTCTTCACGGTGGTTGGCATGCATCTGCAAAATGCGTCCGACACGTTCTTTATTGTCCTTGGTCGTGTTCATCACATATGAGCCTTTTTTAAGGACACCGGAATAAACACGGAAGAATGTCAACTTCCCAACGAACGGGTCCGTCGCAACTTTAAAGGCAAGTGCAGAGAATTTGCCATTGTCATCAGATGAAACTTTGACTTCTTCACCTGTATTTTTCATTGTCCCACGAATTTTAGTAACATCCGTTGGGGCAGGAAGATAATCGATGACAGCGTCGACCATCAGTTTGACACCTTTATTCTTAAAGGCGCTTCCACCAATGACAGGGAAGAATTCAACATCGAGGGTTGCTTTACGAATAACTTTCACAAGCGTCTCGCTATCGATTTCTTCGCCTTCCAAGTAAGCCATCATGAGATCTTCATCAAAATCAGCCAGTTCCTCGATGAGTTCAGTTCTTTTTTCCTCAGCCAAGTCTTTATAATCATCGGGAATTTCGATTTCTTTTGCTTCTTCTTCTTTACCGCCATCGTATTCATACGCTGTCATGTTAATCAAATCGATAATGCCGGTAAAGTCGTCTTCAGCACCAATCGGCCACTGAATGGCAGCCGCTTTGACACCGAGACGTTCTCTGATGGTTCCAAGTGAATAACCAAAATCCGCACCGAGTTTATCCATCTTATTAATGAAGACAATGCGGGGGACCATGTATTCTGTTGCTTGGCGCCATACGGTTTCTGTTTGAGGTTCAACACCCGCCTGGGCGTCTAGGACAGCGACTGCGCCGTCTAGAACACGCAAGGAACGTGATACTTCAACGGTGAAGTCTACGTGTCCCGGGGTATCGATAATGTTCACACGGTGATCACGCCAAAAGGCTGTGGTCGCCGCAGAAGTGATGGTGATTCCGCGCTCTTGTTCTTGGTCCATCCAGTCCATCTGAGAAGCACCATCATGTGTTTCACCTATTTTATGAATTTTACCGGTATGATAGAGCACACGTTCTGTTGTGGTAGTTTTACCAGCGTCGATGTGTGCCATAATACCGATATTTCTAGTCAATTCCAAGGGGTATTTTCTTGGCATGTTGTGTGCTCCTTTCTACCAGCGGTAATGTGCAAATGCTTTGTTGGCTTCAGCCATTCTGTGCATATCTTCACGTTTCTTAACTGCTTGACCTGTATTGTTTGATGCATCAATGATTTCGTTCGCTAAGCGTGCGTCCATCGTCTTTTCGTTACGAAGGCGTGCATACTGAGTCAACCAGCGCAAACCAAGCGTATAGCGACGATCATCGCGTACTTCATGCGGTACTTGATAGTTTTGTCCACCTATGCGGCGCGCACGAACTTCAAATGTAGGCATGATGTTATTTAGCGCAGCATCGAACACCTCAATGGCAGGTTGATTGGTTTTTTCTTCAATCAATTTGAACGCATCATATAAAATACGTTGGGCTGTGTTCTTTTTACCATCGTTCATGATACTATTGATCAATTTTGTTACCAATTTGGAATTATAAATTGGATCGGGTAATACATCTCTTTTGGGGACATGACCTTTACGAGGCATGTTGATTCCTCCTTTCAAATGAAAAGTGATTGCGTTTAAGAATTATATGATTTAAGCGTTTAGTTTCGTTTAGTTCCGTATTTACTACGGCCTTGTTTACGGCCTTCGACGCCACCAGCGTCAAGTGTACCGCGAACAACGTGATAACGTACACCTGGAAGGTCTTTAACACGACCACCACGGATCAATACAACGCTATGTTCTTGAAGTTTATGGCCAATGCCTGGGATGTAGGCAGTAACCTCAACACCGTTTGTTAAACGAACACGTGCGTATTTACGAAGTGCAGAGTTTGGTTTCTTTGGCGTCAAAGTAGCAACACGTGTACAAACACCACGTTTTTGTGGGCTTGGTAAATGCGTATATTCACGCTTTAAAGAGTTGTAGTTGATAGCCAAATGTGGTGAGCCTGACGCTTTTTTACGTGTTTTGCGTCCTTTTCTTACCAGTTGGTTTATTGTTGGCATGGGGGGAATCCTCCTCTCGATTGTAATGCAACACATCCATGTGTGTCATTTTCTCTTTAAAAACAAGGGTTTTCAAGCAAACCCCGTTCTTTTCCTATGTTACGCAACAGCAATTATACACTACCTAACCAGGCGTGTCAATATTTCCTTTTTGTTTTTTTAAAGGGAATAATAACGGGTGCGCCAAAAGGCACACCCGCTAAATTATTCATGTTTATTTTCTTCATCAAAGGCGTCAGTGAATTCGTTGTATTCATCGTCGTCTTCACGTTCGCCAAACGTAACCGTGTCGTCTGAAGCGACGTCTTCTTCATGTGCGAATTCTTCATCGATAATAATATCGTCTTCTTCTTCGCTAAAGTAGCTGGCTTCTTCTTTAACTTCAGGTTTTTCATAGTCAAACTGTGTATGTTCAAGAATTCCGGTTCCTGCAGGAATACGCCCGCCAATAATGACGTTTTCTTTGAGTCCAACGAGGTCATCGACCTTCCCGCGGATGGCTGCGTCTGTTAGTACACGTGTGGTTTCTTGGAAACTGGCTGCGCTTAGGAATGATTCGCTACGCAGGCTCGCGCGTGTAATCCCCAGAAGCACCGGGCGGCCAATCGCTGGATCTCCGCCTTGTGCAAGAATGGTTTCGTTTGCAGTTTTGAATTCGTTGATGGAAACTTGGTCACCTGGAAGCAAGTCAGTATCTCCCTCAACAAGCACGTTGAGTTTACGCATCATTTGATGGATGATGATTTCGATATGTTTATCGGAAATCTCAACACCTTGTGAGCTATAGACTTTTTGAACTTCACGTAGAATGTATTGTTGGACAGTCTCCGCATCGGTAACTCTGAGTAATTTCTTCGGATCAATGGACCCTTCAGTAATTTTATCGCCAGCTTCAACGACATCGTCCTCACTAACAAGTAAGGTGACGTTCGAATCTGTTTCATATTCTTTACTTGATTCACCATTGCTTAAGGTTACTTTATAGCGCTCATCAATTTGTTCAATGTGGGTAATGTTCCCCGCGAATTCCGCGATGATTGCTTCACCTTTAGGCTTGCGCGCTTCAAAGAGCTCTTGGATACGCGGAAGACCCTGGGTGATGTCCGCACCAGCGACCCCGCCGGTATGGAAGGTACGCATGGTGAGCTGAGTACCGGGTTCACCGATAGATTGTGCCGCGATGATACCGACACTTTCACCAACTTCAACTTTTTCACCGGTCGCAAGGTTTCGTCCATAACATTTCGTACATACGCCTGTGTGTGCACTACATGTGTTAACAGTACGTATTTTAACATGTGTCACACCTGCATCAATGATTGTTTTAGCAATCTCAACTGTGATGTATGTGTCTTTTTCTGCCAGGACTTCGCCTGTCTCAGGATGAACAACGGTTTGTTGGGTTGTCCGGCCAAGGATGCGGTCGTGTAAATGTTCAATGGGCTTCCCGTCATTATCCACAATATCGCTGACAATAACGCCGCGGTCGGTGCCGCAGTCATGCTCACTGACCACAAGGTCTTGAGAAACATCCACAAGACGACGGGTCAAGTACCCACTGTCCGCGGTTTTTAGTGCGGTATCGGTTGAACCTTTACGTGCACCGTGTGTGGAGATAAAGAACTCACTCATCGTAAGCCCTTCGCGGAACGCTGCTTTAATTGGAAGCTCGATGGTTTTACCTGATGGATTACTCATCAAGCCGCGCATTCCCGCCAGTTGCGTAAAGTTTGAAATGTTACCACGGGCACCAGAGGCACTCATCATTTGAATATGATTGTCAATGGTCAGTTCTTCAGCAAGCCCTTTTTCAATCGTTTCCTTGGCTTCTTTCCATACGTTTAAAACAAGATTATAACGTTCTTCATCCGTTAAGAAACCATCTTCAAACATTTCTTGAATGTCTTCGACTTTTTGATCGGCTTTGCTAAGGACATTTTCTTTTTTGGAGTACGGGTTAACATCAAAAGCTGATACTGTGATGCCAGCGAAAGTCGAATATTTAAAGCCGAGGTTTTTCATTTTGTCGAGCATTTTTGATGTTTCATTGATTTTGAAATCCACAAACACTCTTGCGATGATTTGTGCTAAGAACTTTTTCTTAAACGGTTCAACAAGACGTTTGGCGCCGCTTTTTTCAAGATCGTAAATGCGCTTTTCGGTTTGTTTGATTTCTTCATCATTGAGTGGATCACTGCTTTCACGTTGTAAACGTGCAAGCTCTTTATAGCATGATTCAAGTTCAATGCGGTCAAGAATCTTTTGGCGAATGTTTTCACCACGACGCACAAAGAAATGATCGGGTGTATTTTTCTCTAAGTTGTGTTTGGTTGGTTCGTTTAGGTATGGGAAACTTTTTGGCAAAATATCGTTGAAAATTAGTTTACCAACGGTCGTCATCAAATACCCTTGTTTTTGATCATCGGTCAAATTGTCTAGCGGTGCGTTACCAAGACTGTTGGCACGTATCGCTATGAGCGCATGCAAGGTAATATTGCCATTATCATACGCAAGTAAAGCTTCTTTAGAGTCCTTGAAAACTTTACCTTCACCGGTTTGATCCGTACGTTCAAGGGTCAAGTAATAATTCCCAAGCACCATATCCTGTGAGGGTGTAACAACCGGGTTTCCGTCTTTAGGGTTCAAAATGTTGTTAGACGCAAGCATGAGCACACGTGCTTCTGCTTGGGCTTCTTCACTCAAAGGAACATGGACAGCCATTTGGTCACCATCAAAGTCGGCGTTGAATGCCGGGGTCACGAGTGGGTGAAGACGAATGGCTTTCCCCTCAACGAGTTTGGGTTCAAATGCCTGAATCCCGAGTCTGTGCAGGGTCGGCGCACGGTTAAGTAGTATGGGATGTTCTTCAATGACATCCTCAAGGACTTCCCAGATGCGACCATCCAGACGCTCGATCATGCCTTTGGCACTTTTTATATTGGATGCAACCTCACGTTCAATGAGTTCACGGATCACAAAAGGTTTAAATAGTGATATTGCCATTTCTTTAGGAATACCCGCTTGATGCATATCAAGATCAGGGCCTACAACAATAACACTACGACCTGAGTAATCAACACGCTTACCAAGCAAGTTTTGACGGAAACGACCTTGCTTACCTCTTAACATGTCAGAAAGACTCTTGAGCGGACGGTTTTTCTCAACAACGACTTTACGGCCGCGTTTAGAGTTGTCAATAAGCGCGTCAACCGCTTCTTGAAGCATGCGCTTTTCATTCTTAGTAATCAAATGCGGCGCGTTTTGTTCCTTTTGACGCTTCAGACGATTGTTGCGGTTAAGAATGCGGCGATAAAGGTCGTTAAGATCGGTGGTCGCAAAACGTCCACCATCAAGCTGAACCATAGGACGCAGTTCAGGTGGGATGACTGGAAGGACATCCATGACCATCCATTCTGGTTTGTTGTCGGATTTTCTGAATGCTTCAACCACTTCAAGACGCTTCAAATATTTATCGCGCTTTTGTTTGCTAGCTTCAGGAATCGCTTTTCTTAGTTTGTATGCATCTTCTTCAAGGTCCAAGCGCTGAAGGAGAACTTTAACGGCTTCCGCACCGGTTAAGGCTTTAAAGCGGTTGCCGTACTCCATGTATTTTTCAGTATATTTCGCTTCACTTAAAATTTGCTTGTACTGTAAGTCCGTGTCGCCCTTGTCAACCACAATGTAGCTAGCAAGATAGACAACCTCTTCAAGGTCTTTACTTTTGATATCAAGCAACGTGGCAATGCGGCTTGGTGTGTTTCGCAAATACCATGTATGGACAACGGGGGCCGCAAGTTTAATGTGACCAAGGCGCTCGCGGCGCACTTTGCTTTCGGTATATTCCACACCACAGTCCGGGCAAACTTTTCCACTTTGCGTGGCTTTTTTACTTTTATTGTTACATGCACATTGATAATCTTTTGTCGGGCCGAAAATGACTTCACAGAAAAGCCCTTTACGTTCTGGTTTCAATGTACGATAGTTAATCGTCTCGTGTTTTTCAACTTCACCGTGAGACCAGCTGAGGATTTCCTCCGATGAAGCCAGACGAATTTTATAATGAGAGAACTTTTGGCTCATACAATCACCTTACCTTTTAGGAATTAAAGCCGTATCGATCGATATAATCTTCAACTTCGGAATCTTCAACTAAGCTCTTGTCGGCTTCATTGCGTTTGGTCTCACGGTTGATGAGCTCAACGGATATTCCGATGGATTGAAGTTCGCGTGTGAGTACGCGGAAGGATTCAGGCAATGATGGTTCAGGAATACTCTTGCCATCAACGATGCTTCTGAACACTTTGTTACGGCCAATGATATCATCGCTCTTAACAGTGAGCATTTCTTGTAAGCAGTAAGCGGCACCATATGCTTCAAGGGCCCATACTTCCATCTCACCAAAGCGTTGACCACCGTTTTGGGCCTTACCACCCATAGGTTGTTGTGTGACAAGGGTGTAAGGACCGACGCTGCGGGCGTGAAGTTTATCGTCAACCATATGGTCCAGTTTGATCATGTGCATGACACCGACTGAAACATCGTTATCATACTTTTCACCGGTTTGTCCGGAGAATAGCGGTGTTTTACCATCCGCTTGCATACCGGCTTCTTTCATGATTGCTTCAAGGTCATCGTTTTCAACACCATCGAAGACAGGTGTCGCAATATGTAGACCAAGTCGTTTGGCAGCCATGCCTAAGTGAATCTCAAGCACCTGACCGATGTTCATCCTTGAGGGAACACCCAGTGGATTCAACATGACATCAACAGGGGTTCCATCTGGCAAGAATGGCATATCTTCTTCAGGAAGAATCTTGGAGATAACACCTTTGTTACCATGGCGTCCTGCCATTTTGTCGCCTTCGGAAATTTTACGTTTTTGTACAATGAAGACGCGTACGACTTCATTGGCACCAGGGGGCAGTTCGTCACCATTGGCACGGGAGAAATATTTGACACTGTGAACAATGCCGCCGCCACCATGTGGAACACGCAGTGAGGTATCACGGACTTCCCGTGATTTCTCACCGAAAATAGCTAGGAGTAAGCGGTCTTCCGGCGTTGGATCCGTGTGGCCTTTTGGTGTGACCTTCCCAACGAGAATGTCACCTTCTTCCACCTCTGCACCAGGAATGATGATCCCGCGCTCATCTAAATAGCGACGACCATCTTCACCAACATTGGGGATTTCCTGAGTGATTTCTTCTTTACCAAGTTTCGTATCACGTGCTTCTGCATCGTATTTTTCTATATGAATAGATGTGTAAACGTCATCTTTGACTAAACGCTCACTCATGATAACAGCGTCTTCATAGTTATAGCCATTCCAAGTCATAAACGCGACAGTCAAGTTGCGTCCTACAGCAAGCTCGCCTTCATCCATGCCTGGGCCATCGGTGATGATTTCACCAGATTTGATGGTGTCACCCACCGCTACAATTGGTTTTTGATTAAAGCATGTGCCTTGGTTCGAACGTTGGAATTTTTCAAGTGTATACGTATCAAGTTCACCATTGTCTTTACGAATCATTATGGTATTGCCATCCACGTATTCCACTGCTCCGTCGTTATAAGCAACTTTACAAGCACCACTGTCTTTAGCGGCTTTATATTCAATACCCGTACCTACAAATGGCGCTTCAGGACGGAGTAACGGGATTGCTTGACGCTGCATGTTTGCACCCATCAATGCACGGTTCGCATCGTCGTGCTCCAAGAATGGAATGGATGCTGTGGAAATAGAGACAATTTGTTTTGGTGAAACATCGATAAGGTCTATGTCATATTTTGAATGCATTTTGGTCTCACCGTTATGACGGGCAACAACCGAATCATCAAGAACACGCTTGTCATCATCCAAGTTGATATTTGCCTGACCGATCGTATAAGGGGTTTCCTCATCCGCGGAAAGATATACAAATTCGTCTGTAACATAAAGTTCGGTGGTGCCGTTTTCTTCACGGCGTTCGACTTTCAAATAAGGGGTTTCAATAAAACCAAACTGATTAACTTTTACATAAGACGCCAGTGAGTTAATCAAACCGATATTTTGACCCTCGGGTGTCTCAATCGGACAAATGCGGCCGTAATGTGAGTGGTGAACGTCACGCACTTCAAATCCGGCGCGGTCACGTGTCAGTCCACCTGGACCAAGCGCAGATAGACGACGCTTGTGTGTCAGTTCATCAAGTGGATTTGTTTGGCTCATAAACTGCGAAAGCTGCGAGGAGCCAAAGAATTCTTTAAGTGAACTGGTAAGGGGACGGATATTGATGAGACTTTGTGGTTTGATTTCGCTTGTATCCCGCGTTGACATCCGGTCTTTAACATTCTTTTCCAGTTTAGAAAGCCCAATGCGGAATTGGTTTTTAAGTAGTTCACCAATAAGGCGCAAACGACGATTCCCAAGATGGTCAATATCATCAAGCGCACCATAATTGTTCATTAAGTTGAGGTAATAACCAATGCTTGCGATGATATCTGAGGGGGTAAGGTGTTCTGCAGTTTCTTTAGAATCATTACCAATGAGACGAATCTGCATATCCTTGTCATCGCGCGTAGTATGGATAACTTCAAGTATTTCTACACGAGAAAGGTCAAAGAACAATTCTTCTTTGCTTAAGGTTTCTTCTATGCTTTCAACAATATTGTCAAACGCTTGGTTGCCTTCTGTTTTGACAAATGTTTCCTCATCTGTGCCTTGCGCTTTCAAGTACGCTTGTGCATAGACTGAAGGAGTCCAATATTGTTGATATTTAATGTGTTTGAGTTTTTCATCATCACTTAGGAACGCAAGGTATGGATTTGAATCAAAAATTTCTTTTTGAACCGCAAAGTCATACTCAAGTGAATGGCGCATCACGCCACCCACATCATGGGTGAAATGTTCACGGTTTTCATCAAGACGCGCTTTGATGTCCTTATCGACAATCGTTCCTTGTTCAACAATGATTTCACCAGTATCCTTATCAATCACATTGTGGGCAAGTTCTTTGCCTTCAATGTGAGCAAGGATATCAAGTTTTTGATTGACTTTGAAACGGCCAACTTTAGCAAGTTCATAGCGTTTCGAATCAAATAAACGACTAACAAAGAAACTGATTGCCCCTTCGATGGTCGCGGTTTCACCCTGACGCAATTTGGAATAAACTTCTAAAATTGCATCGCTTGGGTTTTCAATATGGTCTTTTTCAAGTGTTGATTTAACATAAGGATTGTCTCCCAAGACGGAAAGCATCTGATCACCAGATTCAAAACCAAGTGCACGGAGCAATGTGGTCATATGAATCTTTTTGGAACGATCAAGCTTGACAAAAAGGGTATCCTTGGAGCCTGTTTCATACTCTAACCACGCACCACGGTTAGGGATGATTTGGCCCAGATAACGTGATTGTAGTGTTTTTCTATCTATTTCTTCACTGAAAAATACACCGGCACTACGAACAATCTGTGAAACGATAATTCGCTCAGAACCGTTGATGATAAATGAAGCGCGTGGTGTCATGAATGGAATGTCACCCATGAACACTTTTTGATTCAATACTTCACCAGTGTTTTTATTAGATAGTTCAACGTTAACGCGAAGTGGTTTCGCATACGTTAATTCCTTTTCTTTTGCTTCGGTGATGGTATATTTAGACTCACCAAATTCCACGGACCGAAATGACAGCTCCAAATCACCTGTGTGATTTTCTATCGGTGAGATGTCTTTTAAAAGTTCATCCAACCCTTCTTCCACAAACCAGTCAAAGGACTTGGTTTGGACTTCTGCTAGATTGGGTAGCTCTACGTTAGATTTAACGCGAGAGTAATTTCTACGTTCGCGTTTCCTTCCGTATTTAACAACTGAGTAATTCACTAATATCCACCCCGTTTAAATTATAAAAAAATCTTGACAACACAAAAAAGCGCATTGTATCGCATTTTGTAATTTTATCACAAACCTGTCAAGGCGTCAACGTTTTTTCGCACGTATAATATGGAAGCCTTTTTTACGGGTCATAACCTCAGCGCTGGATAAAGTATTCAAATGCTTCAATGCGGATAAAGCGCCATGCTTTTTATGCATGACCAACCAAAGCTCTCCAGTTTGATTCAAATGGGAAATCGCTTGGTCGAATAATTCATATAATAATGTTTTACCGATGCGAATGGGCGGATTGGTAACGATATAATCAAACGCCCCCTCAATGTTTTCAAAGCCATCGCTATTGATAATTGTGGCTTCAGTATCATTTAAAGTGGTGTTACGCTTACTAAGATCAAGCGCGCGTTCATTTACATCGACCATTGTGACATCCAAACCAAAGTGTTTACTTAATACAATGCCAATTACACCGTATCCACACCCTAGATCCAGGGCATATTTCCCCGGAGGAAGCGTCAATGATTTCAATAATAAATCCGTTGCGTCATCCACATGGTTTTTAGAAAAAACACCGTGATCACTGATAAATTTAAACATTGAACCGTCAAATTGATAGTGTAATGTCATTTCCTCAGACTGTACATTTTGTTGCTTTGAAAAGTAGTGCGCCATAGCGACTCCTTTCACTGTGTAAATGGGAAAACCTGGGTGAAACACCCAGGTTTGATTCCATACATTTACTTAACTTCGACAGTTGCGCCTGCTTCTTCGAGTTTTTCTTTGATGCCTTCTGCTTCTTCAGGGTCAATGTCTTCTTTAACTGGTGCAGGGGTTCCATCAACAAGAGCTTTCGCTTCTTTAAGGCCAAGACCCGTAAGTTCGCGAACAACTTTGATGACACCGATTTTCTTAGCGCCAGGGTCAGTCAACGTAACCGTAACTTCGCTTGGTTCTTCTTCTTCGGCACCAGCGCCGCCAGCTGCGACTGCAACCGCGCTTGGGTCAACACCAAATTCTTCTTTCATCATATCAACAAGTTCGTTAAGTTCAAGTAAAGTTTTTTCTTTTAGTGCCTCAATAATTTCTTCATTTTTTAAAGCCATGATATTTCCTCCTTATTATCCGTTATCATTTTCTAGATTTTCTGAATGGAGCTTAAGTGCGACAGCAACATTCTTAACCGGTTCAAGAATGCCTCGAGCAAACATAGTAAGTAGCTCTTCGCGTGTTGGGATGGTCGCGATTTTCTGAATACGCTCATGATTCATGTATTCACCATCAACCACACCGACTTTCAAGTCAATGCTTGAATGTTCTTTTGCAAATTCGTAAATGACTTTGGCAGCAGACACACTGTCTTCGTTGGAAAACGCAACAGCGTTAGGGCCGATTGTTTCATCCGCAAGGGGTTCGAAGCCTGCTTCTTGTGCAGCACGACGGATGATATTGTTTTTGATGACTGCCATTTCACAGCCTTCTTCAATCAACTTGGTGCGGAGTTCGTCGATTTCTGCAACGCTAAGTCCAAGATAATCAAGAAGCACAACCGAATTGGCGCTTTCCATTTTTTCTTTAAGCGCATTGACTTCTTGTTGTTTCTTTTGAATGGTTGCTTCTTTAGCCAAAATTACACCTCCCAGTGCGTTCAATTAAAAACCTCTTTTGTCAAAGCTGACAAAAGAGGGATTATGAAAAATACCCATCCTTCGTCTACTTAGGAAATTAAGCCGGGCGGCACCTAAGGTCTTTGACAAATGGTTGCTATATGTAATGTTTTTTTGTGTTTACTTTGATAGTGAGCTGGCATCAACTTTGATCCCAGGGCTCATGGTGGTTGAAACAGCCACGTTGTTCACATAGACGCCTTTAACTGTTTGAGGGCGTAGTGAGCGAACGGTTTCATAGAACGCTTTAATGTTTTCAACAAGCTTGGCATCTGAGAATGAACGTTTGCCAACAATCAAATGCAAGTTTCCGACTTTATCAACACGGTATTCTACTTTGCCGGCTTTGATTTCTTCAACAGCATTTTTGATATCGGGTGTGACTGTACCGGTTTTTGGATTCGGCATAAGACCTTTTGGCCCAAGCGTACGTCCGAGTTTACCGACTTTAGACATCATATCCGGTGTCGCGACAACTGTGTCGAAATCTGTCCAGCCATCCATTACTTTGTTGATCAGTTCATCTTCGCCAACATAATCAGCGCCAGCTTCTTCTGCTTCAGTCGCTTTGTCTCCTGTTGCGAATACAAGTACGCGTTTGGTTTTACCGGTTCCGTGTGGAAGCACGGTTGCACCACGCAAGTTTTGTTCCGCTTTACGAGGATTGACATTCAGACGAATCGCAAGTTCAACAGCCGCGTCGAACCCTTCATAAGATACGTCTTTAAGCAGCTCAATGGCGTCTTCGATTTTATAGGTTTTGTCGCGGTCGATTTTTTCTAATGCCGCAGCGTATTTCTTTCCTTGTTTAGCCATGTTTTTTACCTCCTAATGTGGTCTAACGGAATTTCCTCCCACAATTAGCTGTTTATAACAACTAGTTGCTTAATTATCCTTTTACTTTGATTCCCATGTTTCGTGCGGAACCTTCAACGATGCGCATTGCCGCATCAACATCTCGTGCATTCAAGTCAGGCATTTTGGTTTCTGCAATTTCACGTACTTGATCACGTGTGACTGTGCCTGCAGTTTCAGTCAATGGATTGGATGCACCTTTGTCCACACCAGCTGCTTTTAACAACAAATCAGCTGCTGGGGGCGTTTTGGTTACAAATTTGAATGAACGATCCTCAAAAACCGTAATTTCAACTGGGATTACATTGCCCATTTGATCTTTGGTTTCTTCGTTGAACTTTGAACAAAAATCTTGGATGTTCACGCCCGCTTGACCAAGTGCAGGTCCAACAGGTGGAGCCGGATTGGCTTTACCAGCAGGGATTTGTAATTTAACAACACTTTTCACTTCTTTAGCCACGAAAGACACCTCCTCTTATTCGTGATGTGGTCAACAGACCGGTTTATTCGGCCCTCCCACTCTAAAAACAAGCATGCCATAAGACATGCTTGTGTATTATACACCATGCTTCATGGCGTGTCAACGAAATAAAGTAAATTTATACGTTGGTATCAATTTCGTCAAATGTAAGCTGTTTTGGGGTTTCACGGCCAAACATCTCGACGAGCACAGTCACGATTTCTTTATCGTGATCAACCGACTCAACCGTTCCGATTTGGTTCATGAATGGTCCGGCTGTAACGCGTACTTTCTGCCCTGATTCGATATCTAGTTTTGGCGTTTGAATGACGCCGGCACGTTTTAAAATGGGGTTGATTTCTTCAGGGGGAAGCGGCACCGGCTTTGTTCCACCACCACTACTGCCTAAAAACCCTGTAACACCGGGCGTGTTACGAACCACGAACCAAGAATCATCCGTGACAATCATTTCTACAAACACATACCCGGGATAAATTTTATTGACTTTTTCTTTGGTTGTTCCATCCGCTTTTTTCTCAAGCACCGTTTCTTCGGGAATAACGACTTCGAAGATTTTATCTTCCATTTCCATGGTTTCAATACGGCGTTCGAGATTAATTTTTACCGAGTTTTCCTGACCGGAATAGGTTTGGACGATGTACCATTGTTTATCGTCGAGATTCATATTATGCTCCTAAACCGTAAAGATAATCGAAAATGGGTTGGAAAACAAAGTCATAAAGCACAAACATGAATGCCAAAATAATCATAAAACCAAATACACGGGCAGTGTGGTTTTGCATAATCGATTTATTGGGCCAAGTGACACGGTTTAACTCTTTGAAACCTGGCACAAAAAATGGCATCAATGCAACGACAAGTGCAACGGCACCAATCGCCATAATCGCGAATGCGAAAATATTAATTCTTAAATCTGTCGCAAAAATAAACCAGTCGGTAAAACGGATTTGAAGCAGTTCACCTTCAAAGATGTAAATACCCAGTATCAGCACGAGGGCACCTAGAAGCCCTAGAAATAACCCTTCAAATGGATATTCTTTTTTAAGCATGGCAATTACTTTGCCAACTTTTTCGTCTTTCTTTTCAGCCATATGGATACGCTCCTATTTACTTTCTTTGTGTAACGTATGCTTTTTGCACCGTTTACAATATTTTTTGATGCTCATGCGTTCCTTGGAGTCTTTATGTTTATAAGTCGTATAATTCCTAGAAAGGCATTCTTCGCATATTAAACGAATTTTCTGGCGCATGATATCACAACCTTGCAAATATATAATCTATCAAAAAGGGGGGTGTTTGTCAACTAATCCTTCGCGAAATGTTGGCGTATTTTAAACTTTGCACGCTGAATGATGTTGTAAACCGTTTTTACAGGCAAACTTTCGGTTTCGCATATATGATTTACCGAAAAGTTTGATAACTCACGAGCTTTATACACTCTGAACTCCCGTGGCGTTAAAATTGGCTTGATCTCATCCAGATGAACACCGTAATAAACACTTGGTTCATGAACACAGTGGACACGTTTAACAATGCAATCATGATAATAAACAGTTTTATGCTTTCGACGTTTCATAGTATCGATATGGGTAATCAAAAAGCGTTCAAAGCTCATTTCAAAAAAGCGGGTAAATGTCTTATTGTATCTTTCATCAAACTTAAGGCATAGCTGGTAAAGTTGAAGCAATCCTTCCTGATGCAAATCTTCAAATTGATAAGCCAGGTTGAATTTATGAATAATTTTCGCAATAAAACGGGTGTATTTGGAAACCATAAGTTCAAATGCGCCATCATCACCCTCCTTTACCCGAGCGATGATTTCATAGTCGTTATGGTTTCTTCTCATAAATGTTTATCCCCTTTGACGTTTTTTTATATCGTAAAGGGCGACACCGGTTGATACACTGACATTTAAGGAATTGATTGAACCATCCATTGGAATTTTCACCACATAATCGCAATTTTTCTTCACTTGATGTGACATTCCAGTGCTTTCATTGCCGAAAACAAGTGCCAAATCCACATCCGCATAGATATCATCTAATGATTCGTCTGTATTGACATCCATGCCGACCACCCATACATTGTGATCTTTTAATGTGCGGATCGCTTGATTGATGTTTTGAATGACAAAATCGACACGTTCAATCGCACCAGCAGAAACTTTAACGACACTCGGCGTCACATGCGCAGCTCTTCTTTTCGGAAGAATTATACCTGTCGCACCGAATGCTTCAGCGTTTCTGATGATTGCGCCAAGATTGTGAGGGTCTTCAATGCCATCGAGAATCACAAACAATTTGCGACCTTCTTTTTCAAGCAATGCGCTAAGTGACGACGATTGATATTCTGCTACATTCGCCGCAATCGATTGATGGGTCGGACCAAATTTCTTTTTCATGCTTTCTTTGGTCATGGTTTCTGTCTTGATTCCCTTGTTTTGTGCATGAGAGATTAAAGATGGATGCGTTCCTTCCACATAGAAAATCTCATAGATTGTCCGTGCACTTTTCAAGGCTTCCTCAACAGGTTTCAATCCGTAAATCAACATAGTGTTCGTCCCTTCGATTTAATTATAGCACGCATTACTTTATAGACATCTTGAGAAAAAAGGACAATAGTTACACTGCCTCTTTAGCAATTTTTTCAAGCAGATTATGAAGGCGTTCTTTTTTTCCTGTCAAATATAAATAACCGAGCAACGCTTCAAAGCCCGTGGCTAACTTATAGGTTTGAAGCGTTGCTTTTTTAGGTTTTTTGCTTGATGTTGCGTTACGGCCTCGCATCACTACTGCTTGTTCTTCAGGGTCAAGGTCATCTTCTATTTTTTTAAGGGCACTGTACTGTGCGTTCGCATTGGTTAAGCCGATCGCTTCATGGTGTAGATCATTGGGTTTGACATTACCTGAGGCTAAAAGCTTTTCACGGATAAACAGTTCGTAAACCGCATCTCCAATATAAGCCAGGGTTTGTCCGTTATACTGAATCATTATAAAATCCCTCGGTCTTGAAGCTCTTCTCTTAAGCGGTCTGCTTTATCAAAGTCCTTATTTCTACGGGCATCATTCCACGCCATGTAAAGGGCTTTGTCCTGAGCGGTCAGTTTTGCAATACCCGGATCGAGGCCCAATATTTTAAAGAATGTTTCGAATAGTTCAATCGCTGCCTTAAGATTGCTTTCGGTATCTTTTTGTCTAACGATTTGATTGGTATATTTTACCAGGTTTTGCAGTTCAGTAATGGCGTTAGCCGTATTGAAATCATCATCCATCGCATCCATGAACTTAAGCTCGATGCCTTTGAGTTCCGGGCTTTGTTCACCTTTTATCTCTAAGGCGTCATTCAAATCAAGTTTGTAAAAGCTTTGTTTGTAAACGCGACGTACTTTCTCCCACTCTTTTACATAATTGGTAAGCACTTCATCTGTGTAGTTAATGGGACTACGATAATGCGTTGATAATGTGAATAAGCGAAATCCCATGTAATCATAGTCAAGGTCTTTTACTAAAATAATGCGACCTTCAGACTTACTCATCTTTTTATCATCAATATTGAGTTGTCCATTATGCATCCAATAATTGGCAATATAATGGTTGTGGACTGCAATATTTTGCGCAATTTCATTTTCATGATGTGGAAACTTTATCTCAGAACCACCGCCATGAATATCAATGCGTCCACCAAAAATATCATTGATCATGGCGACACATTCTGTATGCCATCCAGGACGTCCTTCGCCCCACGGGGATGGCCAAGTGATTCCAACGTCTGTTGCTTTCCATAAAGTGAAATCTAGTGGATTCTCTTTTTTTGTATTGACATCAATGCGGGCACCTTCTTTTAAATCATCAATCTTGCGTCCGGAGAGAATCCCATAATCTTCAATCTTTCCAACACGGAAGTACACATCGTTATCCACTTGATAGGCATACCCTTTTTCCATCAATGTTTCAATATAGCTGATAATTGAACTCATGTATTCCGTAACGCGGGGCGCCAGATACTTTGTTGAAGAGCCGATTCGGCGTGCATCATCATAAAATGCTTGAATAAACTTATTTGCGACTTCCATTTCTGTCATTTCATCTTCGATTGCCTTGGTAATGACCTTGTCATCTACATCGGTAAAGTTTGAAACAAAATTAACTATGTAACCTTTATGTTCGAAATAACGACGCACCACATCGAAGAAAATAACAGGACGCGCATTGCCAATATGGATATAGTTATAAACGGTTGGACCGCACACATACATATTGACTGTGTCTTTGTCGATTGGCTTGAACGTTTCAAGTTTTCTGGTTATGGAATTGTATATTTGCATAGGACGTCACCTTTTCTTTTTTAATTCATACTTATTCTATCACACGCAGGGATTTTCCCAAACAGGGCGCTCATCAAAAAAGCAGGGGAGCTTATCCCCTGCTTTGTTTTAATTCTTGAAATTCTACGCGTTATACTTTTTGAACGTTTGAAGCTTGAGGTCCGCGGTCGCCTTCGACAACTTCGAATTCAACTTTTTGACCCTCATCAAGCGTTTTAAAGCCCTCTTCATCAATTGCGCTGTAATGAACGAATACATCGTTCCCTTCTTCTGTTGTAATGAAACCGTAGCCCTTTTCAGAATTAAACCATTTAACTGTACCTGTCATGTGAATAAAAATCTCCTTTTTTCTTGAATATAGCCATATTATACAATGCCTATTTTCAAAATGCAAATTATTTTAAATGGCGATGCTTTAACAGTGCCATTAAAGCTTACTAAGCGTCTCATCCAAACGGGCTAGAAGTTTGGCCTTCCCAAGCAAGTTCATCATCTGCGGCAAGTCAGGTCCGTGCATCGTGCCACTAACGGCAATACGCGTCGGCATAAAGAGCATTTTGCCTTTCATGCCGGTTGCTTTTCCGCTTTCTTTAATGAGCGTTTTAATGGTGTTTGCATCCAAGTCTTCCGTGCTTGCAAGTTTGTCGCGAAGGGTTGAAAGCAGGGGTTTCACACCATCTTGTTTAACGAATTCAAGGGCCTCACCACTCACAGAAAAACTTTCTTTAAAGAAATCATGATATAACTCAACAATTTGTTTTCCATAAGATAAACGGTCCTTAAAAACCGCAATCAAACTATCAAACCATGCGTCATCTTCGCCTTTACCGATACCGGCTTCATTTAAAAACGGTAACAACAACGCTTTAAGGGATTCATCATCCAAGGCTTTAATATAGCGGTTATTGATATAGTGCAGTTTGTCTTGATCAAAGGTCGCAGGGGAAGTGGACAAACGATCAGGGTCAAACCATTCAATCAATTCTTGTTTAGAAAGAATTTCTTCTTTAGTATTCGGCGAAAAGCCAAGCAATGCAATAAAATTGAACATAGCTTCAGGTAAAAAACCCAAATCATGATACTGTTCGATGAATTGAATAATGGATTCATCACGTTTTGATAGCTTTTTTTGATTTTCATTAACAATAAGCGTCATGTGACCGTATGTTGGACGCTCAAAACCAAGTGCATCCATAACCATTAATTGTTTAGGGGTATTGGTAATATGGTCTTCACCGCGCAATACATGCGTAATTTTCATTAAGGCATCATCAACCGCTGCCGCAAAGTTATATGTTGGCACGTTATTGCGTTTCATAATAACCCAGTCACCAACATCTTCACTTTGAAACTGTACCTTGCCTTTAACAATGTCATGAAACGTATAGGTCGTATCATCCGGAACTTTGAAACGCAGTGCATATGGCTTATCTTGGTCAGGTTTATTTAAACATTTCCGGGAATAATGCAATTTCTCGTACCCTTGTTCTTTCATCCAGGCGCCTTCAGCTTCAAGTTCTTCGCTACTGCAATAACACTTGTAAGCAACGCCAGCGTCCAATAATTTTTGCGCAAATTTTTGATACGTTTCCAAACGGTGCATTTGTTGGTAGGGACCATATCCACCATCCTTATCGATGGATTCGTCCCAATCAATGCCCAACCATTTAAGGTATGAGAGTTGATCGTCAATACCGGTATCAACATTGCGGGCCGCATCGGTATCTTCAATGCGAACAATGAATTTACCACCCTGACTTCGGGCAAAAAGATAGTTAAAAAGGGCAGTGCGAGCATTGCCGATATGTAAATGTCCAGTTGGACTTGGTGCATAACGAACGCGTACAGACATAGTGTTTCCTCCTTGAAAAGGTCGCTAAGGTTTATTATAAGAAAATGGTGTTGAATTTATTATAATCGATAGTGCTCTTATGCACAAATGGTGTAAAAAAAAGCACGTAAGCAACGTGCTTTTTTGGAAATATTAACGCTTGGAGAATTGTGGTGAGCGACGTGCTTTTCTAAAGCCGTATTTCTTACGCTCAACTGCACGTGGATCACGAGTTAGGAATCCAGCTTGTTTAAGTGGTTTGCGATAATCATCGTTGACTTGCAAGAGTGCACGGGCAATGCCAAGGCGAATTGCGCCAGCTTGTCCGCTAATCCCGCCACCATCAACAGTGATTTGAAGGTCGAATGTTTTTTGGTTATCGGTCAGTTCAAGCGGTTGGAAAACGTCTTGACGTGTCGCTGGTGAAGGAATGTAATCCTCAAAAGCGCGACTATTTACAGTGATGTTTCCGCTGCCCGGTTTTAAAATAACACGTGCAACAGAGCTTTTTCTACGGCCAGTGCCGCGATACATTACATCGTTTGCCATAATTTTCCTCCTAGCCTCTCAACTCATAAGTTTGTGGTTGTTGGGCTTGATGTGGATGGGTTTCATCCGCGTAAACATAAAGTTTCTTGAACATTTTACGACCGAGTTTGTTGTGTGGGAGCATGCCTTTAACCGCAAGCTCGACCATGCGTGTTGGATGTTTTTTGTTCATCTCAAGCGCGCTCACTTCCACGAGTGACCCTGGATGTTGTGAGTGTCGATAATATTTCTTTTGCTGCCATTTCTTACCCGAAAGCGTAACATCTTTCGCGTTAATGATAATGACATTGTCTCCACAATCTACGTGTGGAGTAAAGGTTGGTTTGTGTTTGCCGCGAAGTAGCGCTGCAACTTCGGTGGATAAGCGACCGAGTGTTTTGCCTTTCGCGTCGACCACATACCAATTGCGATCTACAGTTTGTGCGTTTGCCATGTATGATTTCATACGGGTAGCCTCCTATATTTTTCTCATAGTCGGGCTATAAGTGGAGTATCTGTGAAAATGTACCGACGTATATATTAGCTTATTTAAGAAATAATGTCAAATGTTTTTTATAACAAAAAACAACTTATGAAACTGTGTCACCTGGGTTTAGGTTATCAACACTGAGCACTTCCAAGGTTTTCTTGTTTGATGCCGCAAGCAACATGCCTTGTGAGGTTTCGCCCCGTAATTTGGCAGGTTCCAAATTGACAACGACAATCAGTTTTTTGCCCACTAACGCTTCTGGGCTGTAGTGTTTGGCAATGCCTGCAACGATTTGCCGCGATTTCTTTTCACCTATGTTGACGTTCAATACAAGCAACTTATCAGCATTAGGGTGCGGTTTGGCTTCTGTAACTTCTCCTACGCGCATATCAAGCTTGTTGAAATCCTCTATGGTCGCAAGATTGTTTTCTTCTTCTGGTTCTGTTTTATCATCGGTCTCACCGCGCAGGATTCCTTGTAGTTTTGAAATTTCTTTATCGCTATCGAGTCTTGGGAAGATGGGGGAAGGTTTTTTGACAACGTTGAATTCCCGTTGCACACCAAAAGATAAACTGTCCCATGCTTGTTTGTCTTTATCAATACCGAGCTGTTTGAAAAGCGACTCAGACGCATCAAGTAAGATTGGCTTGAGTAAAATACCGATATGACGTAATGATTCAGCAAGATGATACATGACGTTTTCCAGCATATCTTTTTGTTCGCTGTCTTTAGCCAGTATCCATGGCGTGGTTTCGTCAATATACTTATTGGTACGACTAACAAGCGTCCAAAGCGCACGAATCGCTTCTGAAACACGCAATGATTCCATGTTTTGTCGATACGCCTCAACGGTTGATTCCATGAGATTGACCAGTTCACTGTCCACCTCATGTTCAACATTGGTGTTTTCATTAATAGAACCATCAAAATACTTGTTAATCATGGAAATGGTACGGTTGAGAAGATTGCCAAAGTCGTTTGCCAGATCATAATTAATGCGCTCAATGAATCCTTCAGGGGTGAACACACCATCACCGCTATGTGGAAGTTCCCGCAACAGGAAGTAGCGTAACTCATCAAGGCCATAATGATTAATCAAGGTGTCCGGATAAATCACACCGCCCTTGGATTTGCTCATTTTGCCTTCTTTCATCATGTAAAAGCCATGGGCATGCAGCTTAAAGTTTACGGGCACTCCAAGAGCCATCAACATAATGGGCCAATAAATGGCATGGAAACGAAGGATATCTTTTCCAACCACGTGAACGACTTCATCACCGTTCCAATATTTTTGATAAAGCGCGTCATCATTGGTGTTATAACCAAGCGCACTGATATAGTTCGATAAGGCATCAATCCACACATAGACAACATGCTTGGGATTGGAGATGACTTTTATGCCCCAGTCAAAGGTGGTGCGTGAAACAGATAGATCATTGAGACCTTGTTTGATAAACGCAATGACTTCGTTTCTTCTTGATTCAGGGGTAATGAAATCAGGATTGTTTTCAATGAATTCAAGCAGCTGGTCTTGATATTTTGATAATTTCAGAAAATAGCTTTCTTCTTCCAGTTGCTGCGTCTCACGGCCACAGTCCGGGCACGCATGACCTTCTTCAAGCTGGCTCTGTGTGAAGAATGACTCGCAGTGAATACAGTAATACCCTTGATAATTGCCCAAATAAATATCGCCTTGTTCAAGCAATTGTTCAAAGATTTTTTGGACAACAGTCTTGTGTCTTTTTTCAGTGGTACGAATGAAATCATCATAAGAAATATTTAAGCGGTCCCACAGGGCACGCGTTTGTTCAGCCATCTCATTGACATGGTCAATAGGGGCCATGCCGCGTTCCTCCGCCACCGTTTCAATCTTTTTGCCGTGCTCATCCATACCGGTAAGATAAAAGGTATCATAACCGCGCAAATCTTTATAGCGGCGTAAAGCATCACAAAGGACTGTAGTGTATGTGTTTCCAATGTGAAGTTTGCCACTCGGGTAATAAATAGGGGTCGTAATGTAGTAAGTTTTATTCATAGGTTTCACTCCTTGGACTGGGTGCGTTTTTTATGGGTTTGATAAGCCATATATACAGTGTTTTTCTTTACGTTTCGTGTGCTGGCAACATGTTTGATGGCGTCTTTTTCATTATAACCATCTTCAATAAGTAATTCGACATGGTCAATCATATCGTCTTCATTTAAAGGAGAAGTCTCGGTATTCCCCTCAACAATCAATACCATCTCACCACGTAAATTATCAAGGGTTGCGGCTTCACCCAAAGTGAATTCAATGACTTCTTCATGGTGTTTGGTCAACTCGCGCATGAGCGTGACCTGGCGGTTTCCAAGCACATCATACATGGTGTTCAGGCTTTTTTCAATACGATGCGGGGTTTCATAAAACACCAACGAATGTTTCACATTCACCAGACTTTTAAGCTGTGTTTCTTTCGCACTGGTTTTGTGTGGTAAAAATCCAACGAATGTGAACGTTTCTGCAGGGAGAGCACTAATCATGAGTGCACTAAGTAGCGCGCTTGCACCAGGTATGGGCACTACAGGAAAGTTATTGTCCCGAATGGTCCTTACTAAGATATCACCTGGATCAGATAAACGGGGTGTCCCTGCATCACTAATTAATGCAACCTGTTTACCTGAAGAGAGCATACCAAGTGCTTCATTGCTTTTTTCTCGCTCATTATGGGCATAATAACTTCTTAAGGGGGTATCAATGCCGTGATGTTTAAGCAAATGACCACTCACGCGTGTATCTTCCGCAAAAATAACATCGACTTGCTTAAGAACTTCAATTGCCCGCAAGGTTATATCTGCCATGTTTCCAATGGGTGTCGCTATAATATATAACGCCGGTCCATCGTTTTCAAAACTTTTAGTTCGTCGCATGATTTCCTCCCTTGGACGCAAACATATCGAGCAACCTGGGGTGATATCCCTCACCTTGATGTACAATAATGGGGGATTCGACATGGATATGGTCATTCGACGCTTTATGGGCTTCAATGAGCACCATCTGGGATGGTTGGGTTTCTCTTGGGTGAACAAAGCGCATGCGCTTGATTCCGAATTGATTGGCATGTAGCAGGCGCATCATTTCTCCTAAACGCTTTGAACGGTGCACCAACACTAACTTGCCTTTTTGTTTTAGAACTTTTTTTGACTGGATAACAATGTCTTCAAGCGTAATCGATACTTCGTGGCGCGCAATCGATTTATATACCGATGGGCTGACATTGCTTTTTGAATCATATTTGAAAAAAGGCGGGTTGCTTACTACCATA
>Ga0207421_10001473_pt1 | contig 30237 bp, 29 predicted proteins | sample SodLakKL_010_SED_4_FD_187542 | JGI IMG/M metagenome (GOLD analysis project Ga0207421, IMG submission 187542) | Alkaline sediment microbial communities from Lake Tanatar, Kulunda Steppe, Russia - 8KL_010_SED (SPAdes) (version 2) | ecosystem: Environmental > Aquatic > Non-marine Saline and...
AATGGATATTTCTTCTGTATCTGGAGGGTCTTCAGAGTGTTCTGCTAAACCATACTCTATAACACCGTATACCAAAACAACCGCTAAAAAGATTGATAGGAAGGATACTAATGTGATTTTAAAATATTTCTTTTTGTTTTTCACCTGTTTTAGATTATCAAAAGGTATAACGTTTTGCAAGAGCCAAATTCGGAGTATAAAAATTTCAATTTTATTTAAATCCTTTTCAAAATTATTTAGATGTGTATAATATTAATAAAAGACTATATTAATCTAATTCAATATGTCAGAGCAAACATCACAACTTGCAGAAGTCCTGTATTTAAGCGAAAAGCTGGACGGTGCTAAGATACCACCTGAATTAAAAGAAAAAATATCTATACAAATCAAAAGGTTAAGAAGAATGGCAAGACAAGGCCTAGCAGCTGGGGAATATGAGGTTGTAGCTAAGTACGTGGACTGGTGTTTAAAAGTCCCCTGGTACTCTATAACTCCAGATAATCTCGATTTAAACAATGCTAAACAGATAATGGATAAATTTCATTATGGAAGTGAAGATGTAAAATCGGTGGTTTTAGAATACCTGGCAGTTCTAAACAGAAAGAATAAGATCCAAGATACAGAATTCGCAGCCCCAGTACTAGCATTTGTAGGAGTTCAAGGAGCAGGAAAAACTTGTCTCGCAAACGCCATTGCTAAAGCACTAGGTAGACCATTCACCAGAATATCTTTGGGGGCACTGGGTCATTCTAGCGAACTTAGAGGATCTCCATTTCAGAATCTTGGAGCAAGACCCGGAAGTATTGTAAGAGCAATCGTACAAGCCCAGGCTATGAACCCCGTAATTCTTTTAGATGAATTTGATAAAGTAAGTGGTAATGAAGCTGCAAGACACGATTTTATGGCAATAATGTTAGAACTATTGGATCCAGCTCAAAACAAAACTTTTAGAGATCAATACTTAGATTATCCAATAGACCTCTCAAATGTATTATTCATTTCTACAGCAAACAGATTTACCACTATAGCTAGAGAATTACTGGATAGATTGGAATTTATAGAATTCGAAGATTATTCAATGGAAGAAAAGCTTGTTATAGCAAAAAACTATCTTTTCCCAAAAGTACTCAGACACGCTGGGTTAACAAAAGAAGAATTAGTTATAACGGAAGATGCTTGGCCAATATTGGTTAAAGCTTTTGCACAAGAAATGGGAGTAAGAAGACTAGAAAGAAACTTTGAGAAATTAGCCAGAGGAGTTATCAAAGAAATTGTACTAGGGAGATCAAAACAAATACAAATCAATGCTGAAAATGCGCCCGAATATGCTAAAAAAGCATTGCCGAACATAGAAGAAATCAGAGGAATTGATTATACAGTAAACAATGAAGAATAGTTAGAAACGTCTATATTGTAAACTTCTTTCAAAGTTTCAAGAAATCTTTTTTCAAAATCCTTTGCTGGTATACCCTTGTTAGAAAACACAACCTTATTTTCTGATCCAGATCCGTTAAATGCACTAGCTACATCCATAGCAGAATATTTATTCACATCATTTGATTCCAAAACTACTTTAAATTTTTCATCATCTATTTGGTATATAACAAAAACTATATCTAAATCTTTACAAAGATTGAAAATATTTCTTCCCTTAAGATCTAAATTACTTTTATTTATACCTAGAGATTCTAAATCATCCTTCGAGATTTGTGAAAAAGCAATTCTATTCTTTTCATCAACACTAACTTTTTCCATAACTTTCTTCTGAAGATAGAAGTTTTCCAAATCCTTTTGTGAATACACATTTAACAGAGCTTTATACAAGCTACCTCCGTATTTCACAATATTCGAAGCTAGAATCCAACCTTCTGAATTTTCTTTTTCGAATAATTTGTATTTATCAACCACTCCAATAAGCAACATATTTAGCAAATCTTCAGAGACATCTTGAGAAAAGGACTTCAAAAACTCGTATATTACTTCACTATAACTCTTAGTACCATTTATCAAAAATTTGTAATCACCAACTTCACTTTCTTTTTTTGTAATTGAAATAACTTTGGAATTTGAAAAGACCTCAGAAAAAGACTCATCTATCTCTTTCATATTCTTAATCCCAAAAGAAAAAAGGATATCAAAATTACTATCTGCAGAAATTAGATCAACATTATCAAAACTAAAGAGATCATCCCCTGGTGTAATTACAAAATTCAATTTATTAGATTCATCATCTCTCTTACAAACAACCTTATCTATACTAGTAGAACTATAGTCGATACTAACTACATAATTTTTAGATTTAGGTTCATTTACAACCTGTATACTATTTTCTTCTAGATATCTTTTCGATTTCGAAGTTATTTTACCTGGACATATCAATTCAAAACTCTTCTCTTCCTTTTCACATAACTTAGCCAGAGTAATTATTGACATCGTTCTGTCCAAAGAGACTAGATTTTTACAGAAAACTCCAACATTCTTTGATTTTTTAAAAGCGTTAACAGCTTTACTCAAATCCTCAAACATACAAGACTATTTTGACACTTTAAAACAATGTAGGGTATCTCCGGGGATAACTTCATCCACAGAATTATCTAAACTGATACCAAATTCATAATTTTTACTAATTTCTTTCACATCATCTTTGTTATGCTTCATAGAAACTATCTTCCCCTCTGTGATAATTTCGTCATTTCTTACGACATATGCTTTTTCTCCTTTCTTAAGCACACCATCCTTACATTTCCCCCCTACAATTTTTGAACCATCCGAAAGTTCTATAATAGCTTTTACTTCTGCTTTTCCTATTTCCTCCTCAACCTCTTCTGGTTCGACTAAGCTAGAAGCTGCTTCTTTAATATCATCTATTAATTTATAAATCACCTCATAATTTTTAATAAAGACCTTTTTCTTCTGAGCTAGATCTTCAACTCCTTTCTCCATACCAATTTCAAAACCCAAAATTATGGATTTTGTAATAGAAGCGGTCTCTACATCTTTAATACTCACATTACCGACATCACTATGTGCTATTTCAATTCTCACACCCTCGATGTTAACTTTCTTTAGAGACTTTTTAATAGCTTCTAAAGCACCTTCCGATGATGCTTTTAGTATAACGCTGAAGGCTTTTATTTCCTCTCCTTTATCTTCTTGATCTTCAAAAAATTCTTTTAAAAATTCACTATCCTCTTCCTGAGATTCTGATTCTACCTCATCTTGCTGTACTTCAGGTTCTTCGTCTTCAACATCATTAGTAAGTAGTTCATTAGCAAGCTTTTCATCTTTTTTATCTAAACAATATCCTTGAGCACCTAATTCTACAAGATTTGATAGGCCAATAATTTTTCCGCCAAAACCCTTGTCCAAAGTTTTCATTGCTTCTTCTTCTTCACTAACAAAAGCCTTGATTCTTTCTAAAAACACATCATTCCCAAAGGAATAAGCGAACCAATTACCAACTTTAAAAGAACCTTCAACAACAACTATGGAAACAACATATCCTCTAGATTTATCCTTCACAGATTCTAATACAAAACCTTTTCCAGAAACTCCTTTTGGTAATTCTTCAGCTTCTTTTAAACCCTCAACCTCAAGAACTAGGTTGATCATATCAATCAATTCATCTACCCCTTCACCTGTTTTTGTAGAAGTTTCAACAACAGGGACACTTCCTCCCATACCTTCAACAAGTAAACCCCTATTAGCTAAGTCCCTTTTTATTTTTTCCGTGTTACTATTACTTATATCTTTTTTTGTTATAACTACAATTGGTTTAACTGTAGAATTGTTTATTATTTCTACAGATTCAATAGTCTGTGGTTGGACACCATCATCTGCAGCTACTATTAAGAGAGCAACATCTGCGACACTTCCCCCTCTTTGCCTCATAAGGTCAAAAGTTTCATGCCCTGGGGTATCTATAAAAGTGAGGTAGTTGTTTTCCTTTGGTTCTATAGTAAAGACAGAGATCTTTTGAGTAATTCCTCCTACTTCCTTAGCTTGAACATTAGTCTTGCGGATATAGTCCAACAGACTGGTTTTACCGTGATCAACATGCCCTAGTATGGCAACTATCGGAACATTTATTTGATTATTTAATTCCTTTTTTTTAGACATATAGAAATATCATTTATTTACAACCTCTTGAGTAGAATCTTCTTCTTTTGTTTCATCTACATCTTCTTCTTCTCCTATCTTTTCAACATCTTCATCCCTATAACTCTCTTCTCCGTGCTCATCTACTTTCATCTTTTTTGTACCATCTGGAGCCTGTATATCTATTTTATAGCCAGTTAATTTCGCAGCTAGGCGAACATTTTGCCCATCCTTACCTATAGCTAAAGAAAGTTGATCTTCATCAACATTAATGTGAGCAACCTCATCTTCTATCTCAACTTCATTAATTTTTGCTGGGTTAAGCGAATTACGAATAAAACTCTCAGGTTCTTCGTCCCACTCAATAATATCTATTCTCTCTTCACCTAACTCCTCCATAATATTTTGTATTCTTACACCTTTTTGCCCTACACAAGAACCAATAGGATCAATCCCTTCTTGATTAGACGAAACAGCAATTTTACTTCTAGAACCAGCTTCTCTTGCTACAGATTTAATTTCAATAACCCCAGAACCTATTTCTGGCACTTCCATTTCAAACAGTGCACTTAAAAATTCTGGACCTGATCTGGAGATTATGAGTTCTTTATTGCCTCCACTTTCAGCAATTTCCTTCAAAAGAACTTTATACCTTTCCCCTATTTTATAAAATTCTCCAGGAATCTGTTCCGCAGTAGGCATATATGCACTAGCCTTCCCAATTTCAAAAACTGCTCTGTCTTTTTGCATTCTCTGCATCAAAGCAGTAAAAACTTCTCCCACCTTCCCACTGAACTCTTCTAAAATAGCCTCCTTTTCCAATTCACTAATATTTTGTAATATGACCTGTTTAGCAGTTTGAGCAGCTATTCTACCCAAATCTTTGGAAGGCATCTCAACTTCCACGAAATCACCAACTTTTAATTCAGGATCAATTTTTTGAGCTTCCTTCTGAGACATTTGAGATATTTCATCATCAACTTTTTTTACAACTTCCTTTTTGGAAATTAATCTAAACTCAGCTGTATCCCTATCAATTTCTACACTTAAACATTCTACATCTTTCATCCCTGTCTCTTTTTTATATGCTATCAATATTGCATTCTCTAATGCTTTATATACACTTTCTGGATCTATACCTCTCTCAGAAGATATCTGATTTATTGCAGTTACAAATTCTGTAAGCACAGCCATTATTACAAATATATTAATAATTTAAATACTACAAAAAAGGTGAGATTAACACTCTCACCTTCTTAAACAATTCCAAACTATATTTTATTATATCACAAATTTACTTTTTTAGCATTTCCCAAATCTTTTTTTCTTCCTTTGATAACTTTTCAGGAATATGTACATTAACTTTTACATAATGATCTCCTCTTCTAGATGGATGCCCAATAACAGGAGCACCTTTTCTTTTAAGCTTAAAAACCGTTCCCGATTGCGTACCTGCAGGTATCTTCAAATCTACATCTCCCAAAATTGTCTGCACCTTCGTTTTACCTCCAAGAACAGCAGTAGGGATATCAACTGAAACTTCAGAATAAATATCATCTCCCCTTCTTTCAAATTGTTCGTGAGGTTCAACCATTAGCTCTACATATAGATCACCAGACTCACCACCTCCTGGAGGTACATTTCCTCCCCCACCAAACCTTAAAGTCATACCGTCATACGCACCAGCTGGAATTTTTAATTTGAAATCTTCCTCTTTGTTTACTATACCTGCACCATTACAATCGGGACAATTCTCTTCCGGGATACGTCCTCTACTTTCACAATCTGGACACTCTGTAACCATAGCTATCCTTCCTAGGAAGCTATCTTGCATTCTCTTAACTTGACCTGCACCACCACAAGTATCACAATCTTTCATTTTGTTTGTTTTACTCCCAGTTCCTGAGCATTTCTCACAAGAGACATCCCTCGAAATTTTAATAGAGATATTTTGCTCTTCCATAGCTTCCATAAAATTTAACCTAACCTTATACTTAAGATCTGCTCCCTTTTGCTTAGTGTTTCTCTTTCGAGATGATCTACGAGTACCAAAATCAAAACCAGCAGAGCCTCCAAAAAACTGGTTAAATATATCACCCATATCAAAATGCATATCGTCAAAACCATAGGAACCAAAACCTCCCATACCACTCATATCGCCAGCGGAAAAACCTTCGGTACCTGCATGACCGTGTTGATCATACGCCTTCCTTTTAGTTTCATCTGAAAGTACTTCGTATGCTTCTTGAACTTCACGAAATTTCTCATCTGACCCCTCCTCTTTATTATGGTCAGGATGATACTTTCGAGCTAACTTCCTATACGCCTTTTTTATGTCTTGAAGCGAAGCATCTTTACTTACTCCAAGGACTTCATAGTAATCTCTTTTATTCATAGCGAGTATTTTAGCAAACAAAAGACGAGTTTGCCAGAGGTTAGTATTGATTTACTTTAAATATTTTCTATTATTTGCTAAGATGTAGGTATGAATAAAGAAGACTGGACTCTAGATAATATAGGAGAGTTGAAAAAAAAGAGGGCTCGCTTAGTACGGATAGTCATATCAGGGATGCTTGCCTTCCTAGGTTTAACAATTATAATTTCACAATTCATACCTATTGCAAATTCCTTTTTTCAGGGTAGATTAATGGAAATCAGATCAAGCTCAATCATCAACCCAGTACCTGATTCCTACAAACAATATATACAAGGTGAATTTGCATACTATGACCCAGGAGAAGGATATTTTCAAGATTTAGGAGAACAAGCCCGAGCGCAGTATCTACATGATTCTCCAAGTCAAAACCAAAGAGATGTAGTTATAAATAAGAATTATAGTCAAAACATGCAACTAAGTATTCCTTCAGTAAATATAAATAAAGTGAATGTATCCCCCAACGTTGAGAGTCATGAAGAAGAAATTTACAACCAATATCTTACAAGTGGTCTAGCTCATTTTAAGGGAACACCTTTACCTGGAGATAACGGCAACTCATTTATATATGGGCATAGTGCTGTAACAAGTTTTTTTGATTCACACCCCGATTTACCCGAGACAATATTTACCAGATTAGAAGATGTTGATATAGGTGATACTATAGAAATTTTTAGAGATGGTGAAAAGTTAAGCTATACAGCCAGAAACAAAAGAATTGTTGAAGATGACGACTTTAGTATTTTTCAACATAATAGCAACAGAGAGACCCTGACTTTAATGACCTGTTGGCCTGTAGGTATAGGTTCAAAAAGATTAGTTGTAACAGCAGAAATAAATGAATCTTGATGAAAAAACAATTAAAAAACTACTGATAGTAGGTGGAATTGTCATTGTTATTTTACTCGTAGTATTATTAATCATACTGCTAGTACGGGATGAAGACGAAGTAGATGAAAATGACGAAGTTCAAGAAACTATAACACTAGAATATTGGGGATTATGGGAAACAGAAGAAGTAATGCAACCTATCATCAACTCTTATGAAGAACAAAATCCACATATAAATATTGAGTATACTCAAAGAAGTTGGGGGGGAGCGGAAGACGGCCCTAGCGAGTATGATGACCTTTTATTCACCAGACTAGCACAAGCTATTAATGAAGGTTCCCCTGCACCAGATATAGTTAAAATAAATAATACCTGGCTCCCAAGATATGAACTATTATTAGAACCAGCTCCAGAGAATATAATAGATACGAGTGAATATTCAGAAAGGTTTTTTCCAACAGCTTCATCTGATTTCATAAAAGATGGAAATATATACGGTATGCCTGTAGGAATAGACGGATTACTCCTCTTCTACAACAAAGAGTTACTACCAGACGAAGGGCCACCATCAGACTGGGATTCTTTCACGCAACTTGCTCAGGACTTAACAGAAAAAGATGATCAAGGAAATATCTCTCAAGCCGGAGCAGCTTTGGGATCAACTAATAATGTCTTTCACTCACCCAGCATTATAGCGCTACTGTTGCAGCAAAATAATGCCGAAGTTATATATCAAAACGCAGAAGGACTGTATGAAGCTAATATGACAGATAGAGATGCACAAGACGCACTAGAATTTTATCGATCTTTTGAAGAAGAACACAAAGTATGGTCATCTGATTTGCATAATGATTTAGAGATGTTTTTTCGAGGAGAATTAGCAATGATGTTTGCACCAAGTTGGCGTGCTTTTTGTATAATGAATGCAGCTCCCCACATAGAATTTGACACTGCAACACCACCACAACTTGAAGCAAACGAACCTGTAAATTATGCCAAATATTGGGGTAAAACAGTTTCTAGAGCAAGCGACCATCCTGAAGAAGCATGGCGTTTTATAAACTTCCTTACGCAAGAAGAAAACATCAAAAAATTACACTCACAAGGTTCACAACAAAGGTTGTTTGGACAACCTTATCCACTCAGAAATTTACAGAATGAATTGTTAGAAAAAAGATATGTCGGTGCAGTAATGGAATTTGCGCCAAATCTAGAAGCTTGGCCAATGTCACAGTATCCGGAAATAGAGGAAGAGTTTGATTATGCAATAGAAGATGCCTCAGAAGCAGAAAGAAATATCAACGAGATACTAGGAGATGAGAATCACATTCCTTAAAACAAATTGCATAAGATAATATACTATAGTATATTATCTTAATGTCTAATACATTCAGAAATTACAAATCCATACCCACAATAATACTCTCAATAATAATTATAGCCACAATACCTTTAGTAATCTATTCAGTAATCAACACTAACCTAGACTTCAGGAAAGAAGCCTACGAAAAAAAAACAGACCACTGTACAATTATTTTACCTCATGTAAACCCTAAAACAATAGCAATAGATAAAACATACCAAATGATTGTTTCTGCATCTTTTCAAGGAGAAACAATTAATGAGGTAAAAATAGAAGATGATACCAAAGAAGAACTTTTTTCTAAGCTTTACACAGAGCCACAATCAGAGATATCTGAGGCATTCACTTTTCAACCAACACGGAAAGGAAGCAAAGAATTACAAGGTTCTCTAAAAACTCAGGAAAACATTTATCCCTGCAAAATGGACTTTGATAGAATAATAGTCCAAGAAAATAATCATCCTCCCGCTTTCTTAACTAACCCATATATAGAGTCGACATCGAAGAAAAAGGCAATCAAGCCAGGAGAAGAATACAGTTACAGGTTGAAAGCAGTTGATCAAGATGCAGACAACATCCAATATCACTATTCCTTTACCCCTAGTGCAGATTGGCTACACAAAAACGTCATATCCGGAGGAAGAGATGGCCAGCTCGAAATCGAATTTTCAGGTATTCCTCAAGAAACAGGTACATATCTTGCAAACATATTTATACACGATGGATATAATAGGCATTTAAGATCTCAAAGTTGGATTATTGAAGTTAATCCTGAAGGGAAAAAGATTGAGGAGATAGAAGAACGAGTTGTAAGAGAACCTGACATTGCAGGAGAAATAGATAACAAGATACAACTCGAAGAACCAACAATAGGAGACGTAAGTCCAATAGATAATACAAGTGTAAGAATTCCAAATCCAACAATATCTGCTAATCTCAATGCTTCAACAAATGCAGATATCGAAAAAGAAAGTATAAAATTTAAACTCAACGATGAAGATATAAAAGAAGATAGTAATATTTTAAAAATATCTCCTGAAGAAATGATCATCACATATACCCCTGAGAAAGAGTTAGAAGATGGAGAATATAAAGCTTCTGTTTACTTCGAAGACTCACGTGGTGAAAAAGAAGAAAGGAGTTGGACATTTACTATTGAGACAATTAAAGACGAAGCAACATTACTTGGGATCCCACTAAGCAATATAATAATTATAATCTTTGGATTCATATTAATTCTTCTAGCATTATTCATCCCTTGGATATTATATATAGCTTGGAGAAGGAATCTAGACTATTCCTTTGAAGAAAACGAGATTCCTGAAGTAGAAGAATCAAAGTCTCTAGACGAACTTTTGGGAGAAGAAGAAGCAGAAGAATGATCTACCTAATTAATTTTTCAAATATCCACACTCTAGTATATAATGAGATATGAAATATGCAGATATAAGGGAAAAATATTTAAAATTTTTTGAAAAACACAATCATAAAATAATACCCAGTACGTCATTAGTCCCTGAAAATGACCCCTCCACCCTTTTTGTAAATTCTGGGATGTTTCCACTTGTTCCTTTTCTAATGGGGGAAAAACACCCATTAGGTAAACGCTTAGCAAATTCTCAAAGATGTGTAAGGACAATAGATATTGAAGAAGTAGGTAACAATTCACACTGTACCACCTTCGAAATGCTTGGGAATTGGTCATTAAATGATTATTTCAAAGAAGAAGCTATAAATTTGACTGTAAAATTTTTTGTAGATGAATTAGGTATAGATATCGAAAAAATATACGCAAGTGTCTTTGAAGGAGACAAAGACAACCCTAGAGACGAAGAATCTATAAAAATATGGAAGAAAATATTCAAAGAAAGAGGAATAGATGCAAAAGTAGGAGAAGGTGAAAGAATACAAGCCTTTGATAAAAAAGAAAATTGGTGGGAATTAGGAGGTGGAGGTCCATGTGGACCCGATTCTGAAATATTTTATGACACAGGAAAGGAAAAATGTTCAGAAAAATGTAATGTAAGTTGTGATTGCGGAAAATATCTCGAGCTAGGAAACAATGTATTTATGGAATTTATGAAAAAGGACGAAGAATACAGCCCATTAGGTAGACATAATGTAGACTTTGGTGGAGGTCTTGAAAGAAGTGCAATGGTATTACAAAATACAGAAAGTGTTTTTGATACAGATATCTATTACCCAATTCTCAATAAAGTCAAAGAGCTTTCTTCAAAACCAAATACAGAATCTGAAAGAATAATAGTAGACCATATAAAAGCGGCAACATGGATAATCGCAGATGGTGTACGACCAGGCAAAACAGAACGAGAATACATCTTAAGAAGACTCATAAGAAGAGCTATAAGACATGGCAAGATCCTTGTTATAGACAGACCTTTTGTAGAAGAAATTGCAAAAATTGCAATAGAACAATTCTCTCAAGTTTGGGATAAATTAAAAAATGAAGAAGAAAACATACTACAAGTACTAAAAGAAGAAGAAGATAAATTTAACAAAACATTAAAGGCAGGTCTCAAGGAAGTTGAAAAGATTCTTAACACTAAGGAGAAAACATTTCTTAATGAAAACGGATTATCATTCAAAATATATGAAACCTATGGATTCCCTCCAGAAATGTTACTAGAAGAATTAGAAGAGAATGGTATTACTGTTGATAAAGAGCTATTTTGGAAAAATCATCAAAAAGCATTTGAAAAACACCAAGAAAAATCTCGAACTGCATCAAAAGGATTGTTTAAGGGTGGATTAGCAGATAATTCTCAAGAAGTTGTAAAATTACATACCGCAACACATCTACTACTCAAAGCCCTACATCAGGTACTAGGAGAGCACATTTATCAAAAAGGGAGTAATATAACTCCAGAAAGGCTAAGGCTTGACTTCCCAAATGAGACAAAACTAACTCCAGAAGAATTAGAAGAAGTTGAAAAAATCGTAAATGAAAGTATACAAAAAGGGTTAGATGTAAAATATAAAGAAGAAAAAAAAGAAGATGCTCTAAAGAAAGTACCCTACGCTTCTTTTGATGAAAAGTACGAAGATTATGTTAAGGTTTACTATATAGGAGGAAAGGAATCCCCTTTTAGTGTAGAAATATGTAATGGCCCTCATGTTAAAAACACTAAAGAACTAGGTAAATTCAGAATAAAGAAACAAGAAAATGTCGGAGAAAACACAAAAAGAATTAAAGCGATACTTGAACAAGAATAATTTGAAGAAAGTTTTACCCCCAATCCTAGCTATAGATTACGGGAGAAAAAGTATAGGTATGGCAATTACAGATAAAAATGCGACAATAGCCTCCCCTTTGGAAGTTTATAAATTAACAAAGCAGGAAGAATATAATAATTTTGCTTCTAGATTAATTGATATTATTAATGAATATAATATACAAACAATTGTAGTAGGGTTACCACAACAGCTACATAAAAAACATATAGATATTAGAGAAGAAATAATAACTTTTAGCAAAAAAATAGAAAAATTGACTAACTTTAAAATATTCCTGTATGATGAGACTTACTCAACCGTTCATGCATATCAAAATCTTAGGGAGGAAGGAATTAAACAAAAAAAAGCAAAAAAATGTATAGATAAATTTGCAGCGGCAAACTTTTTACAGGAATTAATAGATTTTAAAAATAAAGAAAAATGAGTAAAAGAAGAAAAAAATTTTTGGGTATAACAATATTAATTTTATTTATTGCAATTGGCTCAACCATATATTGTATAAGTGTTGACTATCAAAGAGCTCTGGAAAAGCCCAATTCTGAATCCGAAGAAGTAGTAGCATTTGAAATTGAACACGGAGAACCTATTGAATCAGTAATTGACCGCTTAATTCAAAAAGATCTTTTAAGAGACAGATATCGTAATTATTTCTTACTGCACCTGAGAAAAAACGATATCATCTCTGAAATGCAAGCTGGCTCATTTAATATCCCTAGTAACTTGAACATACGTCAATTGGCATATACACTACAAAATGCTCAAAAACCAAGTAAATGGGTAAACATTCCGACAGGATTAAGAAAAGATGAGGTTGCAAAAATCTTAGATGAAAGATTCGAAAATATACAAAAAGAGGATTTCATAAATATTTCCAAAAATTCCAGTTTTATAGAATCTATGGAACTACCAATTGAGAATATAGATACCCTGGAAGGATTTCTTTATCCTGATAAATATTTACTAGAGAAAGAAATACAGACTAAACATGCTGTAAAAGAAATGGTTCAGAATTTTAAAGACAAAATTGATAAAGAATATACTTATGAAGATATAATATTAGCTAGTATAGTAGAAAAAGAGGCTAAGAGTTTAGAAGATCGAGAAAAAATCGCTAGTATCTTAAGAAAACGACTGGATGAACAATGGTTACTTCAAACAGACTCTACCCTACTGTACCAGAAAAACGATTGGGAACACGAGATTACAGTAGAAGACAAAGAGGAAAGCCATGCGTTCAATACTTATAAATATCACGGTCTCCCACCTCAACCGATCTGTAATCCAAGTATCGAATCAATTAACAAAACACTAAATCCCGTAAATACAGACTATTACTATTATTTTGAAGACTATTCTGGTAAAATACGCTATGCGGAAACATTTGAAGAGCATGAAAAAAACTTAGAAATTTATCAATAATATTACAAGGAGGTAGCTGATATGGCTCTAGAAATAAAGTTGAATAGCGATAATGTCAAAACTGAATACGATGCCAAATCTAACAAAAGAGAAAAGAAAGGAGGGATGAGATTCAAGTGGAAAATAATAATAATACTCTTAATAATTATGCTGTTATTATCTCTTTGCTGTGTATTTGGAGGATTACACCTAGCAGATAGATTTGGAATTGACATTTCTCCTATAAACCCCTTCGGTGCAAGAGCGGAACTCAAAAAGGATAGTACGGGTAAATATACTAATGCTTTATTGGTTGGGTTAGATTCTCGTGGCGAAGGTTCAGGATTGCAAAACACCGATACAATAATACTACTCTCGTACAATCATGAAACCGATAACACTGTTTTGTTATCTATCCCGAGAGATTTCTTTGTAAAAGTTCCAAGTCAAAACAGGTATACAAAAATAAATGCTATATACAGCATTGGTGAAAGACAAGAACCCGGTAACGGATTGAACAAACTTCAGGAAACTGTAGAAGATCTTACAAACACCGAAATTCAATATCATGCGATGGTTGATTTAGTAGCATTTACCAAATTGATAGATAAAGTAGGAGGAATAACTGTAGATGTAGAAAACTCCTTTACTGATCATAAATACCCTGTAGAGGGAGAGATCCATAGCACTAATCAAGCTCAAGGAAGATATATGACCGTTTCTTTTGAAGAAGGAGAGCAAGTTATGGATGGTGAGAGGGCATTAAAATTTGTAAGATCAAGAAAATCTTTAGATAATCAAGAAGGTTCAGATTTTGCCAGAGCGAAAAGACAGCAACGTGTTTTAATTGCCCTAAAAGAAAAACTACTTTCAAGTGAAGGACTATTAAATCCAAGAATAGCATTTGACGTATTAAATATCCTCGAGGATCATATAGAATACTCAGCTATAAGTAATCGAGATATACAAGCATTTATCAACACCCTACAGAAAGAAGATCTTACAAATTACACATTTGTTCTCAACCCAACTATAGCTCAAGGACAAGTTCTTACTGATAGAGGACTAGTTCAAGATGCCTATTCCATAGGACCAGTTCAAGGATTAGGGAAATACGATGATTTACATGCATACTTAAGTTATGTATTCGAATATCCAGCAATATATTCTGAAGAACCTTCAATAAGTGTATACGATATCGGATTAGGAACAAACAAGAGTATCGAAAAAACTGAAGAACTGCAAACAAAACTACCCTACATTGATATATATTTTTCTAACACGCTTAGAAATGACAAAAGTGGGATATACATTTTCTCAAATTTGCCCCAAGAAGATACTGATCTGACAAATGAAATTTCTGAAGCCTTGGACATAAATAAAATTGAAGATCCAGAATTTTTAGAAGCTAATGAGTTAACAGGTGATTACGTCATATTACTTGGAGAAGAAACAAAAGAAGAGAGCAGAGATGTATCAAATTAAGATATATTTTAATCAATTATGATTTCAATACTCGAAGGTGAAAACTCTTTCCTATCGAAGAAAAGGTTGGATGAAATTTTGGTTGGTAAAAAACATAAAGAGAGTGTAGATATAGATATTATCAATGCAGAAGAGAGAGAAGCTTCAGAAATAATCCAGGCCTATGAGACACAAAACATCTTCACAGAACACAAAGTCGTCGTTATAAAAAGGCTATTATCTAATAAACAATACAAAGATATTGTTGAAAAAATATATTTGGATAAAGATAAGCTTAAAAACACGGATTTAATTATATGGGAAGGGCAAAAAATTCCTAAAAATACAAGATATTACAAACTATTTAGCAAAGAAAATTGCATAGAATCTTTTGAAAAGTTTAACAAAAGAACATTCCCCAAATGGGCTAAAGAACAACTTAAAAAATATGATTTGGATTTTGAACAAACAGCTTTTGAGAAACTATTAATTGTTACTAACTTTGACCCCAATGCTTTTGAAAACGAAATAGAGAAATTTAAAATCTTAGAAATAAAAAAAATCACGATAAAAGAAATTGATAACTATATATCGAGTATACAAGATTTCGATATTTGGGATTTAATAGATGCTTTTAATAAAAAGGGCAATAGGAAAGAAATTGTCGATATTATCGAGAAGTTTTTAGAAAAAAGAATAGAACCCAGTTACTTACTAGTAATGCTAGCTAGAAATATGAAACAAGTCATCTTGACAAATAAATTACTTCAAGAAAATAAAAACTCTAGAGAAATTATTTCTATATTAAAAATACCCCCATTCACCTTATCCAAAATAAAGGATATCGCAGAAAAAGACGATTATGATAAATTTATTGATATATATAAAAAGATATACAATCTTGATTACGAAATAAAATCTGGAAGCATAGATGGGTATACTGGCCTTCTTCTCCTAGCCACAAAATTCTAATTGACAACATTACGTAAATATTTTAGACTGAAAAGAAACAATAGCTATTGCTTTTGAGTTTATGCATCAAAAAAAGACACAAAAGACAGTCTTAATTATACTGGGGGTTGCGATATTCTTAAGTTTAGTGGGTGTAGGAGTATCATATTTCATATCAACTACAACAGAAGATGAATTAGAGATCCCACCAGACCAACACAGTTACTGTGGATACATTTTAGCTTATACAACACCACAATGTGATAGTTGCGAATGTGTTGATATAGAAGAACAGGCCTTGGAGTCTAGAATTGGGCGTATAAAGGATAACATATGTACAATAGACGAATCCGAGTTGGATGAAAAAATTTCTGATATTGAAACAGAAGATGAGGATATTGATGAAGATGATTTTACTTATGAAACTGACCTTAGTGCAGAGACAGAAGAATTCGAAAGCGAACTAATTACTTGCCCAATACCCAACGTCAGATACAGTCAGTGTCAATCAGTGTCCGTGAGAGACATCAATGATGGCGAATTAATCCCCCCCCCTATATCCACGGATGCTCCTGTAACTATTCAAGCTTTGTTTGTTCCTGAACCAGAAGAAGAATACAAAAAATTCCAGTTCACAGTAAACGGAGAAAACTTTACAGTTGATAGTGCAGATGTAGAAACCGAAACAGTTGGAGAAGAAAAAAGATATTTACCAGAAATAGAATTCGACAATTATGAAAGAGATAATATTTTAACCATAAGTGTAGATGCTTCTTCCAACCTAAACCCAAGTATTAGACAAACAACTTTTTGCCATAAGCAATACGACTTAACTAGAGAAGCAATTCCTTCTTGCTCAAGAGCAGAGATAGATATATCTTCCGAAAGAGACAGAATAGAAAGGTTAGAACTACGAACACCGAATTTAGACGACGCTGAGAATATACAACTGGACTTTGACTTTGATACGACGTATGAATCCTTTAGTCTAGATAATATTCCAGAAGAGATTATAGATATATTACTAGTGAATGGAAACATTATTATTGAGGAAGAATATCTCTATCCAGACACAGAAAATGCGGGTATGTATAGTAACAATGAAGGATTTCCGACTTTAGATGCAACATTAGAAGATGAACCAAGGATGGATATTAAGTTATACGTTGATGACGACTTAGTTGACTCCTCTGCATGTTATACATACATTGACACACAGCCGGAAACAGAAGTTGAGATAGAGGAGGAGGAAGAGGAAATTGAAGAGGAAGAAGAGATCGAAGAAGACGTTACTGAAGAACGCCCCTCATTTCAGGTATCAATAACAGGACCTGAATGTATACACCCAGAAACTGAAAAAGCACAATTCTCCGCGACAGTAACAAATCTATCGGAGTCAAATCAAACAATATCCGAAATTACAAATAAATTACCTTTTGGCTTCTCCTACGAAGAAGGATCATTCAGAATAGATAACAATGCAATTGATGAGGCCAATGTTTTGAATATAGAGAGGGTGGGAGAATCTGAAGAAGTGATATTGGAAAATCTTCAAGAGTGGACAATACAACCCGAAGGAACTTTAAATCTAAGTTATGTGACAAATATTAAAGAATCTGCTGAAGAAGGAGATAACACTAATGAAATAGTAGTAACTCCAGACGAAGTCCCTGAAGATGAAGAATTTTTACGAGATGAATTTGTTTTTGAGATAAGCGAGGAATGCGAGAAACTACCAGATACTAGTATTATAGATCTTTCCCAGGCGACTTTAATATTAGGAGGCACCATTTTAATACTAGGTGTAATGATATACCAGGATACATTTAGAATATTAAATAACAGCCAATTGAATAAAATATATGTCAAACTTATACAAAAAAATATAAATCCAAGTGATTACTTTGAAGAAAAAACTATAGACTCCGCACAAGGCAAAAGAGCAAAAACTAAAAAGAATCAGTCGAAACAACCATAGGACTACCTTGACTACCATAATCCTTACCATCAGAATGAATAACCAAGTAATAAGTTTTCCCTGGCTGTAAATCATCAATTTTAACTGAATGATTTTGCTTGGATTTATGCCCTCCTTCATCTAAAGCCATAAAATTTATAGTATCTATACTAGTTCCATATTTAACTAATCCTAAACATTCTGCCGAGGTAGACCATTGAACTCGAAAACTAGTTGTATCTACGTCAGTTAATCTAACATCTAGAGGCTCGCAAAGATATCCAGCTGTACTATCTTCTACACCTAAAACATCCCTATAATAAAAAAGTGAAAGAAAAACCGTAAAAATTAACAAAACACCCACTAAACCAAGAATAAAATTTGGTATCGAAAATTCATCCCTCTTTTGAAAAAGTTCTAAATGAGAATCCATTCTTCTCTTGCACTAAGATTTTATGTTATAAGTATAGCAACTTTTTCGGTTTACAAAAAGATATTCTATATATATAATACTGTAGCATTAATTACATATTTAACCTTATTTATTTTCCGATGCCTAACCTTAAAACATCAAAAAAGAGTTTAAGAAAAACTAAAAAACGCACTACCAGAAATTTAACAGTGAAAAACAGGTATAAAAGAGCTATAAAGCAATTCAGGGATGAATTGCAGAATGAGGATGCAACACGAGCACAAAAGACATTAGATCGAATTTACAAACTCTTAGACAAGGCAGATAAGCAAAAGTTACTTAAACCTAATACAGTTGCCAGAAAAAAGTCTAGATTGACAAAGCAATTAAATAAAGTAATAAGTAGCCCTGCCAATAATGTCAAAGATTCTGAAAGCAGTTCTTAAAAACCTTATACTGCCAGCATCATTACTAGTAGTATCTAGGGTTGTAGGTTTGTATTTAGCTACAAAAATTTACGGATTACAAGCAATATTAGATACACAAGCTGAGGGATGGTTTTCTGTAAGAGTATTGTTCTTGGACCAAGATTCGACTGTACTAGCCAATTCTTTTTCTAATATTTTTATGTTAACAGTTTTTACTTTAGCAGGTGTCTACCTTGCATTGAAATATTGGCTATCTGTGAACCTTAAATATGATCCTCGAACCTTAGTTAAGCTCAATAATCTAAATTTGTTATCGTGGGCTAGTGAAAAAGGTAATACCTTCATTAGAGTTTTCATCTGGATCATATTCATCTGGATAATAACTGTTTTAATCATTAGTGATACATTACAACTACAATCATATGATTGGATAGGTGTTATGTCTTTCATAGTAGCCATAATCTTAACATGGTTAGTGCTACGCTGCCTTGAAAAAGAGTTAGAATGCTTGAGCAATAGTAATAAATGTAATATTTATTAAAAATGGACGAAAGAGACAAAGCTAGAATAGATCTAAAATTTGGCAAATTTACAGATCCATTCGTAATAGTAATGATTCTGACATTAGTCTTTTTATCTATTCTCGCAGTAACAAATCTTACTCCTCAAACACATCCTTCTAGAGGAGAAAAGATACTGGGTATAACAGAAGATTCGAGAAATCACTTGGAACTTGTTGAAGGAAAACACAATTACATAGTAGAAGAAAATTTAGAGCAGATATCAAAGAAGCATTTTAAATATACCACTTTTATAAAACCAAATATGCAGCCGAGAATATCCAAACCCATATTAGAAATTAATAACGATTATAAAAACATGCGAAGCAAAGTTTTCTATTCGAATGACTCAAACTTTAGGGTTTCTCTAATAGATATCGAAAACGAAGTAAGTTATTTAATGATTGATCAAAAAGAGAGATATACTCAAAATATACCTATCCAAGACACTGGCCCTACTCTATACTTAGCCATCGAAAATACGCAACCTGTATTCTTTAGCCAATACATAGAAATACACTTCTTCCTAGAATAATTATGAAAAATTATGAAAGAGAAAAAATTAGAAATTTTTCAATTATTGCCCATATTGATCACGGAAAATCTACACTTGCTGATAGATTAATTGAAATAACATATAAAGACTTTTTTAGAGACAAAGATACTTCAAGAGTCATGGACACTCTTGAAATCGAGCAAGAAAAAGGTATCACTATCAAATTGCAAGTAGCAAATATGCTGTGGAAAGGGTATCAATTAAATTTCATAGATACCCCAGGACATGTAGACTTCTCTTATGAAGTATCAAGATCCTTAGCAGGATGTGAATCCGCAATCTTACTTATAGATGCACACCAAGGAATACAAGCACAAACAATTTCAAATGCACAAAAAGCAGATGAACTAGGGCTAGAATTGATCCCAGTCCTTAACAAAATTGATTTACCAAATATAAATATTCAAGAAAAGTTAAAGGAAATCAAAGCATATTTAGGATTCGATGAAGAAAAAGTAATACAAGTCTCTGCAAAAACAGGTAAAAACATAGATACTCTACTAAATAGAATTGTAGAAACAACACCACCTCCAAAAGGAGACATAAATAAACCTGCTAAAGGATTAATTTTTGATTCTTTTTACGATGAACATAAAGGAGTTGTAATTTCTACAAGGCTTTTTGATGGGAAACTAACTAAGAATGATACTAATTTCCATATTATTAGAAAACAAAAAACTTTTAAACCAACAGAAATAGGTATCTTCACACCTAATATGAAACCCACAGATGAAATAAGAGCAGGAGAAGTAGGATACGTAGCTACAGGACTAAAAGATATTAGATATTTTACTGTAGGAGATACAATATCTACGAAGCCAAATATCTCCCCACTGCCAGGCTACAAAATCCCAAAACCAAATGTTTTTGCAACATTCTTTCCTAGTGATGCATCAGACTACGAAAATCTGAAAAATGGACTAAACAAACTCAACTTAAATGATGCTTCCCTAACTTTCACAGAACAAAAATCTAATCTATTGGGAGCAGGTTTTAGATGTGGTTTTTTAGGACTACTGCACATGGAAATAACCCAGGAAAGATTAGAGAGAGAGTATGACATCGACCTGGTTATTACCGCACCAAATGTCGCATACAAAGTAATACTTCATTCAAAAGAAGAAATACTTATTGAAACCCCTCAAGATATGCCCGGCCCTACTCAAATAGAAGAAATACTCGAGCCATGGGTAAGAATAAAATTATTTACACCACAAGAATATATGGGAAAACTCATGGACCTATGCAAACAAAAAAGAGGAGAGTTTGTAGACACTATATTTCTAAATACAGATGACAATATCATACAGCAACAATTTTTGCGTATTGAATATGATATGCCCCTAGCCTCTTTAATATCGAATTTTTTTGATAACATAAAAAACGTATCACAAGGATATGCATCAATGGAATATGAATTCATAGATTATTTCCCAGGAGATATTGTAAAAGTAACTGTACTGGTAAACAAAGAAGAAATCCCTGCATTAAACTTTTTAGAAGTAAAAGAAGAAGCACAATCAAAAGCATCTAAATTACTCAGCATTATGAAAGAGACAATACCCAAACAACAGTTTCAAGTACCATTACAAGCAGCAATAGGTGGGAAAATTATAGCTAGAGAAGATATCAAAGCAGTTAAAAAGGATGTAACTGCAAAACTTTATGGTGGAGATTATTCTAGAAAGAGAAAACTTTTAGAAAAGCAAAAAAAAGGGAAGAAAAGATTAAGACAGGTTGGTAGAGTTAATATACCTCAGGAAGCCTTTTTAGCAATATTAAAAACGTAATAATGATAGAAAAAATACATTTAGACAATTTTCGTAGTTTCAAAAAAAAGGAAATAGAAATTAAAAAAGATTTGACTATTATTTTCGGAGATAATACCAAAGGGAAGAGCACTATTTTAGAAGCAATATATCTTGTACTAAATGGCTCATCTCCTTGGAAACACACATATGAAAATTTAATCAATTATAATACCAACGAGGACTACTTCGCTATAAAAATAACCTCATTTGATAAAAATACATACCGTATTTATCAAGACCAAAAGACAAAAACTTATCTACTAGATAATAAAAAAACTACAAAAAAGAAGTTTTTTAGTTTTGGAAAAGCCAATCTGTTCAGCCCTGAAAAGATAGAATTACTTATGTATCTTCCAGAAAGAAGACGGGAATTTTTAGACACCTTGATTTCAGATATAAATTGGGAATACAAAAATTATTTAAATACATACAAGAGAGTTTTAAAACAAAGAAATGCTCATCTTAAAAAACTTTCTAAAAAATTTTTTGAAACAAAAAAAATAGAAGAAAATGACCCTCAAATAAAATACTGGGATAAAATGCTTGCGGAATTAGCTGCAAAAATTATGAAAGAAAGAGCTCAAATTATAGAAAAATTGCAAAACGATAACTTCAAATTACAATACGCACCTTCAATTACACTTAATTTATTCGAAGACATGCTAAATACAGAAGAAATAGAAGAAATATACAAAAAACAAATACAGAAAAACATCAAAAAGGATATAGTGACAGGATTTAGCAATATTGGTGTTCATAGAGACAATTGGAAAATATTTTCTCAGAAAAAGGATTTAAGAAGCTTTGGTTCAAGAGGAGAAAAGAGATTGGGTATAGCAAACCTCATACTAGAAACTCAAGAGATATACAAAGAGTATTTGGGTTACTATCCCCTACTCTTGCTTGACGACATCTCTGCTGAGCTAGACTCAAATAATACAGAAAAGATTTTTTCTAATAATATTTTAGAGAAACAACAGACGATTATAACAACACCAAATCCTGAAAATTTACCAAAAAGTATTACAAAAAAATCTAAGATCATTGACTTAAATTAATCACCGATTTTTTTATTATATTCCTTAAGCTTTTCACTCTGAAAATCCTTCGGGAAGAATTCAATCCTACCCAACTTATTATTTTTATACATCCTATTTAAATCGGGCTTGTGTCTCATTAAAAACATGTATAATAATTGGATATGGAATGCAATTGAATTTAGAGGTTTTAGAAATATATATCTTTTTTTATTTAAATTAGCTTTCTTTTTTTCAATTCCAAAATCTTTTAGCAGATCAGCATTTATAGATAATAGATATTCGTGATAATCCTTATTATATACAGGTATCATAAATATAAGTTCGTGTAATGTGAAAATATTTTTGGAATTAAAAAGAATTCCTCTCTCTTCACATATAAAATTGGTGTCTATTTTATCCTTAGCTGGTTTTCCCCAAACGCGTCTGACAGAGTTAAAACCCAATTTAAAAATTAAAAAAAACCTATATAACCACATCCTATCATTTTTAACAACAATAAAAACATCAATATCATCATCCTCTTTAACATTCCCGGCTGCCACTGAACCAGTAATTGATATGAACTTAACCCAGTCGAAGATAAGGAGTTTATGTAAATTTTGTTCAACTATTTCATATTTATTCTTAACTATTTCATCATCAAATCTATCGTCTTCTTTTTGAGATTTTTTTTTACTTTCCCAAAATTTTTGTATAATATAATCGGGAGTATCTACCCCTATATTTTTACGAAAAATTTTTAGCTTGGAAATATTTCCTTTTACACCCGAAGACATCATTTATTATAATCTACATTTCTGCTAAACTTATATATGAGGCTGAATTATATTTTAACATAATAAAGGAGGTTAATGAGACAACATCCGATACCACAAAATGTTTTGGATATAGAATTCAAACTTTTTGGTAGATTCACAGTAAAAGAATTTGTATATATAGCTATCGGTGTAACGATAGGTGGCCTTTTCCTATATTTCTGGACAGAGGGCATGCTATCAGCAGTTATTGCTTGGCCCGTATTTATTCTTTTTGCAGGTACAGGCGCCTTTTTGGGTTTGGTTCCAATAAATGATCAACCTGCAGACCAATTCATCTCTAACTATATCACAGCTATAACAAACCCTACTCAAAGAGTATGGCAAAACGAAGAATTCAAAGATAAATTAGAGTCAATGGCACAAACAGAAACTCTGAAACCAGAAGGTATAAGTATAGATCAAGTAAAGAAAGATGAAAGCAAAGAATCAACAGCAAGTATCACAGAAGATACCCCCGAAAGCAAATCCCAACAAAAGCTAGATGCCGAAGAAGAACAGAAACTAAAAAACATAGATGTACTGTTTGAAGAAACTGGTTTAAGTCCGTATAATACAAATAAGCAAAAGCATACAAAAGCAAAACAAATACAGGAGAAAAACACAGTACAGGTTAAACAAAAGCAAGAAGAAAATCAGTCCTCAAAAACTCAAAATCAAATCTCGATAACCAAGGAAAATATAGATAATTACAAAGTAGATAATATTAATGTACAATTGTCCGGAACTGTAAATATGATTCTAAATGATAAACGACATCAACCTGTTACTCAAGCAACAGCAATATTCAAAGATAATTTTAACAAACCAATATTAGCAATGAAATCAGGCAAGAATGGAGAAATTTTAACTAATAGAATTTTGCCAAAGGGAAACTATCAAATAGAAATTCATCACGAGAAATATACTTTCCCAAAAATAAATTTTCTAGTAGAAAAAGAGATCTATCCAATAATTAAAATAAAAGCTTTGTAAATAATGGAACCCAAACAAAGAGCTAAAGTAAAACATTCTACACAAGGACATCTAGCAGTTCGCGATATTATAGATGATCTGGTTATCACTAAAATAAATACTGTTTCCTTAGTTATAGAGACTAACGCTGTAAACTTTGATCTACTCTCAGAGCAAGAGCAAATGAACAAGATAAGTGCTTTTTCTGGATTAGTCAATTCTTTGAATTTTCCAGTACAGATACTAATAACAACAAAACGTATAGATATTACAAAGTATTTGAGTTACTTAAAAACCAAAGAAAGTGACACAATGACTGAAGGTTTAAAAGAACAATTACAGATTTACAGACAATTTATCAATAATTTAATAGTTCAAAATGACGTATTGGACAAGAACTTTTATATAGTTATCTCACATTATGGTTCAGGAACTATTACAAATCCTTTGCAAATAGCTAAGGCTCAAAAGAATGCTTCCCTATACAACAAAAAGAATTTAATAACCAAAGCTAAAAGCCAACTGTATTTCAAAAGAGATCATATTTTAAAACAACTTGGTAGAATGGGATTAACTGGTAATCAACTCACTACCGCACAATTAATAGATTTATTTTATAACACATATAACCCAGAAGAATGAGACAACAAGAAGACAGATTTAAAAAAGATTATAGAACTCCGACCCAAAAGAAACTAGAAGAGAAAAGTTATGACAATTTTAGTAAAGAGGTTGATAAAGTAAGACAAGAGGTAGAACAGGATAGACAAAGGCAAAAAGAATTAGATCAAACAGAAAGAGTCGATGAAAATATAAAAAAGAGTAAAAATCCAATCGCTAACCTTTTAGAAAAAATTGCTTCAAGAAAAAATAAAAAAGAAGAAGAGGAAGAAAATAAAAAAGAAGAAGCTGAAAAAAAGGATATTGAATCAATTAAAATAGACGGAATGCCTTTAGAAGACGTTATTGCACCTATAGAACTCGAAGTTGACTTTAACCATCTACAAGTTGGAGATAGATATTACACTACTTTGTTCATCACTGAATACCCACGTTTTGTAGGACCAAATTGGCTTTCTCCAATAATAAATTTTGAACATTCCATTAAAATCAGTACTTTCTATTACCCTGTAGACTCAAAAGTTATTCTGCAAAAGTTAAAGAAGAAAATAGGTGAAATGGAAGCAACTCTCTATTCTGCAATGGAAGAAAAAAAAGCTCCAGATCCTTCTTTAAAAGTATCTCTAACAGATGCACAGAAATTACAAGATGCTATAGCAGAAGGAGCAGAAAAGTTCTTTCATTTTTCGATGTATATAACCATTACTGCTAAATCTAAGGAAGATTTAGAAAAAATAACTCAAAATGCAATATCTACTCTAGGCTCAATAAACGTAAAAGCTAAAAAAGCTACTTTGCAACAAGAACAAGGATTCTTAAATACACAACCGTTAGGATTAGATAGAATCTATGTAACACGAAATATGGATACCACATCGATAGCAACCACATTTCCTTTTGTTTCATCAGAACTTACAATGGATAAAGGTATAATGTATGGTATCAATTTAGCAAATAAGAGTTTGGTTATTTTTGATAGATTTGAGATGGAAAACGCAAATTCTATAGTTTTTGCTAAATCTGGTGCTGGTAAAAGTTACGTAGTCAAATTAGAAGCTCTTAGGTCTCTAATGCTAGGTACTGAAATAATTATCATCGACCCAGAACAGGAATTTGAGCTACTATGTGAAGCAGTAGGAGGTTCGTATATCTCCTTTTCCCAAGACGGTGGACATAAAATGAATCCATTTGAACTATCTGGTTTACAAGACGAAGAGGAGGATGAATTAAGAATGAAAATTTTATCTCTACAAGGCTTCTTAAAAATACTTTTGGGAAATGTGACACCAGTTGAACAATCAATACTAGACAGAGCTTTACTTTTGACATATAGGGAGAAAGGTATTACTTTAGATCCGAAAACTCAGCAAAATGCTGAACCTCCTTTACTAGAGGATCTATACAAAGTTCTAAAGGGAATGGCAGAATCCGAAGCAAAGGACTTAGCAGGACGTCTAGAGCGTTATATTATAGGGAGTTCAGCAGGAATATTCAATGAAACCAGTAATGTTGAACTTAATAATCCTTTCACGGTTTTCAGTATAAGAGACTTAGATGAAGAAGTAAGACCTATGGCGATGTATTTAATGCTTGACTATATTTGGACTAAAATTAAAAAAGACAAAAAAAGGAGATTACTACTGGTAGACGAAGCTTGGATTATGATGGCTAACGAAGATTCGGCAAAATTCATGTATTCTATAGCAAAAAGAGCCAGAAAATACTATCTTGGAGTTACTACCATAACCCAAGATGTGGAAGATTTTCTAAACAATGACATGGGCAGAGCAATTATTACAAATGCCTCTATACAAATGCTTCTTAAACAAAGTAATATCGCTATTGATAAATTGCAAGAGGTCTTTAATCTCTCTGAAGGAGAAAAAAGTTTTTTGTTAAGCTGCGATATAGGACAGGGTATATTCTTTGCTGGACAAAATCATGTAGCTATGCAAGTAGTTTCCAGTCAAATGGAGCATGAATTAGTAACAACTGATCCCAAAGATCTTGAAAAAATGAAAGAGGAGGGGAAAAAGGACAGAAGCCATGAAGAACTAGCACAGATATATGAGCCTCCAGCGCAACAGGGATCTTCGCAAGATACTTCTAGTGCAGGAACTATAAAAAATCTCAAGCAAGAAGTTCAACGTAAACGTCAGGACATAGATCAAGTTATGGAAGATAAACTACAATATCAAGCTCAGAAACTCGAAGAAGAACAACAAGAAAAACAACAACATAAAACCCCAACAAATTTGACCGAAGCCGTAGTTCAAGAAACAGACAATTTACGAGAGGGCAGAAAACACATAACATCTCAAGGAGAATATCAATACGAAAAGAAAAAAGAGAAGAAAGATAATTCAAACAAGAAAGAATAAGTATGCACGATCAAAATGTGTTAAATCAACTAAAACAAAAAGAAAAAAAAGTTAAGAAATACCAGCAAAAAAAAGAAAACGAATCTAAAGGAGAAGAAAAACCTGCTTACAAACTAGCCGCTTACAAAGTAAAAAACCCTTTTAAAGGATATTAAAACATTTTAAACTGTTCTGTTTGTTTATTTTTCCCCTTATTTTCATCAAGAAAGTCCTTCAATTTTTTTATGTCATTCATAAGAACTTCACGATATGAACCATTATACAAGGCTACTGCTGGATGATACATAACAAAAACAAAACGGTCATCTTTCTCCCTATAAAAAACTTTTCCATGTGATTTTGAAATTGTAACATCAGGAAGAAAATTCCATAAGGCATGTCTTCCCAAAGGAACAAAGGCTTTTGGATTTATAAAATCGATTTGAGCTTTTAACCATGGAGCAAATAACTTTTTTTCTTCCAAAGAAGGATCCCTATTGTTTGGTGGACGACATTTCACAATATTTGTGATAAATACATCTCCTCTATCTAAATCTATACTTTTAAGCAAATCATTTAGAAATTGGCCCGCTGCACCGACAAAAGGTCTACCTTGTTTGTCTTCTTCAGCTCCAGGAGCCTCACCCACAAACATAATGTCTGCCTGACTATTTCCTTCTCCCGGGACCACATTTTGTACCGTTTTAAAAAGATCACTCTCTATATTCTTCTTATAATACTCATTAATTTCTTCAAGAGATGCAAACGGCATATTTACAAAATAAAATACAAATTCTAAGTCAAAGGCCCCTGATCTGGTATTACAAATTCGCGTAAGTTATCTTTGGTTATCCGAATTGGTAATTCTGTACCCTCAATGTGTTTTCTTGCGACACGACGAGCTAAAGTAGCAAGATTTCTTTCTAATTGTCTTAAACCCGCATCAAAGCCAACTGGACGTATTAATAATGGCCAAACTTCTTCTTCTATTATAATATCCTCAGAGTTCAAACCTGAATTCCTTAATACATCAGGCATAGTATAACTCTTAGCAATAGTTTCTTTTTCCTCGTCAGAATAGCTAGTAAATCTAATTACTTCCATACGATCCAGCAAAGCTGTAGAAAGCGTCCCTACAGAATTTGAAGTACAAATAAAAAATACCTTCGAGAGATCAACAGGGTGGTCAAGATAATGATCTACAAAAGTACTGTTTTGTTCAGGATCCAGAATCTCTAATAATGCGGCCATAATATCATTTAACAACCCACTATTACCACTTGCCTTGTCTACTTCATCCAAAACAATCACAGGATTCATTGTTTTACATTTCACTAAAGATTTAATAATTTGACCAGGTTCAGCATCCAAAAATGCCCTTGATTGTCCCCTCAGAGCCTGAACACCCCCCATAGCCCCTACAGAAATTCTTGAAAATTCCCTACCCATTGAGTTTGCTATTGATTTAGCTATTGATGTTTTACCTACTCCTTGAAGGCCAGTAAATAACATAACTGGCGCATTAGCAGATGATCCTCTAAGTACTTCACTTCTACCAGATTCTTCTCCTTTTGTCCCTTCGCTAGTTTTTCTATTTTGTAATTGCATTGTAGCTAAATAATCAATAACCAAATCCTTCACGACATCAATACCATAATGGGTTTGATCCATCTGTTTTCTAGCTCTAACAATATCAAGATTATCTTCTGTATACTGTCCCCAAGGCACATTGGTTATCCAACCAATATATTTTTCTACAGTCTCAAATTCACCTGAATAACTCCCCCTTCTCGCCATCCTTCTCAACCGTTCCACACTACGCAAAGCCTTGCCTTTAAGATCTTCAGGCATTGGAGTATTTCGAATCTTTTTATCCAGTTCTTCTATTTCACTAACCACCTCATCTCTACTACTTTGGTTAGCTTTTTGAGAATCTCGTTGAGATATAGCATCTGAAGTTTTTACAGCAGTAGTATTACCCTCAGCAATCTTTTTGTCTTGAAAATTCTTACCACTATTTTCATTAGATGAATCATTCTGAGAATCACTACTTAGATAATTATCCATATTTTGTATATTCTGATCTCCTTGCATACAAAACTAATCCTTTTTTTCACTTATTGCTCCAACGGGACATATACCAGTTACTTCTGATAAAAGATTTCTACCAACTTTCTTCTCCACTGTTATATCTCCGTTATCAGCAAACTTAAATACATCGGGATAACTACTCACACACAAACCACACCTCACACACGTAGAATCATCTATTTTTAAAACAACATCTTCATTTTCTACCAAAATAGCACCCTCAAAATAAAATTAAAATCTAATTCAATTTAAACCAAATACCTATACTTGTCAAGAATCCTTCAAAGCTTTGTGCAAAACCTCTAAGCCTAAGACTCCACATTTTTCACGGGGAGATCTTTCCTGCATACCAAGCATTCGTAAAATATCTTTCTTATTTAATTTTTGAACTGCATCTAAATTCTCTCCCTTAATTTTTTCAGTTAGCATAGAAGTTGCTGCCACACTTATAGCACACCCTCTTCCTTGAAAAGAAACATCTTGAATAATACTATCCTCCACTTTTAAAAAAATCTCAACCTCATCACCACAAGTCACGTTACTTAACGAAGCATTTAAATTAAAATCATCTAATTTAGAAAAGTTTCTGGGATTTTTGTAATGCTCTATGATATTTTTTTTGTATAAATCTTCACTAGACATATTAAACAAACCTCCCGGAAATGGATTTAATACAATTAATAAAATATCTTACTTCCTCTTGAGTATTATAAATACCAAAGCTGGCCCTTACAGATGGCCCAAAATTAAATCTTTCATGAAGAGGTTCACAACAATGATAGCCTGCTCGAATAGCTATTCCTTTACCGTCAAGTAAGGAAGCAACATCATGAGGATG
>Ga0207421_10001475_pt1 | contig 30226 bp, 25 predicted proteins | sample SodLakKL_010_SED_4_FD_187542 | JGI IMG/M metagenome (GOLD analysis project Ga0207421, IMG submission 187542) | Alkaline sediment microbial communities from Lake Tanatar, Kulunda Steppe, Russia - 8KL_010_SED (SPAdes) (version 2) | ecosystem: Environmental > Aquatic > Non-marine Saline and...
AAGAAGGGGTTTCTGATGAATTTATTGCACGGAGGGAGCCCCTGTCCGCGCAAACACCCATTTCGCTCACTATGACCAGCAGGAAAGGAAATTCACATACTATTCTATAGTCATACGCCTGTTCCGTCAACCGCCCACATTCAACCCTTGACACGTTCAATCGCTCGCATCTTCGCGCTTTTAGCGCGGGGATTGTCCCGCATCTCTTCCTCGCCCGGCCGTATGATTTTGCGATTGATCAGATGAAAGTCCGGGGTCTCGGTAGGCATCGTCGGGAGTTCTTCGGGATGGTATACAGTCGATGCCGCTCTGAAAGCTCTTTTCACAATGCGGTCCTCAAGGGAATGAAAGCTGATGATGACGAACCGACCGCCGCGCTTTAAAAGTTCGAGTCCGGACTGCACGCCTTCAGCGAGCGCGTTCAGCTCATCGTTGACCTCGATCCTTAGCGCCTGGAATGTGCGCTTGGCCGGATGACCGCCGCCATGCAGCTTTTTCCTGGGAATCGAGGATTTAATCACTTCGACGAGCTCCCCTGTCGTCTCGATAGGGCGCTCTTTTCTTCGCTTCACTATATTCTTCGCAATCAAGGGCGCAAAACGCTCTTCGCCATAGTCATACAGTATCTTTTTCAGCGCTTTCTGGCTGTAGGTATTGACGATTTCCCTAGCAGTAGTTCCGGCGCTAGGGTCCATGCGCATATCGAGCGGTGCATCGAACCGATAAGAGAAGCCGCGGGACGCATCATCGAAATGGAAAGAGGACACCCCAAGGTCCAAAAGGATTCCGTCAACACGATGCACACCTCTTTCAGCGAGAAGCGTCTGCATATCCCGGAAGTTCCCTTTGATCAAGGTGTGCTTTTCCTCGAACGCGGCGAGCGTCCGTCTCGCCCGTGATAAAGCGTCGTCGTCGATGTCGAATCCATAGAGGCGGCCGTTATTGAGCCGCTTCAGAATGGTTTCCGCGTGGGACGCTCCCCCGAGCGTCCCATCGACATACACCCCGTCGGGGTTAATATTCAGCGATTCAATCGCTTCTTTCAATAACACCGGCTTATGTTCCATAAGAACCCCCTCATAAAAGAAAAACGCTTTAAAAAGCGCTTCTTTTGAACCTTATTCTTCTGTGTCCGTGTCTTCTGTCTCCGCAGGTTCGGCGATGACTTCGCGGCCTTTGTAATGACCACAGGACTTGCATACACGGTGGGAGAGCTTCATCTCGCCACAGTTCGGACAGACGACCATACCCGGCGCATTAAGCTTCTTGTGAGTACGGCGTTTACGCTTGCGTGTCTTCGATGTGCGTCTTTGCGGTACTGCCATGACTTGCCTCCTAACTTTTATACTTCTCGAGTTCAGCGAGTTCGGGGCGGCCGTGTTCCTTCTTCCGCTCGTGCTCCTCGCTGGACTCGAAACTATCGTCATCCACCCAGTCGGGATGGATAACGCGCATTGGTTTTTCCAAATATATATTAGACCATATAATAGGCAATAAGTCAATGGTCAATCCATCAGGACGGCGATTCGGGTCCTTCTCCTCCTCGGAGAATGTCTCCGTGACGAAAAAGTCGAGATTCAGCGGAACAGGTTCTAAAGAACGCGCGCAAGCGACGGTCAGCGTCGCTTTAATATGCAAATCAAAATGATAGAACGTGTCGTCTTCAATGTCGATCTCACCTTCAACGAATGCATCCGAGACAGTGATGAGATCCGGATCGTCCGCCATATATGCGCTTACATCAACGGTTCTTTCAAACGTGGGGTCCTGATGATACATCTTTTTCAATTGCGCTAATGTCCATTTCATACTAGGTCCCCCTCTCCAGCGTTGTGTAAAATTATATGTTTTATTGCTTATAAAGTCAAACGTAAGGTATAATGAATTCCGTATACGAGAGGGGGGACCTGCATGAAAGCCGCCGGCATGATCGTCGAGTACAACCCGCTGCATTACGGGCATATCCATCACATTGAAGAAACCAGGCGCCGAAGCGGGGCGGACATCCTGATCGCTGTGATGAGCGGCAATGTCGTCCAGCGGGGCGAGTTCAGCGTCATCGACAAGTTCGAAAAAACACGCTGGGCCCTGAAGGCAGGCATTGACCTGGTCGTCGAACTCCCCGGCGTCTTCGTCCTGCAGAACGCCGATTATTTCGCGCGCACAAGTGTCGCCACGCTTGACGCTCTGCAATGCGACGACCTCGTCTTCGGCAGCGAGTGCGGTTCTACACAGACGCTCAAGACCGCGGCCGAGATTACACGGACCGATGCATACCAATCCTTCCTGCAGAAAAACATGCAGGAAGGCAAAAGCTACCCGACCAGCGCGAATGACGCGCTCAAAACATTCCTCGGCGAACAAACACCGGCTTCGCCGAATGATATACTCGGCGTGCAATACATCGAAGCCATCTACCAGCAGGAAAGCCCCATGAAACCGTTGGCTATTCCAAGGATAGAAAGCGGCTACTACAGTCCCATCGATGAAAAACAGGCCATACAAAGCGCGACCGCCATCAGGAAACATCTGTTCAAAGGAAAGGATATCTCACCCTACACGCCCCCCTATGTGCAAGAGAGCTTCAAGGAGAAGGCCCCGCTATCACTCCATGCCTACACCCCTTACATGCGCTATCTCCTCGCCTCGCACAGCCCTAGGACACTAGTACGCGTATTCTCTTTCGAGGAAGGACTTGAAAACCATGTGCTCAAACACCACCGGTTCAAGGATATGAACGACCTCATCAAAAAACTCTCCTCGCGCCGTTACACCTACGCGAAAATCAAGCGCTCCCTCATGCATGCACTGATCCATATCGAAAAGAACGATATCTTCACATTCTCCCCTCCATACATCCGCCTGCTCGGCATGAATGAACAGGGCCGTAACTATCTGAATACCATCAAGAAGGAAGTCCCCGTTCCCATCATCAGCAAGCTCAAGCGCGACAAGCATCCCTATCTCGACATCGAGCTCAAAATCACAAAACTCCACGACCTGGGGACTAAAGAGCACACGCTCAGAAAAGAATTCGACCATGTGATGATCAAATAGCATTTCAATTGCACCCCGGTGCATTCCACCCTATAATGAAGACTGGTGATACTATGGATAAGCAGACGCTCACAAAAGAAATTGAATCAGTAAAGGACCCGAGCACTGAAACAACCCTCGGAGAAAACAACGCCATCAGACACATTGAAATCGACGAGGAGGGTCTTGTCACCCTCATCATCGGCATCGGCGAGGAAGACGACCACGCCAAACGCGTAATCAAAAGGGACCTGGCCAGAAAGATAAAGCTGGAGCTCGGTTTCAAGGGGGTCCGCATAGAATTCGAACCTCTCAGGAAAAAAGACAGCGTCCTCGATGAAAAGCGCGATGTCACCTACATTGCAGTGGCCAGCGGCAAGGGCGGCGTGGGAAAGTCCACGGTCGCCGCGAACCTGGCGCTCTCCTTGAAGCGCATCGGCAAAAAGGTCGCCATCATCGACGCCGACATCTACGGCAGCAACATCCCGGTCATTATGGACATGCCCATCGAAGCGCCGAAGAGCGATGAAAACAAGAAAATCGTCCCCTTTTCGAAACATGGCATCGAAGTGATCTCCACGGAATTCTTCCTAAAAGATGACAAGCCCGTCATGTGGCGCGGCCCCATGCTTTCCAAGATGCTCAACCACTTCTTCTATGATGTCGGCTGGGACGACGACACCGAATACATCATCATCGACCTCCCCCCCGGTACCGGCGACGTGGCCATCGACATCCAGAAACTCATCCCGGAATGCAAGATGCTCATCGTCTCCACGCCGCACCCCAGCGCTTCGAATGTAGCGGTGAAAGCGGGCGTCATGGCCAAGGAGCTTGACCATGAGATTCTCGGAGTCGTCGAGAACATGACGCATCTATCCCATAATGGCGAGACGCTCAAGATTTTCGGGGAAGGCGGTGGTGAGATGGTCGCCGAGCACCTAGACGTCCCCCTCATCCAACAGATTCCCATCGGACAGCCCGAAAGCGGCCACCACAGCCTCTTCGCCTCGGACGAAGAGATCGGCATCCTCTATCTCGGGCTCGCCAATAAAGTCCTGAAAGCACTATAGAAAAATCCGAAGGATTAAATTCCTTCGGATTTTTTATGCATAGCGGCGTTTGAGCACCCGCATCTCATAAAGGTGCACGAGCAGAGAGACACCACCCGCGACGAGATCGGAGATGACGAATGCCAGCCACACCCCGTCGATGTCCTGCAGGAGATAGGTGAGGATGACGGAGATGGGGATGAACAGCACGAACTGCCTCGATACGGCCACCAAAAAGGCCCTGAAGGCATAGCCCATCGCTTGATAGACCGCCGAGAGGAGCACCTGGAAGGTGATCATGGAAAAGCCCAGCGCCACTATCCTGAATGCCCGGGCGCCCGGATCGATGAAATCGGGATTCCCTTCCGGCGAGAACAACATGAATAGCTGCGGGGCGAATACAAGCACAAGCGCACTCACCGCGAGATAATAGGAGAAAAGCAGCTTCGAAGCGAAAGAGATGACGCGATGGAGCCGTTCATAGAACTTCGCCCCGAAATTGAAGCCGACAATGGGCTGAAGGCCTTGCACAAGTCCGAAACCCGGAAGGAGCGTGAACATGATCAAGCGCGTGATCACACCGTATATGGATATATACATCTCCGGATCATCCGGGACATGAGCCACAATCAGATTGTTTACAATAATGACGAGCACGGCACCGAGGCTATTGCGTACAAAGGTCGGCATACCGACCGCCGTGATCTCCCGGATCATCGAGAAATCCACTTTATAGAGCTCCCGGATTCTAATGACAAGCGCTGACTCAGGCTGCATGGCACGATTGAATACATAAATGAAGGAGACCGTCTTGGAGATCGCCGTCGCCAGCGCCGCGCCTCTGATGCCCAGTCCGAAACCGAAATCAAAGATAAGGAACGGGTCGATGATGATATTGAGCCCCGCTCCGATAAGCAGCGAGATCATCGCGATGTTCGGCCTTCCCTCCGCCCGCGTGAGATTGTTCATCACAATGGAGAGCGAGAACGGCGGCAGGGCGACGAGAATGAATGTCAGGTATTCCTTCGCAGGGCCGATGTTCCCTGCGGTGGCTCCGAAGAACGTGAGCAGTTCATCGATGAACAGATAAGTGGTAAGAGCGATCAATACTGAAAGAAACAGGCTCAGGAGAATCGCCGTATTGACCGAACGCTTCATCGCCTCTTCATCACCGCGGCCATAGGCACGTGAGAACACAGAGGCGCTGCCGATGCCGATCATGATACCTATGGCAAGAACGAGCATCTGCACGGGAAAAGCGATTGCCAGGGCGCCGATGGCATATTCATCCGCCGCCCAGGAGATAAAAATCGTGTCTATGAGATTGTAGAGCGAATTCGCCATCATCGCGATGATGGCCGGAAGGGCCAGTTTTAAGAGAAGCTTCCTGACATCCATCCCGCCAAGCATGCGACTGCGTTCCTGCTTGTCCATGACATCACTCCAGACCCCGTTCATTATAGCACAACGGGATTGAAATGACGGAAAAAACTTACGCGTGCACCTGTGAAAGCGAACTGAGAAGCCTGTGCCGGCGTCGAAGGATGCTCATCGCCTCCTTGTAACGCGACTGTTCCATCGAGAGATCGGAGAGCCGCCGGGTGAAATGATCAATGTATTCATATTCTTCGCAACGCATGATGATTGGCAGGCACACATTTTTCAGAAAATCATGCTCAGCTTCGCCTTTCTCGATGAATGCGCCCTCGAAATACATCTTTTCCGGAAGGTGAGGACGCCGGACATCTTCAAAGTGAGGCGCGAGCTTCGCCTTCAACTGTGCCGAAGGCGCCAAGTGCGAAAGGGAGGCCAAGGCACGATAGAACCATGTGTCCCTGCGTTCATGGTTGAGACAGGAGATAAACCCTTCAGGCTGTTTCAATGCAATTTCAGGTATCATCTTGAGCTGCAAGGCGCGATACATGTTGATGTGGGTATCAGGAATCATTTCCATCGAGATGTTCAAGAAAGCTTTCATGGCATCCTTGGAATTCTCGAACGTCATCTGATGGATGCGGTAGAGTTGTATGATGAGCAGATGATGGGGACTGGGATAGTCGGACATCAATCTTACAGCCTGTTCATAATCAGAGATGCTGGAAGTAAGGCACCCCGTCTTCTGCTTGATTAGGAAGGCATACATATGCTTCAATGCCTTGAGGCGTGGCTTCAATGCTTCCTCACATCCTTCAAGGGTCCGAAGAAGACTGAAGGCATGCCGATAAGTGCGCTGTTCAAAAGCATGGATGATGGCCACTATGACAACTACTGTCGAAGCCCTCAGATTTCTGCCGGTGAACACCGGCATCAACGTAGAGATCAGGCTGTCGCATTCATCTTTTTCCCCCTTGAGATGCGCAAGCATCAAGGCAAAGACGCTTTGCAGCGTCGGATGCGACGCCGCCTTCACATTGTCCTTCAGGCGCGACAATGTTCCTACCTCTCGATGATAGTACGCCTTGATGCCTTCATCGAGAATCTCCGTATCGGTTGAAGACTTGATGAACGCATCAAGGTCCATCCCCATACGCTTCGACATCTCGCGGATAAAGAGACGGTTCGGCAGCATTTTACTGTTTTCCACTTTGGAGAGATAACTCACGCTGCAGATACCGGCCGAGGCATCGCTCTGCGTCAATTTCAACTCGAGACGGCGCTTCCTGAGACTTTCTCCAAGATGTTTCTCCAGGTTGTTCACTCTTCCATTGTACTCGCTTTCCATTTTTTGTTTGAGACGGCGGTAGTTCATTAAAAGTCCCCTTTCATATGTCATCAATTATAGTATTCCCTTTTTCATATCTCTTTACTTGCGGCGTCATTTGAGAAAATCCCGTAAAAATCACCCTGTCCGATAAGACGGGTGACTAGGAGATGTCCAGTTTATCAAAGCATGTTAGAATAAGGCCAGGAGGGGTACAATGTCCGATAAAAATAAAAAGAAGCGGGATGTCGGCAATTTCATCTTCTTGATTCCTATCGTGGGGCTCGTGCTTTATATTGTGTATGGCCAGGACTATAGGAACCAAAAGCGAACGGCGGACATTTCGCTTCTACGCGTGGTCATATTGAGCATTATCATACCGGTCGCAGTCTTTCTGGGATTTCTAATGATCGCAATCGCCGCTGTCTAGTCACACATCGATATCGGGAAAGCGGCACCAGGGTTTCAGCGGACACTCATCACACCGGGGCGTTCTCGCCTTGCAGCGGTAGCGGCCGAAAAAAATCATCTGATGATGAGCCTTCGACCAGTGGGATTCAGGAAGCTGTTGCATGAGCTTCTCCTCGATTTTTCTGTGCACATCCCCTTTTTCAGCTATTTTAAGACGCTTGGACACGCGGGCTACATGGGTGTCCACAGCGATTCTTGGAATATTGAAGGCGACACTGCGCACAACATTCGCCGTCTTGCGGCCGACACCGGCCAGGGACTCAAGCGACGATTGCGATTCGGGGATACGGCCATTGAAACGCGTCGCGATATCATGCGACGCTCTTTTTATATGTTTCGCCTTATTTTTATAAAGCCCGAGAGGACGGAGGTGTGCTTCCAAATCTTCAACCGGTGCTTCAGCAAGCGATTCAGGGGTGGGATAATCAGCGAAGAGCGCCGGAGTCACTCTATTCACCGAATCATCAGTCGACTGAGCGCTCAGGATCACACTGATCAGAAGCTCGAAATTATTACTATATTCAAGCTCCGCCCGGGCATCCGGGTAGAGGGCCTCCAGCCGCTTCAGAATGTCGTCTATTCTTCCCATAATTTATGAAAATCCTTTAATGCATCCTTGTTCTTGCGCTTAGGCGGGTCGACATCCAGTTGTTTGTAGAGTAGATGATCGATGTATTTAAAAGAGAAGCGATCACGTTTGAGCGCTTGCAAAGTAGCTTTCTCGATCATCTCATAGGGATAGTTCTCCTCATACACCCAGCGTTTCACCCACTCGATATCAAGTGCGGAAAGAGGCTTCTGCAAGGCATCCTCCAAAAAAGCGACGGTTTGGGAAAGGCTGTCTTCCTTTTCCGATGCTCTTTTATCTTCAATATGCTGGATGACCTTGGTGAGGAAGTAGTCGACATCGAATGTTTCTGTCTCTCTCCCGTCCTCGTTCTCTACAAGGGTGATGGTGAGGTATCCCTTGTTCATCAATCGTTCGAGAAGGTTCTCCGCCTCTTTAGGCGAGATGGACAGCCATTCCGCGAATTTCTTAGGCTTGATCACACGTTGCTTCTCCTGAAGCAGTTGATGTAGCTTGATCAACGCCACCGCTTCACGTTCAGTCAGCTTGAAATGATGATAATATGCAAGCACGAGCGCCTGATAATCAAGCACTCCCTTGTCGATCAATGTCTTGAGCACATTCTTCTTACTCATCCTCGGACTCCTCTTCCTTGCCGGCAAGCTTGTTCAGGGCTTCTTCCGCCGCATGCTGTTCGGCGGACTTCTTCGTGCTGCCGCTACCCTGTCCCATCAGAATGTCGTCCATATAGACATTCACAGTAAAGAATTTATTGTGCGACGGTCCTTTCTCGGATACAACTTCATAAGAGAGATGACGCTGGTCGGATTGGACGAGTTCCTGAAGATGTGACTTGAAGTCTATGAAATCATCCTTCTCCTCTTTATCGATCAATGGAAAGACAACCTTGTTGACAACTTTATAGACCTCTTCAAAGCCCTTGTCCAGAAAAATCGCTCCTATGAAGGCTTCGAAAGCGTCGGCCAGAAGCGCATGACGCTCGCGGCCACCGCTTTTTTCCTCACCGCGGCCTAAAAGAAGATAATCGCCCAGATTGCATGCCTTTGCGAATTCCACGAGCGCCGCTTCGCAGACGAAACGCGCCCGACGCTTCGTAAGGTCCCCTTCGTTATAATGTTTATTCTCTTCGTAAAGGTACTTCGCCATGACCACATCCAACACGGCATCGCCGACGAACTCGAGGCGTTCATTTGATTCATACCCGTGCTCATTCGCATACGATGAATGCGTCAGGGCTGTCTTTAGGAGCGATTTATTATTGAAATCGAGACCGAAAAAAGCTTCAAGCTCCTTCAACATCTCACGCTCCTTCTTGTTCAATGATATCGGCGACTTTGGCGATGACATCCTGGCGGACAATGTCCGACGCTTGTCGTATCGCGTTATAAAACCCGTCGCGTCTGGAGGACCCCTGTGCCTTGATCACAACGCCACGGAGTCCATAAATCATAGCGCCGCCGATCTCGGCGGGGTCTAGACGGCGCTTGAAACGCTTGAGCTTGCGCAATGCGAGTGCGGAGACAATCTTTCCGCTGATGCCCCGCATCATCTCCTGCTTGAGCATATCGCCCATACCTTTGGCCGTCCCTTCAATCGTCTTCATGACAATATTGGCCGTGAAACCGTCGCTGATCAGGATATCGGCCGGGGGGTTCAGCACGTCCTTGGGCTCGACGTTGCCATAGAAGCGGATGTTGTCGTTCTCCTTGAACAGTCGATATGCTTCATTATCAAGGTCACGGCCCTTTCCTTCCTCGGTGCCGATGTTGATCAGTCCGACCCTCGGGGACTCTATCCCCAGAATCTCTTCAGCATAAATGCTCGCGAAATAAGCCTGTTGGACCATGTATTCAGGTTTAATCTCGAGATTCCCCCCTGAATCGAGCAAGACCATCTTCCCACCCGGGGCGGTGGGAATCACGGGGGCTATAGCCGTCCGTTTCATCTTTTTCATGCGCCCGACCAGGATATGGGCGCCGGCAATCAGTGCCTGGGTGGCGCCGCTGGAGACAACGGCGTCGTTTTTCTCTTGTCTGACGCTTTCGAGGGCCCTAGCCATTGAACTGTCGCGGTTGCCCCTGATAGCATGGATCGGATCTTTCTCCCCCATATCAATGGTGGATGTTGTATGAACGATGTCCACGCGGGTATCGTCTCGGAGATATTTCTTCAAGGTGCTTTCATCACCGTAGAGCGTTATATGTACATCCTCGAAATCCCTGATTGCAAGCATCGCACCTTCCACTTGTTCTTTCGGGGCATAGTCTCCGCCCATCGCATCGACAGCTATATTGATCATTGTCTCACCTCTTCTAGAGCTTATGTTGCTATTATATTATATCATAAAAGAAAGGCCGCATAGAAATCATTGCCTTAAAAAGCGGCCGCCTTCCTCCAAGGCCTTTCCCAAGCGTTTGAAAAGGGGGGCGAGTCCAGCGGCACCATGTTCATAATAACGTTCCACCAACGCCGAAGCATCGTCTCGGATGCGTTTTAAAAAAGAAAGGTCGTGATTGAAGCTGATGTAGGCAAAACGGCGCCTGCCGCTTTGGAGCGTCCCGAGGAGATCACCGGCGCCGCGCTGCTTGAGGTCCATCTCACTGAGTGCAAACCCATCGTCGCTTTTCTTGAGAGCAAGCAATCTCTCGCGCACCGTCTCATCCCCGTCATAAAGAAAAACGCATTTTCCCATGTAGCGGCCTCTGCCGACCCGGCCCCTGAGCTGATGCAGTTGCGAAAGACCCAGGCGCTCGGCGTGATGCACGACCATCAAAGCGGCATGTTCGATATCGATGCCCACCTCGACCACCGTCGTGGCGACGAGCAAACGGATATCGCCGTTCTTGAACGCTTCCATGACCTCGCTTTTATCTTCTTCCTTCATCCTGCCGTGCAGCATTCCGACGTTTATGGATTTGAATGTATCCTTCGCATGTTCATACAATGACTCGACACCTTTGGCATATTCACTATCTTCAATCGACGGCGCAATCAGAAATACGGACAATCCTTCCGAGAGCGTCCTTTCAATCTCTTCCCTGACGCCTTCGCTCACTTGTTTCACTTCCGTCTTCACTTGATCGTCCGCAACCTTTTTCTCTATGGCGCTCACATCCATGTCGCCGAACAAGGTCATCGCGAATGTACGGGGAATCGGGGTCGCACTGAGATACAGGACATCCGCCCTCCTGCCCCTCTCTTTCAATCCAGCGCGCTCCGCGACCCCGAAACGGTGTTGTTCGTCGGTGACAACCAGACCGAACTCCGCATGGATAAGCTTTGAGGAGAGCAATGCCTGAGTCCCTACATATATGGCCGGGACACCGTTCTCGACCGCTTCGCCAGCCCTTCTTCTGTAATCGCTCGTGGCGGAGCCCGTGAGAAGATAGACAGGCACATCCTCTCCCTCCAAAAGGGATTGGAATGTCTCATAATGCTGGTGCGCCAGCGCACTTGTCGGCGCCATGAAAGCTGACGACCGCCCCGCAGTATAGGTCGCATAGGCGGCGATCAAGGCAACAATCGTCTTCCCGCTTCCAGTATCCCCTTGCAGCATCCGCCGCATGGCGTGGGCATTCCCGACTTCCTCTAATATAGTGTCCAGTGCCTCTTTCTGTGATGTGGTGAGCGAGAAAGGCAGGGAACGGATGAAGCGCATGACACGTGACTCATCGTAGATTTTGCCTTCACCGGCATCCTTCCGGTGGAAATGTTTCGAGGTGTGGACCTTCAGCTGATATGTGAAGAACTCCTCGTACGCGAGGCGCTGTCTGACTGCTTCGATATCATCCTCATTCTTCGGCGCATGCGCTTTTTCAAGCAACTCTTCAACATTGATCAGTCGCCGTTTTCTCCTGATCTCTCTCGGAATCGCTTCAAAAAACGGTTCCTCCCTTTCTTTCAATGCTTGAAGCACTATGTTCTGAAAGGAGCGGTCGCTGAATCCCTCAATATTGTAAACAGGAAGCATCCCCTCTTGAAAGCGTTCCTTCAAAAATACCTTTCTGGCTGTCACTGACCTTTTGCTTGTAGAGAAATCACCCAATGCGACAATGCGCGCACCGGTGTAAAGTGTGCGTTTAAGATAGTGCTGATTGAATACAGCAACATTCAACTCGACATCCTCGAACATCGCCCTGAATGTAAGACGGCTCAGGTTCCGCTTGATAAAGTGGATGTTGGGGCGTTCCATGACGACACCTTCGACATAATGCGCCTGCGGTGAATCCTGTGCCGTATCGAGTGTGCTGATGCGCCTTTTATCATAACGCCTGGGGAAATAGAATAAAAGATCGTCGACAGTTGTTATGCCGGCGTCTTCCAGTGTTTGCTTTCGTTTTTCCCCGATACCTTTCAGAGTCTCAAGGCGCATATGACCACCCCGCTTATTGTATCACGGAATCAGCTTGCAAAAAAGGCTCATCCGCGAGGATGAGCCTTGATATCGGGTTTTATCTATTCAACGGCGATAAGATATGAGTAGATGTCCTGTCGGCCGGCGATGGTATCGACTTCAACGTCCTCATATGTCTCTTCGATATAGTCGGTGAGCGCATTGACTTCGCTGCGCTCGACGTTGTCGCCATACATGATAGTAACGATTTCGCTGTCCGCATCGAGAAGTTCATCCATCAATGCCTTGGCAGTTTCAATGCGGTCTGCATGCGTCGTGACAATGTCGCCTTCCTTCAAGCCGATGTAGTCGTCTTTCTTGATGTCGAAGCCGTTCACTTTCGTATCCCTGATAGCATAAGTTATCTCACCGGTCTTGACATGATCGATGAGCTCCTTCATCTCTTCGATGGTATCTTCAACATCCTGATTGGCGTCGAACATCGTCAAGGATGCATACCCTTGGGGGATAGTCTTTGCGGGAAGGACGATGACATTCCGCGCTTCATAATTCCTGGCTGCGTGTTCAGCGCTCAACATGACATTCTTGTTATTCGGGATGATGAGGATATTGTCAGCGTTCACCCTGTCGATGGCGTTAAGAAAATCCTCGGTTGAGGGGTTCATGGTCTGACCGCCTTCAATGATGAAATCAACGCCCATCTCTTCGAAAGTCTCTCTGAGTCCGGAGCCGTTGACAACTGTAATCAGGCCGTATTTCTTCGGCGGCCCCTGCTGGATGTTTTCTTCGGTGCCGTGTACATGGCCGCAGTCATGCTCGCCGTTCGTCTGCGGCGAATGCAGCAATGTCTCGGTGTGCTGCATGTTCATATTCTCAATCTTCAGATTGGCGAATTCCCCGTAGTTCTGGGCGATGTTCAGTGCGTCCCCGGGTTTTTCCGTATGCACATGGACCTTGCAGATCTCCTCGTCATCGACAACAACGATGGAATCGCCGATTTTCTTGAGTTGCTTAGTGAGCTTCTCCTTATTGAAGGACTTCTTCTGGTCGAGCTGGATGATGAATTCAGTGCAGTATCCATACTCCTCTTCACTCTCCTGCACCTTGGTCTTTTTACGCTTTTCTTTCTTAGCCTCGTATATCTCGCCTTCAAGCGCGGCGATCATGCCTTCTATAATGCTGATCAATCCCGCGCCGCCGCTGTCGACGACGCCGGACTCCTTGAGCACCGGCAAAAGATCAGGCGTCCTGTCCAAGGCTCTCTTGGCTTCTTCGTAATAGACTTTGAGCACCTCGAGCACATCTGCGCTCTCATCAGCGTGCTGTTCAGCCTCTTCGACCGCTTCTCTGGCCACAGTCAAAATAGTGCCTTCCACAGGATTGATCACAGCGCCATACGCCTGTTTGACGCCGTGCTGCAATCCGTTGATGAAATGCACCGCATTCGCAGTCACCAAGGATTGGAACGCTTTAGCGAAACCACTGAAAAGCTGGGACAAGATTACGCCGGAGTTGCCTCTAGCGCCCATCAAAAGACCGCGGGAAAGAGCTTTCCCGACATTTTCAATCGGTTCGTCCTCCATGGATTCAATGGCGCTGACACCGCTCATCATGGTGGACTGCATATTGCTGCCGGTATCACCGTCGGGGACGGGAAATACATTCAGATCATTGATATATTGCGATTCGTTCCTTAATTTTACACTACCGTTTTTTATAATCAGTTTCAGCGTATTGCCGTCAATCTCTCTCGGACTCATACAAAATCCTCCAAATTAAATGTGTTTCATCCCCTTCACTACCTCTCCCAATCGCTTTGATTATCTTAATATCAAGAGCATTTTTATTGTATCACGGGCCTTTTTAAAATGCAACATATCCATCCTTCGTTGCAAAAAAGCATATTTTTTAAAAAAATTCTTGAAACAGAGAAACATTATGATATAATATTATAGGCTAAAGTGAAAACGACTCTTGAATGGAGGCTCCCACATGGCAAAACAATGCTATATCACAGGCAAGAAGAATATGACCGGCCACAGCCGTTCATTCTCGATGAACGCCACCAAGCGCAAATGGAAGGCGAACCTTCAAAAAGTGCGCATCATCGATGAAGACGGCGAGAAAAAAACAGTCTATGTGTCCGCGCGCGCACTCAAGAAACACAACTTGAGGCGAGCCTGAGCCATTTCAGAGGCTTTTCATTGTAATCCTAATCCCTCTTTTTTTAACACTGCTCTGACCAGCAGTGTTTTTTTTATGCACATCAGTCATTCGCTGCGATGACAAGCAACAATCCTTCGTCAAAGGAGACTGTCCCGCTTCCCTCGTTGGATATGCAGAGCGGGTCGTCGACGCTCAGATCATACCCTTTCAGAGGAAAACGGAAATCATCGAGATGTAGATTCCTGACGTGTTCAATGGCGAAGAAGGATATATATGCATAATCATGGGTGATACGATGGGTCCCGGGAGTTACAATCTTCATCCATTGATGATCGGTCACGAACTCGACGGGCCCGCGCTTCATGAACAGGATATTCCCGTAGGTATGATCAATCCGGCGTCCGATGCCCCCGTACACCACAACACGCTCGGGACTGTGCTTGAGGGCCGCCTCAATGGCCAGGTCCGAGTCAGTCTTATCCTTGTCCTCCGGATGCACCACCACATTGTCCATGCGCGTGCGGATCCAATCGAGCGTCTCTTGGGAGACACTATCGAAATCCCCGATCGCAAGGTCCAATTCGAACCCCTTTTTCAACACGTAATGAGCGCCTTCGTCGGCACCGATCCAGTATTCGGTGCCTTCTTTCTTAGCCGGCATGATTCCCTCATAAAGGATTGGGCTGGTGAATATCCTGATAATCATCCCCGCACCTCGCGGATTCTCGCATCGCGGTCATCGGATTTAAAGATGTAGGACCCGGCGACCATGACATCGGCGCCATGACGTTTGCACCAGCGGGCGGTCTCATCATTGACGCCGCCGTCGACGACGATATCGAAGGCGGTATCCAGCCGCTTCTTGAGTTCGTGCAGCCGCCCGATCTTCTCGAGGGCCTCCGGCATGAACGATTGTCCTCCGAATCCAGGCTCGACGCTCATCACCAGTATGAGGTCCACATCTTCCAGATACGGCTCCAGCTCAGAGACAGGAGTCGCCGGGCGCAGTGAAAGGCCTGCTTTCACGTTCCTTTCATGCAAGAACGCGATGGCATTTCCGACATCCTCGACCGCCTCGACATGAAAGGTGATCTGATCGCTGCCGGCGTCGATGAACGGTGCGAAATATTTCTCGGGCGCTTCAATCATCAGATGCGTGTCGAACACCTGGTCGGAGTGCGGACGCAGGGCTTTGACGACGGAAGGGCCGATCGTGATGTTGGGCACGAAATGGCCATCCATCACATCGATGTGAATCCACTCTGCGTTTTTCACTGATCTGATCTCTTCTCCCAGCCGGCTGAAATCAGCCGAAAGGATCGACGGCGCGACGCGCATATCCATACCTCCTAGTACTTGTTACGCTTCTTTTCTTCAAGTTCCTGGTAAATACCGACATAATTCCTGTAACGGTGTTTCGGAATATCGCCCTCTTCGACGGCGGCCTTGACGGCGCAGCCCGGCTCATTCACATGGAAACATCCTCGGAACTTGCACATGTGCTCGAGTTCGAAGAAATCCGGATAAAGATGAGGGAGGATATCCAGCGTTACATTCTTAAGGTCAATTTTGGAAAAGCCGGGCGTATCAGCCACAAGACCGCCCATCACGTCGAGCAACTCCACATGGCGGGTTGTATGCTTGCCCCTGTTGAGCGCTTTCGATATATCCCCGACTTTCAGGGAAAGGTCGGAATCGAGCGCATTCAGAAGTTTGCTCTTTCCTGCGCCGCTCTGACCGGCGAGAACGCTGATCTTTTTTTCAAAAATGCCCTTGATTGTATCTACATCGCCTTGTTTGGCGCTCACATAATGCACGGAATAATACTTCTCATAATAAGCGAGTGTCCTCTGAATATCAGCCAGGGACGCATCATCCAATAGATCCGTCTTGTTCACGACAATGACAGGCGTGATATCCTCCGCTTCAATCATGAGCAGAAACCGATCGAGAAGCTGCAGGCTCAGTTCCGGCGCTTTCGCGGCATTGATCAGGAGTGCCTGGTCGACATTGGCGATCGGCGGACGATAGAGTTCGTTATCCCGCGGTTCAACGTCGGTGATGAACCCCTGGTCGAACTGCACCCGGTCCCCGACCTTCGGGGAGACGTTCCTGTGACGGAACTTGCCGCGAGGCCGGCGCTCATGACGTTTTCCATCGGCATCGAGGATTGTATAGACGCCCCCGACTAGTTTTACAATACGTCCTTCCATTGAACACTCCTTATTCCTGATAGATCTGCAAGGCCCTCTGAAGCTTCACACGGTTAATGCGCCATTTTGCGCTGAGCATGCCAAGGTAGGCCATCACGCTGAAGAGCACCGCAAAGACAATCACATGCCATGCCTTCAACGACAGCGGGAAGGCGAAACCGTACATGCGCATGAACCACGTGCTCAAGAGATTGAAAGCGACCATGCTGAAGGGGATGCTTATAAGCAATGCCAGCACGCTCGCCTTGGTGTACCCGCCGAGCAGGATGCGGTGTATTTCTTTATTATCATAGCCCAAAACTTTGAATAACGCAAGCGGATAGTACTGATCCTCCACGCTCATCACGCTCAGAAGATACACCACGATCAGACCTATGATCAAGGCGCTGATGATGAAGACGGCCAGGAAAGCATTGAAGACATCATGAATGCTGTCCATATGCTCAAGGGTGTCCTCCGTATGGATGACCTGTGCGAATCCCGCCTCGTCCAAAAGCTCACCGCTATAGACAACGTTATAGGCATCGGGGTCGGCGAACAACCATTCGGCCAGGACGACGCGGTCGGAAAAAATGAAGTTGCCCGCATAGACATCCGCAACAGCGCGCACTTCCATCTCTTTCGTATAATTCGCCACCCTGAGGTCCACTTCATCGCCGACAGAGAGACCTGTGAGGTCCCGTACGCTCTCACTGATTACAAGCCCTTCAGTGAGCGCATCGGTGATATCCTCGCCGTCACGGTCCACAAGAGGATGCAATGACTGCTCCGCATCCAGCCCGTAGAGCTCCATGTGATCGCCATCAAGGCGCACAGTGGTCTCTATAGCCTTCTCGCCGTCGGGCGCTTCCACGCATACCGCTTCGCAATACCCCTTGGATTCGACATCGATGCCTTCATAATACGCCGGGACGGTGCGGTCCAGGACACCGACCATGGAAAGGCTCAGAAAACCTGCGAAAGCCGCGGCCACCATGCCGAGGAGAAAGAGGGAGAACTTTCCCATCTGCCTGGTGATGAATGCAATCTGCAGCCGCAGTATGAATGACAGTCTCCTTAGAAGACGATGAAGGAAACGGAAGGAGACCTTGGAGAAATCCGAAATCTTCGGCACAATCATATCAATCGCGCGCGCTTTGAGCATCCGGTTGATCACGAGGAAAAACAGTCCGACAAGCAATGCCAGCGGAAGCAATGCGGCAGCTGCGAAAGTCGCCGGCTGGAAGGTGATCTCACCACCCGGCAGCAAGTAGAACTGCAGGAACAGATCCTGAAGCCAGGGGGCGAACAGAATGCCGAGGGCATAGCCGACGGAAAGAAACAGCAGGGCATATAACGACACCAGCGTTAGAAGCGGCAGGGAGAACGCCCGCGGCGGAACACCCAGCGCCTTCAGGACCCCGAAGCTCGAGCGGCTCTGCTTGAGCGCCTTCGATAGCAGCAGCAATAATATCGCGAACGCGATGAAACCGACCAGGAGCGCCACGAAGAGTGCCGCCTCGCTACCGGCTTCAATCTCAGCGTAGATCGCGCCGCTCCTGATGTTATAGGTCGTCGGCGTCACGTCCTGCACGAACGGGTTGGTCGCGAAGAACCACGGCGTGAGCTGTTCTTCAAACTCCTGCTCCTCGCGCTCGGTTATGCCGCTGTAATAGACTTCCGGGCCGCCGCGGTTGAAGAAGTCATCCTCATGCAGGAGCGCGAGCGTCCGGTGCGTCGTATCGAGGAGGAGCGGATAATCGAAGACCGGAAGGTTGTAATCGGGGAAGAGCACGAAACCGCTTATCGTATAGGATTCACCCTCGATAAGCAGCGCGTCGCCTACGTTCAAATCATGATGGTCCGCATAATTGGAGAGGATGGCGATCTCCCCCGGCCCGGGCTTCTCCCCCGCTTCAATATACGAGAGATTGATCGCTTCCGCATCATTCAGTATCCGCATGCGGTGCTGCTCGCCGTCCATGTCGAAAGAGAGGTCGTGGTGAAGCCGCGCCTCGAGGGAAGTATCCTCAAGGGCGCTTTCAATGCCATTCAAGCGGTCCTCGAGGATTCTTTCAAAACATTCCCTGTCCGCTAGATAAAGCCCTGTGAGATCAGAAGCACCCACATCGCACTCGAACGCCACACGGTCGCGTTCCGCATCGGTGAGCGCCTGGGAGACATCGACCGAGAAATCCTCCTGCCTCGTCTCCTCGAAATACGCATCGGATGAATCCTCTAAAGCGGTAAGGCTCTCTTCAGCGGATGTATAGAGCATGGCGCTGAAGATGAGCAACACCCCTAGCAAGAGAAATGTGAGCCATCGGGCCTTCATGAAACGCCACGCCAGTTTTATATAGATGCTAATGCCAGCGGATTGCATGGGCGTCTACCTTCTCCTTGTTATAGAAATCCTCCACAATGCGACCGGAACTCATCTTGATGACACGGTCCGCGATACCGGCGATATTCACATTGTGGGTGACGAGGACGATGGTCGTCGAAAGCGTCTCATGCAGCGTCTGCAACAAGGACAGGATGGACTTCCCCGTCGACTCGTCGAGCGACCCTGTCGGCTCGTCGCAAAGCAAAAGTGCCGGCTTCTTGACGAGCGCACGGGCGATGGATACCCGTTGCTGCTCACCCCCCGAGAGCTCATGAGGATATTTGCGGGCGTGAGACGAGAGGCCTACGCGTTCTATGATCTCCTCATTACGATAACGATCGCTGACCTTGTAGGCGCCGGTCTCGACATTCTCCGACACATTGAGCGTCCCGAGAAGATGATACTGCTGGAAGATGAAACCGACGCCCTCCCGCCGGAAGCGCATCAGTCTCTTCTCGTCGAAAGAGGAGATCGTGTCCCCTTCGATCGACACGCTGCCCTCTTCGGGGCGTTCAAGTCCTCCGATGACATTGAGGAGCGTGCTCTTGCCGGAACCGGAAGGGCCGAGGACGACGACGAACTCGCCGGGAGCGACGGATATATCGACATCCTTGAGCGCCTCGACCTTCGCCCTTCCGGATTCAAACGTCTTGCTGACACCGTTCACATGCAGACTCATGATTCACCCCTCCTAGAGGATGCGGAGAAACTTCTCCTCCTCGATGGAATATAGATAGCCGTGAACAGGCTTGCTGGTCATGGAGGAAAGCGCGGATGCGTATCCCTCGATCTGTTCCTTATAGGCCTCTTCCTCGATGTTTTGAAGCTTGTAGTCGATGATGATGAATGCATCAGGCGTCTCAAGCAGAAGATCGATATAACCGCTTGTCTTCACGCCGTCCTCATCCATCACGAACGGATACTCCTTATACGCCTGCCTTATATCGAGCGAAGCGATCAGCGGATTGCGGAGAAAAGCGGCGATCTTCCCATGCGCGGCTTCTTCCACATCCAGATTCCTTAGCGCCGTCTCGGCATCCACTGTGAAGTCGATGGACTCAAACAGCGCATGATAGTATTCGCCGGTGTCGAGCGCCTCATAGTCCTCGGCGGTGAAAAGCCCACCGGCCTTGGAGAGGCGGCGCCGCTTTTTGAATTCCGCCGCATCCGGAGCGTCCTTGTAGCGCTTGACGTCCGCATCGCTTTCCAGTGACGCCCTGCCTCGTGTGAAGTCATCGGTGATATCAAGTCCGCTCAGACCCACACGGCGCGCATCCATGCTGAAGGCTGGAAATACCGAGGCGAAAACGGAAGCGAACGAACGGTAGCGCCGCTTGTCGAAAAGCGGCACATGCGAAACATCCTCCGCTCGCACCTCATCAGAAAGGCCGAAGGGGATGATCACACCCTCCCTGGCCCTGCTTAAAGCGACATAGAGAAGCCGCAGCCTCTCAGAAAGCTCGGCGTCCTTCTCCCTGTCCCGTTTCAAGGGGAAGAGGAAATGCTGATCGAGCCCCTCGTTCTCGTATTCGAGAATGAATCCCATATGCCGGTCGAATTCGTAATTCCGCATGCTGCTTGTCCGGAACGCCTTAAAGAGATGCGGGATGATTACGAACGGGAACTCGAGCCCCTTGGACTTATGCATTGTGAGCAGATGCACCTTGTCATCATCGAATGCCGTCTCGATGAACACCTCTTTGTCCTCACCCTCTTCATAAAGCGTCGTCAGATATTCATAAAACGCGCCGAGGCCCATCCCCTCCGCTGCTTTCTCTTCGAGAAGCTTGAGGATATAATCCATGCGCATCTTGGCATCGTCGGTGCGCCTTAATCTGATGAGCCTTTTATAGAAATCCGTGGCATCAAGCAAATCGAATACCGTGTCGTCGAGACTTCGAAATGCATCCGCTACAGCGAAGATCCTTTCGAAGAAAGCATCGAAGGGCGGCCGAAGCGTCGACGTCAGCGCCTCTGAGGTATCCGACCGCATCGTTTCAAAACGCGACAGCTGAGCGAACAGCGCATCATCCTCGAAACCGTAGAGGAATGAACGCCCTACGCTCATGAAGGCGTGCCTGAACCGTGGCGAGGTGAAATCCTCCTCGCGGATCGAGACGACGAGCGCAAGCAGGTTGCGGAACACTTTTATCTCGTCGTGCTCTATCAATGAAGGGTTCTTGTGGACAGTGAGCGGAACACCGACGTGTTCGAACACGTCGATGAACGTAGGATACGCTATGGATGTCTCGGCGAGGATCGCGAAATCTCCATAGTCGATGGGACGCAGACGGCCCTCATCGAACACTTTCTCCCCTTTATCGACGCGCCTTTTTATCTCGTGTGCGATAAGAAACGCCTCGACGAGCCGGCGGTCGTAGCGGGAGAGAATCTCCGTCTCCGCCTGCTCATCATAGACAAGCAGGTCGAACCCGTAGCTGCTCGCTTTGTCTTCCGTCGCTTCATAAGCGCTGTTCCCGGTGATCAACGCCTGGTCCTCATCATACTCGATGCCGCCGATGCGGGAGTCCATCACGCGTTGAAAGAGTGTGTTGATGCGATCGATCACTTCCCGTCTGGAACGGAAGTTCTCGTTCATATCGATGACAACGCCGTCACCCCCGCGCTTGTAGCGGCGATATTTCCTGGCGAAGATGGAGGGGTCCGCATGGCGGAAGCGATAGATTGACTGCTTGATGTCACCGACCATGTAGAGATTGTCTTTTGTCAGTCGTCTGAGGAACTGTTCCTGCAAGTGATTGGTATCCTGGTATTCATCAACCATGACTTCGTCGATGTGCCCGGTGACCTCATCGAGGATGCCGGGATTCTCGTCGAGAATCTCGAGCACCAGTCTGGGGATGCTCGCGTAGTCGAAACGCTCCTCCTGCATCTCGAGCGCCTTGTATTCTTCCCGGAACGTGCGCAGGAGGTCCATGATGGTCCCGGCATGGAACCTTGTGGACATGAAAGCCTCGAAATGCGCCTCCTTGGAATGCTTCACGCGTTCTTTCAGCTTATCGAGAAAGTCCTTGATATTGTCCCTTTGCTCGCGGACTATGTCCTTGTCCGCCTCTTCCGGGGTATCCTTGACCGCACTGAAAAGCTTATGCAGCGTGGGCAGGTCCATTGTCTCGAGCGCTGCCTTCAAAGACTCATAATCCTCTGATTCGACCACAGGCTTCAAGGCGTCGGTGAAGGTCCTGATGAACTCCCGGGTCATGACGCCGACATCGAGATTATGGAGCGCCTCCTTCTTTTCATCGAGGATGTTGAGGGGGTCTAGGATATAGGATTCATATTCGGCGAACAGCTTCTCGAAGTGACCTCTCGTGAAAAGCTCGTCCCTCAGAAAGCGTTCGAACGCCTCCTCGTCGGCATGAAGATTGAGCTGTGTATCGAAATAGATAAGCTGCTCCTTGAGTGCGCGGTCATCGTATTCAACATAGTACCCTACATACTCGAGGAACGCTTCATCGCCCCGAGCATAACGCGCTTCAAAGATGTCGTCGATGAGGCGGCGCTTGTTCAGCCGCACAGAGGCCTCATCAGCGATCTCTAAAGACGGGGAGATGTTCTTGTAGTATCCGTACTGCCGCAGAAGATGCAGGGCGAAACTGTCGAAGGTCCTGATGTGCGCGGCATCGAGCTTTTCCAAGGCGTCGCTCAAGGACACGTCGCCCTTCGCGATGCGCTCGCGTATGCGGTGCTTCATCTCCGCCGCCGCTTTGTTGGTGAAGGTGAGAATGATGAGCCGGTCGATATCGACACCGTCTCTCAGCTTGCGGTAGACGCGTTCTGTCAGGACGGCGGTCTTGCCGCTGCCGGCGCCGGCACTCACAAGCACGTTCGTGCCTTCGCGTTCAATCGCCTGACGCTGCTTCCTTGTAGGGAACCCCATCACGCATCACCCTTCTTCAATGTCTTGAACAACGCCTCGTCATCCTTGAAGACCTCGAGGTCTATGACATCCTTTGATGTCTTGAAGCAGATGTCGGAGAAATCACAGTACGTGCAGCTCTCATTCGTTCGCTTCCGGCGTTTCACCTCGATGGGGAAATCACCGCGGGCGATGCTTTCGACCGCCTCCTCGAGCAGCTTCCCGAAATGTCCGAGCAGCGCCTCAAAGGTCTCTTCGGTATAGACCTTCGACCTTTTTTTCAATTTTCCGTTCTTAGTGAAGTCCAAGCCCTTGATGAAAGAACGCTCATCCGCCCCCGGGTCGAAGGTGCGGATCACCTCTTGATCGGCGATCGTATAGCCCTTGAGGCGATGAAAGGCCTCGAGGATCTCTCCGCGGGTCTTGTTTTTTTCGCGTTTTATCCTTCCGGGGAAGATCGTCTGTTCGTAAAAGCCCGAAACCGTCGTATGCGGATAGAGCGCGCGATAGAGATAGGCATAGAAAAAGAGCTGTGCGTTCAAGCCATGATAAGCGGTGTGAAGGTTGAATGAAGGCTTTTTGCTCTTATAGTCTAGGATAGCGCGGTAGTTCTCATACGAGAAAAGCCTGTCGATGACACCCCTGAGTGTGACATTGTCTTTTATGGAGAGTTCCAGGGGCAGTTCGGCGGCGGACGCTTCGAAGAGGGTTCTCTCCTCCTGTTCAGCGATATAGTGTGAGGCGCGTTTCAACGCCTTTTTCGCCTTTTGAACGAAGAACGCCTCCCGTGCGGTCAGCGTCCGCCCTGAAAAGGCTTCGGAAAAAGACGTGTCGATTGTCTCATCGTCCAATACGCCGCTGCGGCGCTCAAGCGCACGATGAAAAGCGTTGCCTATGTCTAAGGCGAACGTATCAGAAGAAGGTTCAAGATCGAAACGCTCCAGCAGGAAGCGGAACGGACAGGCGAAGAAGCTATTGAGACGCGTATAGGAGAGGTTCAGCGTTCCGGGGAACACTGCGGCATATGTCTCCTCGCTGAGCAATGTGAAGCGGTTGTCATATGAGGCGAAACGGTCCTTGAACGTGGGATAGAGCGCGAGAAGGGTGTCGCTCTTCTCGCCGTAGAGAGAAAAGCGGTCGAAATGCGCCTTCCCGGTGAGCGCATCGAAAGTCTCGCTATAGGGTTGTTCATACAGGGTGCCTATGGACGCTTCACGGACATGATGACGCGCTCGGATCTCTTCAAGAAGGTAGGATGGGATGAATTGTTCATCCATCGTAGCGCGTGAGACATGGATGTCCACATGCGGCACACTGTCGATCAGTGTGAAGATCGCCTGTTTATTCGCCTCGATGAACTCGCTTTTGAGCGGATAGCCGATTGCGTCGCGCTTAGGCTCCGAGAAGGGAAGCACTGTCGACGACTGAGCGGGGAAGTATCCTTCGTGCGCACCGACGAGGAAGACGTGCTCGATATGGGACTCGACCTTGTCGAAGGAAGTGACAATCACTGCTTCATCCAGGGCGGGCGGCTGATACGCATGCGTGTCAAGCAGATATCCCGCATGGGCCAACAGTTCCTGAAGCGTCCCGTCGAAACGTACAAGGGGATTCAAGATTGAAAGTGCCTCGGAAAGCACCTTCTCCGCTTCAAGGTCCATATCCGTCTGCTCTGCGCGGTGCTTCGCATGCTCGAGGGCTTTATAGAAAGAATCAGCCGGTTCCTGCAATGCATCCCGGAGCGTCCGCGCGAGAGGATGCGAGATAAGCGGCTTCGCGCGTCTGTCGCTATAGGGGATGGAGAACATGGTGAAAAGGCGGCGCACATAGGGACGATACGCCCGGTGCGCATTGACAAGCGCCATCCTTGAAAAGGGGACGCCGTCTTCATGGAGTCTGCGCATCCGACACGCGATGTCGGCGATCTCCTCTTCAATGGTTTCGGCGTTGTGGATGAAGACCTCCTTCTCATGTGCAGGCAGCGGTATCCTCTCTACCCCATAGGTGCTTTCAAGGCGCGCGAGCGCCTTGGAAGCGACAGGGTGGCGCAGCGGTCCGTGGACGACGATATCATGCGTGGCGAAGAGATCCGTCGCAGGCCGGCGGATCAAGTCTTTATCAAGGAGATGCCGCTTCAAGGATTGCAGGGTCTTCAGCATCCCATCATAATCCGTTTCCATATCGATGAAATAAAGCGTGGAAAGCAGCGGCTCGACGACCTCCGCTTTTCTATCAAGGAAGCGGGCGGCCTCGAAAAGCGCTGCATCGTCAAGTCGGAAGAACACATGCTCTGTAAGTTCCTGCGCATTCAAAAAACGCACCGGATGAAAGAGACGCGCTTCGCGCATGCGTTCAAGGAGCGCCTCCTTCCGGGCATGGTCGGTGATGATGAGTAAAGGCGCAGTAGCCTTCTCTATCCTTGCAATCATGAGAACCCTTCCTTTATGATTTTGTACGAAGCTGTCCGCACGCGGCGTCGATGTCGGCGCCCTTCTCTCTTCGAGAGGTCGCACGGATGCCGCGTTTCAAGAGCCTGTCGTAGAATGCCCGGTGCTGATTGTCCTTGCTACCTTTGATGTTGAATTCCTCCACAGCATTGAAGGGGATGAGGTTCACATAACAGTTGATGCCCCTGAGCAGATCGCTGAGTTCATCCGCATGCGAGAGGGAGTCATTGACATCCTCGATCAAGAGATACTCGAACGTCACGCGCCGGTTTGTCTTTTCAATATAGCGCTTCACACTTTCAAGAAGCGGTTTAAGGGGATAGACCTCGTTGATGGGCATGAGTCTGGATCGAAGCGTGTCGTTCGGTGCATGCAGGCTGATGGCGAGGTTGACCTGCTTGTCCTCCTCAGCGAAGCGTTCGATCCCCGGAACAACGCCGACTGTGGAGACGGTGATCTTGCGGGCACCGATCTCAAGCGCATAAGGGGAGTTGATCGTGTCGATAAAGTCCATGAGGGCGTCGTAGTTATCAAAAGGCTCCCCCGTCCCCATCACCACTACATGGGTGATGCGGACGTCTTCTTCCGCCTCGACAGTGAGTACCTGACGTACCATCTCTCCACTCGATACATCGCGGGATTTCTTTTTAAGACCCGAAGCGCAGAAACGGCAGCCGAAGCTGCAGCCGACCTGGCTCGTCACGCATAGACTGAGCCCATAATCCTGATGCATGAGCACCGCCTCGATGCGTTCACCGTCGTCGAGTTCTAGAAGATATTTCACAGTGCCGTCCCGGGATTCGTGCCGGGATGCGACCTTCAGCGTCTCAATCGTATAGTGCGTATCGAGATAAGCGCGCAGGGGCTTGGGAATGTCGCTCATTCTGGAGAAATCATGCATCTGCTTTTTATAGACCCACGTGAATACCTGTCTGGCATTGAAACGTTTATACCCGAGAGACTCGAACTCATCTGCGAGACTCTCAAGCGTGTGTTCATAGAAATTCATAGTATCACCGTCTTCATTATATCACAGGTCCACCGCTCACTACAGGAAAGCCTGTCACATAGTAAAAAGGACCGTCGCCGGTCCCTTTATCGTTGCAGGGCGCCATGCTCTTTTGTCAACGCCTCGATGACTTTAGAGATGAGCGCGTCGATGTCCTCGCTCTTCAATGTGCCCTGCGGATCGGCGAGCGTCAGACGGATGGCGATGGATTTCTTGCCTTCCTCGATGCGCTCGCCGGTATAGACGTCGAAGACGTGGCTCTGCTTCAGCCGTTTTGGAAGGGATGCGGCGATGGTCTCCTTGAGCGCCTGAGCCGGCGTCTCCTCATCGACGAGAAGCGCTATGTCGCGCTCGACGCCGGGATAAGGGGAGATGGGTGCATAGGCATGGTCCGTCCGCCGCAATGATTCTATGACGTCGAGGTCGAGTTCCCCGACATAGACATCCTCGAGTCCGTATCCGGAAGCGTATTCGGGATGCAGCTTTCCGATATGGCCCACAAGTTCCCCATCAACCTTGAGCAGGGCGGTCTGGTGAGGATGATAGTGATCCAGGGTCTTTCTTTCATAGGTGAAGGAGGGAAGGTTGAGGGACTCCTGCAAGGCCTCGAGGACGCCCTTCAGAGTGTAGAAGTCCGTCTCTGGCGTCTTGCGCCATCTGCGGTGGCGATACGGTCCGTGCATGAGGATCGAGAGGCGTTCTTTCTCCGCCTTCAATCCGTAGCGCTTGCCCAGTTCGAAGATATGCAGTCGGTCCTCTTTCCGGTTTTTATTATAGGCGGCTACATCGAGCATGCCCTGAAGGGGTGTCAGAACGAGCGCATGACGGTCCCGGCTGAGCGGTTTTGAAAGCTCGACGGGATCGGCGTCTGAAACAGTCAGGTCACTGACGCGGGCTTTATCGCGCAGCACATAGGTCATCACTTCATCCAGACCGAGGCCAGTGAGCGTCCGCCTGATGCGCCGGCGCATCTTCTGACGCGCACTGAGCGCACCGGTGGAAAGTGTGGTCGGTAATGTATCGGGAAGCGCGTTATAATCCTGAAGGCGGCCGATCTCCTCGATGAGGTCCTGATACGTGTTCACATCCTGCCTTCTCGAGGGCACGTGCACGGTGAAAAGGCCGTCTTCTTCCTCATACGGGAATCGCAGGCGGTTGAGTGTCTCACGGACTTCCGAGGATTTATAGGCGCTCCCGAGCACCTTGTTCAATGTGGAGAGGCTCAGATCGACAGGCTTAGACCCTTTCGCCTGATTATCCACGTACTGGACGCCATCCCTCACGGATGCGCTCGCGTATATGGCTATCAGCGAGGCGGCCCTGTCAAGGGCATACCGCGTCCTCTGAGGGTCGATGCCGCGTTCGAAACGGAGCGACGATTCGCTCTTCAATTCCAGACGGGCGGAGGTCCTCCGGATGCGTCTGGGCTCGAACGCTGCGGATTCCAGCAGAATAGACGACGTCCCTTCCGTGACCTCGGTCTGTGCACCGCCCATCACACCGCCGATGGCGATGGGCTTCTCACCGTTGGTGATCAGGACATCCCCGCGCTTCAGAGTGCGCGTCTCATCATCGAGTGTTATGAATGTCTCGCCTTCTTCCGCATCACGCACTACGACCTCACCCGTGCCGATCCTATCATAATCGAAAGCATGCAGGGGCTGGCCGGTCTCGAGCATCACATAGTTCGTGACATCGACGACATTGTTGATGGGGCGGATGCCGGCCGCGATCAGACGGGCCTGCATCCAGCGGGGACTCGGACCGATGCTCACATTGTCAAGCACACGGCCGTAATAGCTTCTGCAGCCGTCAGTCTCGGTGGAAATGTCCACTTGATTCTTCTCTTCAGCCGTGATCAGCTCAGGGTCCGAGATCGAGAGATTGCGGTTGAATATGGCCGCTGTTTCATAAGCGACTCCGTGCATGCTCAATAAATCGGCACGGTTCGGCGTCAGGTCAAGCTCCAGGACCGTATCATTGAAAGCGAGATATTCGAGCGCATCCGTCCCGACAGGCGCCGATGGGTCGAGCACATGGATGCCGTCTTCATAGTGATACTTCTCGTCGATGCCCAGTTCGTTCAGACTGCATATCATGCCGTTCGATTCGACACCGCGGATCTCTGTTTTCTCTATCTCCATACCCCCGGCGAGTCTAGAACCGGGGAGCGCCACGACGACCTTCTGTCCGGCGGCGACGTTGTCCGCTCCGCATACGATCTGCCGCGTGGCATCGCCTGTATCCACATCGCACACGCTGAGCGAGGAGGCGTTCTCATGCGAGCGGCAGTCAATAACCTTGCCGATCGTCAAATGATCCGCATCGACAAGCGGAAAGAGGTCCTCGACCTCCTGGGATTTCAAAGTGAACGCTTCCGATAGGGTTTTGGGTTCAATGCCTTTCAATGATACATAATTATTCAACCAAGTGAGTGAAACTTTCATGATCTTCCTCCTTTACCTGAACTGCCTGTTGAAGCGCAGGTCATTGACGTAGAAATGACGGATGTCCTCGATACCGTATCTGAGCATGGCGATGCGTTCTATGCCCAGTCCAAAAGCGAAGCCCTGATAGCGCTTGGGGTCATAGCCGCTGCTCTTCAGCACGGCGTTATTGACCATGCCGGCACCGAGAATCTCGATATATCCGGAATGCTTGCACACGCTGCAGCCCGCGCCGTCACAGTTCGCACACGTCACATCCACCTCGACGCTCGGTTCCGTGAAAGGAAAATAGGAGGGGCGCAGGCGAATCTCCCGGTCCTCGCCGAACATCGCGCGTGCGACCTTGAGCAGAGTCCCCTTCAAGTCGCTCATGGTGGTTGTCTCATCGACAACGAGACCTTCTATCTGATAGAACTGATGACTGTGCGTCGCATCGTCATCGTCACGCCTGTACACTTTACCGGGACAGATGATCTTCACCGGCTTCTCACCGCCGTATTCAAGCATGGTCCGCACCTGCACGGGGGAAGTATGTGTCCTTAGAAGATGTTCGTCGTCGATATAGAGCGTATCCTGCATGTCCCGGGCGGGGTGGTCCTTCGGTATGTTCAATTTTTCAAAATTGTATTCATCCGTCTCGATCTCGGGCCCTTCTTTCACACGATATCCCATGCCGATGAAGAGGTCTTCAATCTCTTCCACGATCTGATTGAGTATGTGGACACTGCCGGGCGTGAAATCAGGAGCGTCCAAGGTGAGGTCGATGCGCTCCGCGCGTAGTTTTCTCTCGACCTCGGCCTTGCGGATCTCCTCACGTTTCGCCTCGATCAGCTCCGTAAAACGCTGCTTGCCTTCATTGACCGCCTTGCCGAAAGCGGGCTTATCGTCATCGGGGATATCCTTCATGTGCCTCATCAGCTGTGAAATCTCAGCCTTCTTGCCGAGATAGCGGGACTTGACCTGCTGCAGATCATGCTGGCTTTCAACCTCTTCAAGCGCTTGAATCAGCTGTTCTTCAAGGGTCTTGATGCGTTTGTTCAAATCCTTCACATCCATACTTCTTCACGTCCTTTCGAGATAAAAAAAACACGCGTTCCATTGCGGGGACGACCATGCCGCGGTACCACCCCGCTTCAATGAAGCGCGCTCAATGCTTTAACGCAAGCCTACGGGCGCTGTTAACGCCACTCGGAAAGCGAAGTCGTCCACGGCCGCCCGGAGCGATTCCACCTTCCGCCCCTCTCTATGGAGCACCTTTCGGACGATAGCTCTTTCTTCAACGTGTTAAGCGTATTATAGCCTATATTCAATAGAATTTCAAGGCGTGGACGGGAATAAAGAAGGCAGTGCTTCCGCACTGCCTCGTTCAAATCACTCCAGCATTCCTAGAAGGACACCCACAGTCTCGGCGGCGTCGCCGAAGAGGGTCGTGACACCCTCCTCCCGCTCATAGAGCGGATTGTCCACGCCGGAATAGCCGGGCTTGTCGTCGTAGT
>Ga0207421_10001476_pt1 | contig 30220 bp, 25 predicted proteins | sample SodLakKL_010_SED_4_FD_187542 | JGI IMG/M metagenome (GOLD analysis project Ga0207421, IMG submission 187542) | Alkaline sediment microbial communities from Lake Tanatar, Kulunda Steppe, Russia - 8KL_010_SED (SPAdes) (version 2) | ecosystem: Environmental > Aquatic > Non-marine Saline and...
TCAAGGGTGGAGTTAAACCAAATTGGCCACGATTGAGTAGCCTTTGTTCAAAAACCGGGTGAATCCCGGCGCTAAATTTTCAATTTGGATTTTTAAGTGAACATTTTTTTAAAGGTTACTGCAGTCAGCATTCTGCTGATTTTCCCGCGGGTTCTTGCTGCCCTTGCCGCTCAGACTGCCGATCCCCCGTACGGGTCTACAGAGCATAACCTGAATGTGCGCCCGGTCTATTACTATGTGAACACCACAGAGCGGGATGGTTTAAAGCATACAGACCACACACTTAATCTCAGAGCCCGTTACGGGATAAGCTATCATATACGCAGTAGCCTGATATTCCGCGGCCGTGCCGCCATGCGCCTCTCCACAGATCAGGATAAATTACGTTTTGTGCTGGATTATCACACGGGAGCCAGCGGAACCTATCCGGCCGGAACAGTAACGGTAGATGAGTTTATGCTTAGGTGGCAGATCAACCCGGAATTGAAACTGACAACCGGCCGGTTTCAGGGCCGTTTCCCCCTGCAGGGTTTTATTGCTAAAGGAGTTGATCGCTATTATGCATCGAATCTCTCAATATCCCACACTGATGGTATCTGGGTGGAGTGGGATATGAATGACAGATGGCGCCTGCATCTTATTGGCAGCCACAACAGCCCTTCAGGAAGCTCTCATGCAGCGCGCTCACCCCTGCGTTTTGATGAGTTGCCGGCAGCCAGATTTACAGGTTTTGCAAATCTTCAGATTTTTACACCCGTTTTACCGTGAGTTTTTAAAACTTTCCCTCGATTAAATTGTTTATTATATTTATGGAAAATTAGTTTTTTTATGAACCCCCATCAGCCTTTGGCAGACAAAATAATATACTTATGAACGGCCTTATAGCATTTTACGGAGTAAGTAACCTTGAGTCAGCCCGGGAGTTTTACGGGGAAATTCTCGGGTTAAAACTTTATAAAGATCAGGGCAGCTGCCTTATATATCACATACCCGGCGGCGGATGCATAGGATTCTGCAACCATCTCACCCCCGTGGAGAACCCTCAGGATCTTTATATAACAATAGTAACCGATGAGGTTGACGAATTTTATAATGTATTGACTGAAGCCGGATACACCCCGACTCTTGAACCGCGTGTAAATGAAAGATTCAATATCTATCAGACGAAGTTTATCGAACCCAACGGGTTTACATTGGAGATTCAAAAGTTTTTGTAATAAAAGGTCCTGAAACAAAGACCTGTTCAGGACACTGCACCATAAGGAACGGTTGTCTGAAAAAGTTTATAATTGGCCCCCGTTTCCCTGTTAAATGAAACAAAATAATTTAAGATGAAAAAGAATGATTCCTATCTGGGAAGTGCCGATCCTTCGGTTATAGAAAATTTGTACCGCGATTATATGAAAAACCCCGGTTCGGTCGGTGAGGAGTGGAGAAGATTTTTTGAAGGCTTTGAGTTTGCAAGAACCGGTTACCGCGCCTCCACGAGCGATGAAACTGAAAAGGAATTCAGGGTTATCCGCCTTATTGATGCATACAGGCAGAGGGGGCACCTTTTCACTGAAACCAACCCGGTGAGGTCAAGGAGGCAGTATTCCCCCACACTCGGCATAGAGAATTTTGGACTTCAGGAGCAGGATATGGAAACAGTTTTCAATGCCGGCAACTACTGTGGAATAGGCCCGTCAAAGCTGAAAGATATTATAGCTCACATGAAGCAAACATATTGCAGGTCTGTAGGTGTGGAATATCTTTATATAACCCCTCCCGGGAGACTGGAGTGGCTCAGGGAGAAAATGGAAAGTGTGCGCAACACGCCTGCGTTTGCACAGGAGGAGAAAAAGCATATATACCATTACCTCAAGGCCGCCTACGGGTTCGAAAATTTTTTACACAGGAAGTTTACAGGTCAGAAACGATTTTCAATTGAGGGAGGAGAATCGCTCATACCTGCACTTAATGCGGTTATTGAACGAGGGTCGGAACTGGGAAACGAAGAATTCGTTATAGGTATGTCGCACCGTGGCAGACTTAACGTCCTTGCCAACATAATGCAAAAACCATATGATGACATATTTGATGAATTTGACGGTGAGGAGTATAACGATGAGATAGCTCTCGGTGACGTAAAATACCATTTAGGCTACAACTCCACTGTATCCACTTCCGGGGGTAAAAAGGTGAAACTGAACCTTTCCCCAAACCCGTCGCATCTCGAGGCGGTTGACCCGGTCGTTTTAGGTATAACAAGAGCAAAGCTGGATCATCACTATAACGGTGACAGCTCCAGGATAGCGCCAATCCTGATACACGGGGATGCGGCCATTGCAGGACAGGGTGTTGTATACGAGATAATTCAGATGTCGCAGCTTGAAGGTTACGGAACAGGCGGCACAATACATCTTGTTGTCAATAACCAGGTTGGTTTCACAACTAATTATACCGAAGGCCGGTCTGGCACATACTGTACTGATGTCGCCAAAGTTATCAGGGCCCCCGTTTTTCACGTCAACGCTGATGATGTTGAGGCCCTGGTATATATTGTCAAGCTTGCAATGGAATACAGGCAAAAGTTTGGCTCAGATGTGTTTATTGACATATTGGGTTTCAGACGTTACGGTCACAATGAAGCAGACGAACCGCGTTTTACCCAACCCCTGCTTTACAAGCAGATAGGCTTCCATCCCGGTGTTCGCAATCTTTACAGCAAAAAGCTGGTGAAAGAAGGTGTAATGTCTGAAGAAGAGGTCAAAAAAGCGGAAAAGGAGTATGATAAGCATCTTGATGAGAAGCTGGCCCTTGCTTCACGCGACAAGGTGGTGAAGATAAAACCCTTCTGCGGTGAGCAGTGGGAGGGATTCCGTTATGCCGATGATTCAGACTTCAATTCACCGCCCGGCACCGGCGTGCCTGCTGACAAGCTGAAAGAGATAGCCGGGAAAATAAATACCCTCCCTTCCGGGAAGGGATTCTTCAAAAAAATTGAAAAACTTTTGCAGGAGAGGGAGAAAATGAGCAGTAAAAACAGTCTTGACTGGGCTATGTGTGAGCTTCTTGCTTATGGGAGTCTTTTAACTGAAGGATATCCGGTGAGGCTGAGCGGGCAGGACAGCGTTAGGGGCACCTTCTCTCACAGGCATGCCTCCTATGTTGTAGAGGACTCCGATGAGAAATATTACCCTCTCAGCAACCTTTCGGAAGGACAAGCCATGTGCAGCATTTATAACTCACCCCTTTCCGAGCTAGGAGCTATGGGTTATGAATATGGCTACGCACTTGCATTTCCAAAGGGCTTGACAATCTGGGAAGCACAGTTCGGGGACTTTCACAACGTAGCCCAGGTGGTGGTTGACCAGTTTATAAGCTCGGCAGAGGAAAAATGGGGATTGATGAACGGACTTGTTCTCTTTCTGCCCCATGGATATGAGGGACAGGGTCCTGAGCATTCAAGCGGGCGTATTGAAAGGTTTCTCAAAATGTGTGCTTCATATAACATCTATGTTGTAAATCCCACAACACCGGCAAACTTCTTCCATCTTTTAAGGCGCCAGGTATTACAGCCCTTCAGGGTTCCCCTTGTGGTTTTTACACCCAAAAGCCTTCTGAGGCATCCCGGATGCAGGTCAGCTTACGAAGAGCTTGAGAAGGCCACGTTCAAAGAGGTAATAGACGACGAAACAGCCGAGCCGGAAAAAATATTACAGGTGATTTTCACCTCCGGAAGGCTCTATTACGACCTTTTAAAAAGAAAAGAGGAGCGGGATGCAGACAACACAGCAATAGTACGCCTTGAACAGCTTTACCCGTTACCGGGGGAGCAGTTGTCAAGGATTGTCAAGAAATACCCCAATGCTGAAAGGCATGTCTGGGCACAGGACGAACCCGAGAATATGGGGGCATGGGATTTTGTCAGCCGCAATTTCACGGATGTCAGTTTTTTGCCCATAACCAGACCGGCCAGCGCGGCACCTGCCGGGGGACTGGTGAAGCTGCATAAGGCAAGGCTTGAAAAAATACTTGACAAATCCTTCATGGAGTGTGACTGTGAAAAGTCAAGAAAATATTGCGGACTGGATTGCCAGAAATTCTCAATGAAATCAATGGTGAAGAACAAATAAAAAAATAAGTTTACCGGAAAAAGCACAATTATGATCGTTGAAATCAAAATCCCTGAAGTAGGCGAATCTGTTACCGAAGTGGAGCTGGCCGAATGGCTTGTAAATGACGGTGACTATGTAGAAAAAGACCAGGAAATTGCAGAAATTGAATCTGACAAGGCCCTCCTGAGTCTTATTGCCGAGGAAAGCGGAAAAATAAACATCATTATCGAAGAAGGCAGTAAAGTCAAACCCGGTGCAGTTGCCTGCAAAATAGATACATCTGCCAAGCCGGAACCCGCTTCCAGGGAAAAGGCTAAAGATAAGGGCAGCAAGCAGGAAAAAGAGAAGGAAAAGGATGAGAAAACGGCTCAGGAGACGGTAAAGGAAGAAAAACCTTCACCGGAGAAGGAGAATAAAGAAAAACCGGCAACTGAGAAGGAAAAGGATGAAAAACCTTCACCGGAGACGGAAAAAGAAGAAAAACCGGCAACAGAGAGCCCGGAAACAAAAGAAGCCGGTCAGGCTGATACATCAAAGGTAAAGGCAACCCCTCTTGCCCGCAGTATGATGAAGGAGAAAAACCTCTCGGTTAACGATATTATAAACGGACTGAGGAAAATTACAGGCGAAGATGTTGAGGCAGCGGCATCATCAGGTGCGGGGGGCGATATAACCTCCCCGGTATCCCGTGGCGAAGCTTCAAGGGAAGAAAGCAGCAGCAGGATGTCCACACTCAGAAGAAAGCTCAGCGAGCGGCTTGTAGCCGTTAAAAACGAGACAGCCATGCTCACCACATTCACCGAAGCGGATATGAGCAATGTAATGGAGATACGGAAGAAGTACCAGAAGAAATTCACAGATAAGCACGGGGTTAAGCTGGGTCTGATGTCATTTTTCGTAAAGGCAGCCGTGAAGGCCCTGGAACTTTATCCCCTTATAAATTCCCGGATAGAAGGAGAAAATATTGTAACCCCTGAGTACTGCGATATTGGGATTGCAGTGCAGACTGACAAAGGATTGATGGTGCCTGTAATAAGGAATGCCGAGACAATGGGAATGGCAGAGATAGAAAAGAATATCCTTGAGTTGGCCGAAAAGGCAAGGAAAAAAAGTATTACCCCCGACGAAATGGCCGGAGGCACTTTCACCATAACCAACGGCGGCATATTCGGATCGCTTCTTTCGACACCACTTATCAACCCCCCGCAGTCGGCCATTCTCGGTATGCACAAAATAGAAGAAAGGCCTGTCGCAGTGAATGCCAGGGTGGAAATAAGGCAGATGATGTACCTTGCCCTCTCGTATGACCACCGCACGGTAGACGGCAGGGATTCGGTAGGCTTCCTGGTCAAATTTAAGGAGATGATAGAAAATCCCGCTGCAATGCTGACCGGAGGCCATAATCCCGCAGAAATGCTGCTGGATATCTGAGTCTGGCCTTTTCCTGCAACACAGCCAAATATTAAGTAAGCCGGCTACCCGCTAATTAAGCCGGTTATCCGCTTGATACCTGGTAAATTCTAACAAAAAACTATACAACTGACCAGTTTTCAATTAACTCAAAAGGCTGTTTAATCGTATTACTGGCTTAAACTTCCGGGCAATGAATAATTTCCGTATATTTGTTATAGTCTGCCCGGCCAGGACGAAAGCTCCAATGAAGATCCGGCAGCGCACCTTTTCAAATATAGTTGCAATTAATCGTTCCCGGATTTAATAGAAATAATGAAGAGAATTGAAATTATTGATTCATTAAGGGGATTTACCCTGCTGCTTATTCTTCTGTACCATTCCTATTATAATTTCGGTGCCATTTATTCAGGTGAAAACACAACCCTGGCCTCTGTAAGCTTTGATCCAATTGTTACAGGTTTTATTTTTCATTTTGTTGCAGAAAGAGCTTTTGGAATTTTCTCCATTTTGTTTGGTTTAAGCTTTTATATTCAATTTAAGAGGGGCATTGAAAAAAACGAGAATTTCTCCGCTCTTTTTATCAGAAGGTTAATTGTACTTATAATAATTGGCTATATACACTCTCTTGCATACAGGGGAGATATCTTAACTAAATATGCTGTTTTAGGCTTTTTGCTATTACCCCTGAATAAATTGAACAACACATCCCTTGCAATTATTTCTTTTTTACTTCTTATTCAAATCCCTGACATATACAGAATTGTCCAGGCCTCCGGCGACCAGTCAGCTTACCTGACAAATGGTCATGAGTCAGCCTGGAGCCGGATAATATCCGTTTCAAGGGACGGAACATTGCCTGAAGTTCTGAAAACCAATATGTGGTTATCAAATAGGGAAGTGTGGATTGCCAATATATATAGCGGCAGGATTAATTTTATTTTGGGGTTTTTTATTGCCGGTTTAATTATGGGAAGGAAGCTGTTGTTTAAAAACCCTGAAATTAAACAATTGAATATAATAATAGCTTTAATTGCAGGTTCAATATTTTATATTGCACTTTGGTTTTTGAGGAGCAATTTATCGCCTGACCTGTTAGAGTCGACCTACAGCAATGAATTAACATACAATTTGCTTGACAAGTATATGAGCATTTGCATGATACTTGTTATACTGACTGCTTTTGTTCTTATTTACCGGCTTTCATTTTTTAAAAAAATTTTAAACCGGCTGATTCCTTATGGGAGAATGGGCCTTACTTCATATATCACGCAGGCATTCATCGGAGTGCCATTGTTTTATGGATTCGGACTGGCCCTGCATAACATTTCGACACCCCTTTTTAGCATGCTTATCGGCACGGCAATATTCTCACTTCAAATAGTGTTTTCAAATTATTGGTTCAAGCACCACCTGTATGGTCCTGCCGAATGGTTCTGGAGGTATTTAACCAATTATAATCTGAAAAAATCCAAAAGCAGGGCCTAGCCGGTTTGCTTCCACTTTGCGGCATAATGTGAATACCCCGGGCAAAACCTGGTTGTTTTTGCCCGGGGTGAATTCACGTTTTGATTAACCCATACCGGGCTGATTTTGTCAAAAGTCACTCCCTGGCGGCTTGCCGGAGAATGTTGTCAATAAGGTGATTAACCCGAAGCGGGATGATCTTGTCAAAAGGGTGAAAAGGTGTTAATCGATTATCTCAAAATACTTGAATACCGGATAAACGATACTCCTTTGGTTTACACCGAGAGATTCCAGGTAATCGTCCAGCAGGTTCCAGCCTGCGAAACCGTCGCCCACCTCGGGCTCCAGGGCGTAAAATGCAACGTTTGCCAAAGGCTGCGCCATGTCAAGCTTATATGTGCCCGCGGGGATCTTTTTTTCGGGGACCTGCGTGAAGCTGCCGTCCAGCACCGTCATATTATACCCCCGGATACGTTCGTGGGTGTGGCTGCTGATCACAAATTCCTCTCCTCTTGCCTTGACCGGCTCTTCAAGTGTGGTTACCTCCAGACCGAGTATCTCAAGCTTTTCTGCAATAAAATCAAGGTCTTCAGGAATGAAGTACCCCCTTGGGACCGCCGCCTTTTTGGTACCCACCGGTTTTGTCACAAGGTCAATATTTTCAATAACCTCCGGCTCGCCTATCATGTCAGGGTTGACCTTTCGTACGCTCGTGCCCGGAACATCTTCATACTCAATTTCCCTGTATCCCAAAACATCTGTTTTACCTTCGGAAACATATTCGCCTTCCACGTAGTTCATAAGGTTGCCTGTTCCGGCTTCCTCCAAAATGGTGTTAACAACTTCCTCGTCTGCCCCCCTGCAAACCTCAAGCATTTCCTGCCCGTTCTCATGTGCGAACTTCAAGACTTCATACGCGCACACATACTGTGAGTATATCTGCTTTTCGTAGGATACATACCAGATCGTTTCAACCAGGATGGCCATACGGTTCCGCAACCCATAACCGCTTACCATGAATTTCCCTTCCGTCGTCCATGCACCCCGCTCGTGGGTAAATGCTTGAGGGGGCCATTCATCATCCTCGCGTTCAAATCCTGCATGAAAGAATATCTCAATTTGGCCGTTTTCCCTTGCCCCTTCAGTTATAGCCGGGAATATTTCATAAGTCACATAGTCTCTCGGACCGGCATGAGCTGCAGGAACGTTTGAGCCGGCATAAGCAATGGGGTAGGCATGGGTGAGGCGTCCCATACGGTGGGTGTCATAAATGAGCACCGGATCCCATGTGTTGAAAACTCTCCTGTAGGCCCCTTTCATACTTGTAGTTTCAAGCTTTATTGCATCCCTGTTAACATCGTACCCCCTCGCATCCTGTCTTGTGCCGCTCAGCTTGGGCAATCCCCTTGTCACGCTTCTGGTCTCGTTACCGTCGACATTGAAGTTTGGGGTGACCATTATTATAAGGTTGTCCAGAAGATAGTTCTTGTTACCGAACAGAATGTCTCGTATCAGGATCAGCAAAGCTTCCTTGCCTTCACTTTCACCGGGATGGATACCGCCTTTAAGGTAGATCACCGGTTTGCCGGACTCTTTTGCCTCTTCAGCGCTGGAGACCCTTGGATTTGACATCACGAGAACCGGACAGGTGCGCCCCCTGTCGCTTATGTACATGTTAAAAACATGAACATATTCGCTGTTCCATTTCAGCATTGCAAAGTAATCAAGTATATCCTGATTGGTAGAAGTGTGGGTGAAATCCGATTTCTCACTGGCTGTGAGAAACTTCTCGGGCCATTCACCGTTCCACCCTTCAGGAACTTCATGCCCCCAGAGAATATCTTCCTGTGCGCTTGATAAAACCGGCAACAGGGTAAATAATAAAATGAACTGGATAAATTTTAAAAAACTCATAATTGATAAGTATTAAAGTGATTTTGAAAAATTGCCCTGAATTATTTGTGGGTTAAATACCCTATTTGTGGGGAGTTTACTGTTTCTTCAATATGAAATATCCGCTTATATTATCTATTCTGCATTCATCTTCCGTGAACCTGATAATCTGATTGCCATCCCTCCATGTGTTATTGCCGGTGTAAGTTCTTAAAGTATCGGCAGTATCTTGTCTTACGGTCGATATGGCAATACCGTCGGTCAGGGGTGATACTTCTATGGAGAGGATACGCCCCCTTGCCTGGCCGGTATATCTTCCTCTCAGGGATTCAAGGTCAGTATCAATTTCAGATGTTTCGTGCTCCTTTCTATCCAGTAATTTCCATGTAAGCTCTTCGGCGAAACGGGATGCCCCCATTGGCCCGCTGGTGTTCACCAGGCAAATGATATATAAATCTTCCCCTGGATAGTATCTTGTATCAGACAAAAACCCGTTTATCCCGCCCCCGTGTCCAATAAGCCTGTTACCGTAATTTGAATAGTTGGTCAGACCCATTGCATATCTCAGCCGGGAGCCGTCTTTTAACTCACCGGGCAAAGTCATTAATTCATAGTAAGGATCATCGAATAAATCACCTTCATGCAATGCCTTCATCCATATCAGCAGGTCCCGTGCAGTACTGCCCAGCGAACCTGCCGCATATGGCCAGGTGTGGTCCATGTAGCCCCTTTGCTGAAGCCTTCCCCCACTATAGGCATAACCGTAAGCTTTATTGGGTATTACCTCTGAGTTTGAGCTGTAATAGGTGTTATTCATCCCAAGTGGCTCGAAAAATTGCTCTTTGAGGTAATCTTCGTAACTCATTCCTGCAACCTCCTCGATGATGAGTCCCAGGAGAAAATACCCTGAATTATTATAAATCATAGCCTCCCCTGGCTCAAATAGAAAATCCTTTTGCTCCACCAGCCGCACCAGCGAATCTCTCTCGTACCTTTGCAGGGACAGCTCCCGGAACTCAGGGAATTCCGTATAACTGGCAATGCCGGAAGTATGATTCAAAAGATTGTTGATGGTTATGGTCCTGCCACCTGTGTCAAAATCAAGATACCTTGTAAAGTCATCCTCAAGTGAAAGCTTGCCCGCTTCCTTAAGCTTCAGGATAGCTGCAGAGGTGAACTGTTTGGTTACAGACCCGATCTCAAAAGAGGCGTTGCGGGGCATCGGGACAGACAACTCAAGGCTGGCAAACCCGTATGACTTGTCCACCAGCATCTCGCCGTCTTTATAGACGATAACTGAAGCACCTGCTATAAAAGAACTATCAACACCGGTTTGAAACAATGAGTCGGCAAATGTAACCAGTCCGGCAGCCGGGCTTTTTTCCTCAACCGAGCAACCGCATATCAAAATCCCGGTGGCGATAAGTATTGAATAAAAATTTTTCATAAAATGTGATGTTTCTGATTAAAAACAGATTTTGGTTTATTATAATTTCTGATCTTAAAATAGTTTGAAGTTTTCAGGTGGTAAAAGAATAACAAAGGCCGGCATTGGCATTACGGTCAAATATTTAAAATAATACAGTTTGACATAACTACTCTTTTCTGCCGCAGAACAAGATATGAAAATTTTTTAATCCCGGTATTACCAAAAAATATTAAATTTAACCGGGTACTTAAAAAAGTTGACTATTATATACCTTTGCCAGGTCTTTATCCAATCCGAAAATTATAGAAAAGATGAGTGAGCCTGTTCTGTATTATTCAACAAACCTGAAGACGGAGAAACAAAACTTTCGTGATGCATTGCTTACCGGTCAGGCACCCGACAGAGGCTTGTTCATGCCTTGCAGTATACCGCTAATAAGCAGGGAAGAACTTCGGGAGATGTCAAAAATGCAATACTATGAAATTGCCCATATTGTGGGACAAAAATTCCTCTCTGACCAGATCCCCTCCTTTGAGCTTCTTAATATAGTGCAGGACGCCTATAATTTCCCCGTGCCGGTTGAGAGGGTATACAACCGGAATTATGTTATGCGTCTCGATCAGGGTCCGACAGCATCATTTAAAGACTTTGCCGCCCGCATGATGGGACGCCTGATGCAGTATTTTCTCTCGCTTGAAAGCAGGGAGCTGCTTATTCTTACCGCAACTTCAGGTGATACAGGAAGCGCAATTGCAAATGCGTTTTACGGGCTCGACAACATAAAGGTAGCCATACTCTATCCAAAGGAGGAGGTAACGGAAAGGCAGCGCAAGCAGATGACCACTCTGGATAAAAATATCCGTGTTATTTCAGTTAACGGTAAGTTTGACGATTGCCAGGCTATGGTAAAAAAGGCCTTTGCAGATGAAGACCTTTCCCGTCTGCCAATGTCTTCAGCCAATTCCATTAATATTGGAAGGCTTATACCCCAATCGGTCTACTATATTTATGCTTATGCAAAACTGGCAGATACGAACAGTGATGAGAGGATAGCTTTTTCTGTGCCCTCGGGTAATTTTGGTGATCTGATGGGAGGGTTGATAGCAAAAAATATGGGAGTTCCCGTAAGAAAGTTTGTTGTTGCCACCAATGAAAATGACGAAGTGCCCGTATACTGGCAGACCGGTCAATACAGAACCATTGTCCCGTCGAGGAACTGCATATCCAGCGCAATGAACGTGGGTCATCCCAGTAATATGGCAAGGGTTGTGGCAATGTATGGTGGCATAATGGATGAAAAGGGAGTCATTCACAAGGAACCGGATCTGGAGAGAATGAGGCGGGATATGTATGCAGTAAGTGTAAATGATGAAGAAACCAGGCAGACTATTAAAGAAGCATGGAAGTCCTGTAAATTGATGCTTGAGCCTCACGGGGCAGTCGCCTGGAGAGGGCTTCACAAAAATTTTGATTTACACCGCGAAGACGCCAGTCCCCTCCAGCTCAATGTTTGTCTGGAGACCGCACATCCGGCAAAATTCCCCGGGGAAATAAAAGAAATTCTGGGTATTGACCCTGAGCTGCCTGAAAGCATGCAGGATTTGGACAGGAGGGAGGAGACCTTTTATTCAATTAACAACGATTACAGTGAATTTAAACAATATTTATCAGAGAATTATTAAACAAAATTAAACAGTATGCATGTTGTATGTTCCGATCTGGAAGGAGTATGGGTGCCCGAAGTATGGATCAATGTAGCAGAAAAAACCGGGATTGATAAGCTTAAGTATACTACCCGTGATATTAAGGACTATGATGAGTTAATGCAGTACAGGTTAAATATCCTGAGTGAAAACAACCTGAAAATCAATGACATCCAGAGGGTTATTTCTTCTATTGAGCCCTATGACGGGGCATTGGAGATGATCAGGTGGTTAAAAAAAGTTGCACGTCTTATCGTGGTCTCCGATACCTTTGTTGAATTTGCAGACCCGCTGATGGAAAAGCTTGAAAGGCCAACCCTTTTCTGTCACAACCTTAATATAGACAATGAGGGTAATATCCGCGGTTATCAGCTGCGGCAAAAGGATCCCAAAAGAATGGTTGTAAAAGCCCTCAAAAGCATCAATTATAAAGTTATCGCCTTTGGTGATTCGTTCAATGATGTGTCTATGCTTGAAGAAGCTGACAAGCCAATCTTGTTTAGTCCGCCTCAGAATGTTATAGACGATTATCCACAGTTTCCGGTAGTACATGAATACAACGAATTAAAAGAACTTTTGACCGATATGATGAATCACTCAGATTAGCCGGGCATAGCTGCTGATATGATGTGCCACTCAGGTTAGCCCGGCATAATTGCTGATATGATGAACTACTCAGGCTAACCGTGCATAATTGTTTATTTCAAAAATTTGTTTATTTTTGCACCCGGTTTAAGGAACATGATCTCTTTTGTCCCGCCGGTTTTTGGAATAATTCATTTTTCTGATCATCGAATCCCGCCTTTAAAAATTATTTTAACAAAACAGGGCAATGTGATTATGCGGGGGCTGGGTTCATATGATCCCTTAAACGATTAATATTTAACCGGTTAACCTGTTATCGCCTTAGAAGCAAGATAAGGGAAGGCCTCAAAAAATTTGATTATGTTATTTACGGAAATGGGGCTTTCTCCTGCGATACTCAGGGGTATTGAAGCCCTTAAATTTGAAGAACCCACCCCGATACAGGAAAAGGTAATACCGGTATTAAAGCACAAAAGTTGTGATATTATAGGCGTTGCACAGACCGGAACCGGGAAAACCGCAGCTTTCGGGCTTCCTGCAATTGAAGCGATAAATACCGGCGTGCTTCATCCCCAACTTCTTATCTTAAGTCCTACAAGGGAGCTTTGCATGCAAATTGCAGCTGACCTGGAAAAATACGGGCGATATGTAAGCGGGCTCAAAATCGCTACCGTCTATGGCGGGGCATCCATAGAAAATCAGATAAAGTTATTGAAACAGGGGGTACATGTTGTTGTTGCAACTCCAGGGCGAATACACGATGTTATACGGCGCGGGCGCATAAACCTTTCAGGCATTACCACACTTGTCCTTGATGAAGCTGATGAAATGCTTAAAATGGGATTTCGTGAAGATCTCGATGCAATTCTGTCCCGCACCCCTGAAAAGAAAAAAACTATGCTTTTCTCTGCAACAATGCCTCCGTCTGTTGCCGCAATTGCAGGCAGCTATATGCGTGACCCTGTAGAGATAACCGCCGGGAAAAAAAATGAAAGTACCCAAAATGTTTCCCATGTTTACCACATGGTTCATGCAAGAGACCGGTACAATACACTTAAGCGGGTGGCTGATTACTATCCTGAAATATACGGGATCGTTTTTTGCCGTACCAGGCAGGAAACAAAGGATGTGGCTGCAAGGCTCATGCATGATGGCTACAATGCAGAAGCTCTTCACGGTGACCTCTCCCAGTCGCAGCGCGATCATGTAATGGAAAAGTTCAGGAGCGGCAATATCAGTTTATTGGTAGCAACAGATGTGGCTGCAAGGGGGATTGATGTGAACAGTCTTACCCATGTGATAAACTACAATCTGCCCGACGATATTGAAGCTTACACCCACAGGTCAGGCCGCACCGGTCGCGCGGGGAAAAAAGGGATTTCGGTGTCAATAATCAACCTTAAAGAGCAGGGGAAAATTGCTCAGATAGAAAAATTTATCCGGAAAAAGTTTGAATACCGTCGTGTACCCGGCGGTTCAGATATTTGTGAGCGCCAGTTTTTCAGTATGTTAGAGCGCATGCGGAATTCTGATGTTGACAACAAACAGATAAACCCTTATATGGACAAAGTATGCTCCATGCTTGAAGACATGCCAAAGGAAGAGATTGTAAAGCGTTTTGTATCGCTTGAGTTCAACAGGTTTTTGGAATACTACAAAGAGGCACCCGACCTGAATGCAGACCGGAAAGAGAGACGAAAAAGCACCTCTTCCTCCCAGGCACAAAAATCTAAAAACGGGAGTGAAATGGCCAGGGTTCTTTTGAATGTAGGGAAAGGCAAGAAGGTTACAAACAGGGATGTTATAGACCTTATTGTAAGAGCTCCCGGTGCCAGGAATGCGGAGATAGGCAAGATAGAGATCTACAGGCGTGCCTCTTCAGTTGAGGTTGAGGCCAGGATCGTGAAAAATGTGATAAGAGAATTAAACCGCACCATTTATAAAGGCATTCGTATTGAGGCGGAAGAAAACTACGAATTCAGCGGCAATGATTACCGTGATCGCCACAAAGGTCCGCGCGGGATAAAAAGGAAAGTATCATAGAACTTTTAAGACAACTTAATATTTATTAAATTTAAAAGTTGATTTTTTAATCAATCCAAAGTCTAAAATCTTAAAAAGTTGCTCTTTATGAATGTAATGATAGTAGGTTCGGGCGGGAGAGAACATACATTGGGATGGAAAATTGCTCAAAGCCCGCATTTGACTAACCTTTATTTTGCTCCCGGTAACGGAGGAACCTGGGAGGCGGGTGAGAACATCAATGTGAAAGGGACCGATTTTGCCGGTCTCAGGGAGATCGTCCTTGATAAAAAGATAGATATGGTGGTAGTGGGCCCTGAAGAACCCTTAGTAATGGGAATTGATGATTATTTCTGGGAAGACCCTGATCTCAGCCATGTGGCTGTTATCGGACCCGGAAGGGAAGGTGCCCGGCTTGAAGGAAGTAAAGAATATGCCAATCGTTTTATGGAAAAATATAAGATCCCCACTGCCGGATACAAAAGTTTTTCTGAGGGCCAGTACGATGAGGCCCTGGATTATATTGCCGGAATGCAGCCCCCTTATGTGATCAAAGCGGATGGCCTGGCTGCTGGTAAAGGAGTGGTAATCTGCAATAATATGGGTGAAGCCAAAGAAACACTACAGAATTTTTTTGGCGGAATATTTGGAGAAGCCGGAAAAAAAGTTGTAGTAGAGGAATATCTGGACGGCAGGGAGTTGTCGGCTTTTGTTCTTACCGATGGAGAAAACTATAAGATGTTTCCACTTGCGAGAGATTACAAAAAAGCAGGAGAAAATGATACCGGGCCGAATACGGGGGGTATAGGATGCCTCTCACCCGTTCCCTATGCAGACGAATCCTTTACCATGGAAATTGAAGAGCAGATAATCCGGCCTACCCTTGCTGGTTTGAAAAAAGAAGGTGTACCTTTTAAAGGCTTTCTTTATTTTGGACTTATGAAAGTTGGGAACAAACCTTATATACTGGAATACAACGTCCGCATGGGAGATCCGGAAGCACAGGTGGTAATCCCTCGTATGAACAGCGACCTGCTGGAGGGTTTTGTCGCTTTGAGCGAAAACAGGCTGCATGAGTACAAACTGGAAATAGATGATACGTCAGTGGCTGCAGCCGTGATCCTTGCCTCTAAAGGATATCCGGGTGATTATGAGAAGGGCAAAGAGATATCAATATCGGTACCCCTGGAGGATATTGTCTTGTTTCATGCAGGCACTGCTTACGAGAACGGTCGTCTTGTTACTTCAGGGGGAAGGGTTATGGCTGTGACATCAACGGCTAAGACCTACAAGCAAGCGCTGGCTTCTATTTATGATCAAATTCACAAGGTTGATTTTGACGGTAAATATTTCCGCAGCGACATAGGCTATGATATATGATAGTTTAAAAGTTCTCTCGGGTACTACTTTTTCAGACCTATCCGGAAGTATTCCTTTACCGCTCCATTAAGTCATCTGCATTATCATAACAAGACCATAATGCAGATGCCTTATTAAATCCTTTTTACCGGAGATATTTGATTTAGTTGCCTTAATCACAAAGTCCTTTGCCTGGAGGATTAAATCAATTTTGCCCAACCATCCGTCTAAGTAAGGGTATTTGGCTTGTGCCGCCATTTGTATTTATGTCTTTAACAAATTTTATGACGTAAAATTTAGTCATAAAAAAAATATGACGTATTTTTACGTCGTTAAGATGCTAAAATTATTATTACTATGATTTTATCAAAAAAAGAGCGCTCTTTTGAAAAAGAGCTTATAACCAGCGCCTGTTTATTTAAAGCGTTAGCTCATCCTGCCAGGCTTGCAATTTTAAAATACCTGGCGGAAATGAAAACCTGCATGACAGGCAATATTGCCGAAGAAATGCCGCTCAGCAGAACAACCGTTAATCAGCATTTGAAAGAACTCAAAAAGGTAGGACTGATTAAAGGTACGGTTGAAGGGGTGAAGACAAATTATTGTATTAATCCGGATAATGTGGAGTGGCTTAAGAAAACTTTGCAATCTTTTATTGAAAAGATTGAACCAAATGACAGCAAGGATATAAATTGTTAAAAACTTGATAGTAATGCAAAAACACGAACATAAACTTGGCACTTTTGAAAGGTATCTTACTTTATGGGTAGCAATTTGTATTGGGCTGGGATTAATTTTAGGGGAAACATTTCCGCAGATCACAGAATTTTTTGAAGCCTTCGAAATAATGGGCTATCCCGTTATTGTCGCCATAGCTTTATTTTTGATGATTTATCCCATCATGGTCCAGACTGATTTTGGTAAGATAATCAGAGCCGGCAAAACGGTTAAACCCTTGACTACCACCCTGATTCTGAACTGGGCGATAAAGCCTTTTACAATGGCTTTCCTCGCCTGGCTTTTTTTCAGGATCATTTTTATCGATATTGTTGGCTATGACCTGGGTAGTGAACTAATGGCCGGAATGATTCTTTTGGGAATAGCACCCTGTACCGCCATGGTTTTGGTATGGGGCTATCTGTCCCGGTCCAACATGGGCCACGTAGTGGTAATGGTGGCGATTAACTCGTTGACTATGGTTGTGCTTTACGGTCCGTTAGCGGTATTGCTATTACCCATAGCCGACGTTCCCGTCCCAATAGCCAGGGTAGCTTTTGGAGTATTGGCTTATGTAGGGTTACCACTGGCAGCAGGTTATTATACCAGGAAAATATACCTGGAAAAGAAAGGTGAAAAAGCCTTTGAAAAACTAACCGGGAAGTTACACTACGTATCTCCTGCTGCTTTGTTATTTACCATTGTAGCTATCGTCAGTCCGCAGTCAGGAATTGTTCTGGCCAACCCTTTGCTGGTTCTTCTGGTCTTAATCCCGTTGATTATACAAATTTTTGCCATTTTCGGGATTGGTTATTTTGTTTCCAGTAAAATTGGCCTTAGCTACGAAGATGCCGCACCAACCTCCCAGATAGCCGCCAGCAATCATTTTGAAGTGGCTATTGCAATGGCGATAACCCTGTTTGGCATTGATTCCGGAGCAACTCTGGCTGCAGTTACAGGTATGCTGATCGAGGTTCCGGTTATGTTAATGATAGTCCAGATTTGCTTAAGAACTCAGCACTGGTTTGTCAGGAAAAAATGAAGTTTCAATAAATGCGTTTAAGAAACTATTTTTTACGCATTCTTTGGGATACCGGTATAATTTTTTAAACAGGCCTTAGCCAAAAGTAAGCGCTTGACTATTTTAATTTAGGTAAAGTTTTTAATATTAAATCAAGAACATTGTGTACATTTTGATTGAATATTTTCAGGATCTCCTGCCATGAGACCGACTCCTCGTCAGTTTTCCAGCAATCATAATCGGTACTCATGGCTATTGTTCCGTAGGGGATTTCCAGTTCGTTTGCCAGTATGGCTTCCGGGGCTATAGTCATGTTTATCACATCCGCTCCCCATGCTTTAAACATCCGGGATTCCGCTCTGGTGGAAAACCTCGGGCCTTCTATGGTGACAACCGTTCCTTGTTGATGAAATTTTACCCCAAGCTCTTTTGCAGACTCAATAAGTTTATCACGAATAAAACCCGAGAATGGGTCGGCCATTGCTGTATGCTTCAGGTCACCCGGCGGGAAGCTCTCAAAAAAACTAATCTTGCGCAATCTGGTAAAATCAATAAATTGATCCAGAATTATCAGGTCACCACGTTCAATATCTTCCCTTAAGCTTCCGCAAGCCGTTGTTGAGATAATGTAATCGCATTTCATTTGTTTCAGTGCATATATGTTTGCACGATTATTGACTTGGGTGGGGGGTATTGTATGTTTTTTCCCGTGCCGTGATAAAATTACCACATCTGTATCATCAATTTTGCCGGTAGTTAATGCTGAACTCGGCTCACCGTAAGGTGTTTCGACCTCTGTTTTTTCCGGGCTTTTAAGTATAGCCGGATCCTCTAATCCTGAACCTCCTATAATACCTATTTTTGCCATATTACTTAATTTTGGGTTCGTGATTTTTTGTCTGCCAAAAACTTATGGATTCTATTAGAAAATCAACATTATGCTCAAAGATATTCATTTTTTATAATTCCCCGCTTCCTCAGGATGTTCAAATCAATTATCATTATATTTGCTTTTCGTTGCCGGAAAATACATACCTAACGATCCGGCGGCCCCTGTATGTTAATCATATATTCTCACTAATGGAAACAAAAGAGTCAAAGAATATAAAACAACCAAAAAACAACATTTTAATATTTATCCCGGTTTACAATGAAGCTGAATATGTTGAGGAGATACTTGAAGAAGTTCGCAACTCGGCCCCGAACATTGATATTCTAGTAATAGATGACGGATCAACAGATAATACACCTCAAATACTGGAAAAAGAAACCGGTTTGCACTATTTGAGGCATTCAGAAAATGAAGGATATGGTAAAACGCTTATTGATGGTTTTGAATTCGCAATTGCCCGCAACTATCAATATATTATCACTATGGATTGCGACAAACAACATCAGCCCGATGAAATCATTAAATTCACAGAAGCTGTTAAAGATGAAGACTGGGATATTGTTTCCGGAAGCCGGTATTTGGAAGTTAGCAATGAAAAATCATGTAAAGTACCGGAAGACCGGAAAAAAATAAATAACAGGATAACGGGATATATCAACAGCCTTACCGGGTATAACCTTACCGATTCTTTTTGCGGTTTTAAGCTATACAAAGTAACCTCATTAAAAAAATTAAAATTAACAGAGCACGGATACGGAATGCCACTGGAGTTATGGATTCAGGCATGGAGGCACAATTTTAAGATAAAGGAAGTCCCTGTAGCTTTGATATACCTTGACAGGGACAGAGATCAAACATCTTCGTACCGAAAAGTGTTTAGAAGATACAGGTATTATTTAAATATTATCAATAAAGCAATCAAAGATCATGAAAATACTGGTACTGGCCGCACACCCCGATGATGCAGAAATAACTGTCGGTGGAACTATGCTCACCCATTCGCTAAAAGGAGATGAAGTGTACTTATTGAATTTTACCAACGGTGAGCCTACCCCCAATGGAACAGTTGAAACACGTTTAAAAGAAGCCGGCAAAGCTGACAAGATCCTTAAAATAAAAAGGCGGGTTATCATGGATCTTCCCAATCGATATTTAGAAGACAATAGAGAAAACAGGGAAAAGGTGGCTGAACACATCAGGGAAATAAAACCCGATATTATGCTTGTCCAAACTCCTCTTGACCAGCATCCTGACCATATTGCCGCCTCAAAGCTGGGAACTGCGGCACGCTTTTATGCCAAATTAACAAAAACAGAAATAAAAGGAGAACCGTTTTATCCATCTAAAATTTTATATTACTATGCCTCCCACTTTAAAATTATCCCGTCTCCTTCATTTGTTTTACCCGTTTCAGAAGAAGTATTCCAGGAGAAAGTAAAAGCCGTGGAATGCTATGAATCCCAGTTTAAGCATAAAAACAGGAACATTCCTGAACACCTGAAATTAATGGGAAAACAATATGGTACAAAAATCTCCAGTCCCTACGGCGAACCGTTTTATACACCGGAAGTGCTGGGAATCAAAGATCTGAACAGCATAATTATAGAATAAACCGCATTGAGCCGTCAACAGAAATACAAATGGATATTAACTCAATTATACAACACAACAAAACATTAAAACACACAATTTTTGAAAACAATAAAGAATTAAGTAACATAAAAAACTTGTTTTGGGATGAGTTAAATATTTCGAATTACAATACTAATAATACAATAATTGCCGCAGGTCATCAGCCAGTTTTTTATTATCCCGGCATTCTTTCAAAAAACTATTATGCCGGGAAAATGGCTGCAGAAACCGGCGGCATAGCTCTAAACTTTGTGGTAGATTCTGATACCGGCTTGATAGAGACTCCTGTACCCTGCAAAAATATATATGGGTTATGCAAGAAGCGTGTTTCAGTTAAAACTGATAAAAATTCCGTTTTTGCCCAATTTCAGCCATCCCGTGAAGATATTGAGGACTTTTTTGAAAAAACAAAAAACCACCTCAATACCCTGGATGATGACTTTCAGGAAATACGGGATGCTTTTCATCAATATAAAAAACAATTTTTTCAGAAATTTGAGGAAATAAATCACTTTGTCGACACAATAAGCTCATTAAGAGCTCAATTTGAATCCGCTTCAGGGGCAAACCTCCATGACCTGAAGATTTCAGATATTGCGAAAACAAAAGCTTATAACCTTTTCATTTACTACATAATCAAAAACATTGAAACATTCCGGCTTCATTATAATAAAGCAATTAATCAAAACAAAAGAAATGAATATCAGCCTGTAAAAGAAACAGGCAAAACGGATGGTTTGTATGAGCTGCCGTTTTGGCTTATAAAAGATAAAACCAGGCACCCTGTTTTCGGTTGTTGTACTGAAGAGGGGATCCTCCATTTTTTATCTCCCGGGATAAATTACGAGACAAAGGTCTCAGCCTCCGGCGTGAGGGCGGAACAAATTGCCGAAAAAATAAGCAACTCGTTTACTTTATATCCCAAGGCCACCATTTTAACATTCATTATCCGTCTGTTTTTCTGCGACATGTTTATCCATGGCACTGGAGGGGCAGAATATGAAAAGGTGAACAACGACTTTATACAATCTTTTTTTGCTTTGCCGTCTAAATTACGATTCCAGTCTGCAACAGGAAATATTTACCTGCCTTTGGAAAAGAAAATGCCCAACCCCGGTAATCTTCAAAAAGACTATAGCATATACCGGAAATGGCTAAGAAAATATAAGCAAAAACCGGAAGATTTGTTGCCTCCCAAGCTTGCAGAGAAATATAAAGAGGAAAAGAAACACATAGGCAGTCAAATGAAAGAAACACCTCCGGGAAAACGAAAAGAGCTGAATGACCAAATAGTGCGCTTAAATGAAAAAATGAGGGAACATCTTACAAAAGAATACCAAAAAACTACGGAAGCCCTCAACAACATCAACAGGATCTTAAAAAATAAAGATGTTTATTTGGAGCGGTGTTATCCCTATTTTATATATCCAAAAGGTTATTTGACCGCGGAAAAGCTGGAAGAGAACCTGCAAATCAAGGATTATTAAAAAAGATTATCACAATATCAGAACCTGTACAGGTACAAAGCATAAATTTTCAGTTCGATGATTTGAGGGGGGGGGCTGAAACACTCGACTGAAAAATCCAATCTTCAAATATGCTTTATCCCTCGCATCTCGTATATATTAGTGTGTACAGCATGAGCAGGCACATACTTGCAATTGCCTATGAATATATTTTGAAAACATAGATTATTCTGATAGAATCTATTAAGCAAATGTAAAATTTACTGGAGAGTGAAAGTCATTGTTTAGTAGATGGTAGGTCCACAGAGTAAGGTAAAAACTCTTACCCAGAGAGTTTTAAAATCAGCTAAGGATTGCTTCCACTGTAAATCAAGGAATTATTTTTAGTCAGATCAAAAAAAACATAAAAATTTTGATTCATTTTATTTTTTTTCTTAACTTAAATATAGAAACGTAAACATCTAAAATATTAACTTAAAAAAAATATGTTTGTTTTAACCTGTATTTATTGTGTGTAATTATTAACTTAAAACATTTTAAAATGAAAAACTGGGTTAAAATACTTAGCTATCCTGTAATAAAGCTTTTAAAGGGCTTTATTGTGCTTTTTGCAGTTAAATTATTTTTTTTGACTGGCATTACTGTTTTTAATTCGTGTCAGAAAGAACATGAATTCTTAGATAACACTAAACAAGAAGAAGCATTACATAGATATGAAAATTTTGTAGTCAAGTCTGCATTAAATATTCAAGAATTTGTAGAAAACAGTAATCATAAAACTGTTGTAGAAAAGGAAAGAGGTGCAGAAGATATTTTAATACCTTTAACAGACGAAACAAAAAAAATGCTTCTGGCTTTTGGAATAAATAATTCAGATCTTTCCGAAGAATTTGATGATTTAAATGATCCAAGAATAATAACTGTAGGGCTTGCTATTTTAGCTGGCAATCATTCCGATAATTATGCTCAAAATTTGAATTTTGATCTTTTTTATTCAACAATTTATGCTAATGAATATTGGGATTGTGCTGTTAGAGCTCTTGGGATTTCAGGAGCAGGACTTGCAGCTTTAGCAAAGGGTCAATTGACAAAAGAAGCAATAAAAATGGCTGTAAGAGTTGCGGCTCGAAGTGTCGGAGGGTATATTGCAGCTGCATTTATTGTGGCAGATTTTACAAGTTGTATGGGATGGTGGTAAATATTTTGTTTAATTCAAATTTTCCGGATATGATTTATGAGTCAGTTCTTTACCATTCAGTAGTAATTCTGTTTTATATTTTTGTTATATCAATGCTTCTTTATAAGTCCAAAAAGGATTTATTTAAAAGAGGCCGGTTTTGGCTTACATTACTGGCAGTTGCTTTTCTTTTATTTATGATTTTCGACAGGGTTGTCTTAATTACGAGCCTTTAAAAAAAGCACACAATACAGGTTTTAACAAAGACAGTCCCGGGATACAGGTTTTCCCGGGGCTGTTTCCTGAATGGATTTTGGAAACTCGAGAAGTTATAGTATGTGAATTAAGTTTATCTCTTTTGGCTGAATGAGCTCTCATGTTGGCCATTGATTCAGTTTGTTAATACTTCGCATGGATGTATTGATGTGAAATTGTTGTACCTTTGCGAAGATTTTTGACGATACTCGTTAATGATAATCAATGTTTTATAGTTGGTTTTTAAAATGTAAAGTATTATGAACAGAATTATTTCACTTCTATTAATTTTTTCATTGCTCTTATTTTCATCCTGTAAAAACGGAGTTAAAGATAATGAAAATAAATCCCCTGAAAATATGGACTCAAAAGTTGCATTAGTGATATTGGGTACGATTCAGGACGGGGGTTCTCCCCATATTGCATGCGACGAAGATTGTTGCGCTGATCTTTTTGAAAATCCCGACAAAAACAGAAGAGTAGCTTCCGTTGGAGTTGTTGATTTTGAAAACAACAAAAAGTATCTCTTTGATGCCACGCCTGACATGACAGAGCAGATGAAAATGTTGAAAAACTTTGCCGACCCTGCTTCTTCAGAAACTCCCGACGGTATTTTCCTGACCCATGCACATATCGGACATTACACAGGTCTGATGTATCTTGGAAAAGAGGCCATGAGCTCAGACAATGTACCTGTATATGCCATGCCCTTAATGAAAAAGTTTCTGGAAAACAACGGGCCATGGGATATGCTTGTTGAAAATGAAAATATCAAAATAACAGAGCTGCACAATGAGAGGGGAGTCAAACTTACTGAAAATATTGAAGTTATCCCGTTTTATGTGCCGCATCGCGACGAGTATTCGGAAACCGTGGGATACAAAATATCCGGGCCGGATAAAAAGGTGCTTTTTATCCCCGATATAGATAAATGGGATAAGTGGGATAAAGACATCAAAGAAGAGATAGGGAAGGTGGATTATGCAATAGTGGACGGTACATTTTATTCCGGGGAAGAGCTTGATACAAGGGATATATCAGAAATACCCCATCCCTTTATAATAGAAAGTATGGAAAAATTTGAAGAACTGCCGCAAAATGAAAGAGAAAAAGTGATGTTTATCCATTTCAATCATACAAACCCGGTTATCAATCGTGATAGCCCGGAAGCTAAAGAAGTAATGAAACAAGGTTTCAGACTGGCGGAAATCAATGATGTTTTGGAGCTTTAGAATAAAAGCGGGTATTCCGGTACAAATTTTACACCTATTCCGGCAAAAAGATGATATCCGATTCCGGTGAATATTCCGGAACAAAACTTACACCTGATCCCGAAACAATGTTTGCATCCCTTTTTTGGGGCATAGTAATCACTGTCCGTTTTCAGCAAGAAGTAGTGTCCGCTTTAAGCAGGAATCACTGTCCGTTTTCAGCAAGAATTAGTGTCCGCTTTAAGCAGGAATTACTGTCCCGATCCCTCAGTAATCATTGTCCGTTTTGGTCAGGAATATGCACAAATGTTGCAAGTTTATGTTCCCGGTTATTCAGAAAAAATCTTTGAATTTATACAGAAGTAAAACTGGATTTTGATTTTCCCAGTCCCAGTCATTTTCAGATAACAAACTTCTGACATCATTATCCAAAATACATGATATATCGTGATAAAGAGGATGCAGCTGACTCACGAAATATTCTCCATGTACTCCTATTGGATGATGCCAGCTACAGTTACTGTTATCGTTATAGGTAATATTTGAAAACTTTAAATAATACCCTGTGTTTAAATTATAGATGATCCTATCCTTGTTATGGTAGTCATCAGTATCGAACCCCGCAGCATATTGAATTAGCATGTGATCCCCGGCAACCCTGACAGGATCGACCATTGCCCGTTTTTCGTCCTCTGCAAGTTTAAATATTACGTAAGCGTGTTCTTCATCCTGGTAAAGCTCATTATAATCAACCCTTTTGCCCTCAAAGTCAATATGTAAAAAAGGGTCTGCCCTTGTGACCCATTGCCAATTTTATAAATAGTATCATTGAAATAAAAATTCAAAAAAATTCCATGATCAGAATTACACAGATATTTACCATCTGAAAACGTACCTGCACTTTTACCCAAAACCAGGTTATTTGGGAACTGTTTGTGAAGTATATCCATATCTAAATTCAAACTGATTAAATCAAAGGCAAGTTCTTTAGAATCAGGAAGTACATTAAGAATCCTGTGTGTAACTATAAATATTGTATCTTCATTAATGTATTCCATTGACCTGAAACGTAATCCTGTGTCTATCTCTTTAATGAAGTCTCCATCAGTGCTATAAAAAAGCATCTTCCGGGTTCCTCTGCAATAAAGTACCAGCCTTTTGTTTTCTTTATCAAAGCTAACATCTTGAGGATCGAGCCATTCACCAGGCCCCCTTCCGGTGCTCCCGATTTGTTTTATGAAGTTTCCCTTGAAATCAAATGAGTATAAGGCCTTGGAAGTTCTGTCCAGTACAAATATTCCGTCTTCAGCAAAAATTAACTTATCAACTGTTCCTATAAGACTTTCATCGCCGGTCTCCAGTCTTATATATCTGAAATCTTCAGCTATATCTAAAAAATTCAACGTATTGTCAGGAACATCCTTAACCTGTATTGCACTAAAATCGGTTGGTTGATCGCCTTCTTGTACCCCTTCACATGCGATAAACAAAAAGAGAATAATGATGAATGAGCTAAATAAGTACTTCATATAACCGGATATTTTATATAAAGATACTAAGCAATTTTAAAAAATTTTATCAATTTGAAACTTACATCGCTGTCCTGAAATTGGGGGTAATTTAAGGTTACACGATTACAAACTCCCTGAAATTTTTTCTATCAATTATTTTTTCAGTTGCATTATATGTTTCTACAAACCTCTTTGGCAACTTAACCCTTTTTTTATCGCTCCACTTAAATTCATATCCATAGATCTTGCCGGCCTTGTCCTCAACAAAATCTACTTCTTGCTGTTGTTTTGTCCTCCAAAAATAGGTTTTTGCTAAGCTCTCTTTATATTCGTTTTGTTTGACCCTTTCCGAAATTAAAAAATTCTCCCAAATCGCTCCTCTATCTGTTCTTAATTCCAAGGGATCAAAATTACCAATTACCATATTCCTGACACCATTATCATAAAAATAAATCTTTTTATTGGTTTTTATTTCATTGCGAATATTCCGGCTAAAACTTGCCACTTTATATACCACATATCCTTTTTGCAATATGTCAATATATTTGCTTATTGTATTCTTATCGATATTAACAATCCGTGATAGTTCTGTATAATTCACTTCGCTCCCTACTTGTAAAGCAAGAGCCTGGACTAGTTTGTCTAATACTTCAGGTTTTCTAATTTCAGAATAAGCTAAAATATCACGGTAGAGATAACTATCTACTAAATTTTTTAATATACTTATCTCTTCGCCTGGATTATTTAACACATCTGGATAAAAACCATAAAGTAGTCTATCCTCCAGCTGTTGTTCGGCATATAAATATCCATGATAGTTTTCAAATTCTTCCCAACTTATCGGGTATAGCTGATATTCCCATTTCCTTCCAGTCAGGGGTTCATTTATTTTATTTGCTAAGTCAAAAGATGAAGAGCCACATGCAAATAACTGAACATATTTAAATTGGTCATTTATTATTTTCAAGGTGAGTCCAATACCGGCTATCCTTTGAGCTTCATCAATAAAAACCAGTTTATGCTTACCTATTATATTCTTAATTTCTTCGGTATTGGGATTATCCAACAAGCTTCGAACTTTGGGATTATCTCCGTCGAGGAACAAACAATCTTTTGATCCTAATATATTTTTTAGCAAAGTAGTTTTTCCAACTTGTCTTGGCCCAACCACTATTATTGCTTTACCTTTGCCTATCTTATTGGTTATTTTCTTCTCTATGGATCTCTTATACATTTTTTATCCAAATATAATAACTTTCGGTGAGATTATTCACCAAAAGTTATTATATTTAGTGATTATGTTCACAGATTTCTCATCCGAGAAGCTTGCATACGGCGTCTGAGGGTATGCTATGTAAGGGATCTAAAAAGTTTGTGGTTGTCAGACCAATTTTGTTCGTCGACATATTTTATTCAACTATCTAAAGGATGCAATTTCCTGTATTTCGGACTATCAATTTCAATATATTCAGGATATTACTCTACAATTTCGTAATTCCTCATCATGCCCATATCTTCGTCCTCCAGGTTGTGGACCTACCCCTTGAATTTGGACGATAAGGATACTCGAGCAGTAAATCTTATTGTTATATGATGGCAGGGTACGGCCCAATATTTAACTATCAACTCTTTTAATTGAGTCTATTTCCCCATTTTTATAAGCAACTAAAATTCGGTTAGCAAGTTTAATAAATAGGCCATTATCTACTACTCCAGGGATCATATTAATACACTGATTTATTTCTTCTGGATTTTCAATATTGCCAAAATTGCAATCTATAATATAATTTCCATTGTCTGTTTGATACTTATTTTTTCCATCAGTTGTTCGTATTTCTCCTTTACAACCTAAGTTCTCTATTGTATTTTTTGTAGCTTTTAATCCAAATGGAATTACTTCTACTGGTAATGGAAATTTTCCTAATTGTTTTACCAATTTAGTTTCATCTACTATAATGATTAATTTTTTGCTTGCTGTTGCTACTATTTTCTCTCTTAATAAGGCCCCACCGCCACCTTTTATCAAATTTAAATTTGAATCGACTTCATCAGCTCCATCTATTGTAATATCGATTTGACCAATATCTAAAAAAGGAATGATGGGTATTTTTAATTCTCTTGCTAAGGATTCTGATTCTTTCGACGTAGCTATTGCTTTAATTTTCATTCCCTCTTTAACTTTTTCTCCCAGTTTTTGGATTGCCCAGTAAGTAGTTGAACCAGTACCAAGGCCAACTATCATCCCATCTTGAATAAATTCTACTGCCGAATCCGCAACCATCCTTTTAATATTCATAATTCACTCCAATTTATTATTTTTGGCTTGCTTTCATATAAGCCGCCCTAAGCGAAGTTCCGCACTGAGAGAGAAGGCTGCCAAACTTGCCCCGTCAGACTGGTAAAGCCCGGAATGGTTTTACCAAATTGCGTTTAGCGACTTGTTCGGGCACGTTTTGATACGATATCCAGATAAAGCAGATTTTTTGTATAAAGATACTAAGCAATTTGGTTTAGCGCAGCGTTGTGTCACATTTCTTTTGGATGCAATACTGGCTTTACACATTGTCCAGTTCCTCTATTAATGCTCTTCTCTGTGGATATTTTTTACGTAGAATAGAAATAGTATTGTTTGCTTTATCGCGACCACCCATTTTTATCATTCGTCTTAAATATCTGCAGGCACTTTGATAATGTTTCCGTCCAACATTTTCTTCCATGTACTTCATTATTCCGGCAGCATACATGTCAATAATTTCATTAGCATAATCCTTTGAGAGATATTTTTCATATTTTTCAATAGTCCGTAAATTTGGGTCATTTTTTACCATTTCCATTAATCTGTCCCACCATTGTTCTTTAATGTAAATTTGCGATATCAGATGAGTGTCGAGCCATCGCTTTTTAGTTGAAATATCCTCTATCACTTTTTCGATAAATTCTCTCCATTTTTCAGGTTTTACACACTCTTTTAACACCTGGTAATAATCTTGTTCGTTCCTGAAATTATCAATGAGCAAATACCGGGCATATTCAATAATTTTTTCAGTATTGCCTTGTTCCTGTGCTATTTTTAATAACCAATCATACCACTCTTTGGCCAATCCGGGTTTATCTTTCATATCATGCTCCACACCATCATGAGCCAGTTTATTTGCCTTTTCATAATCCTTTTGGTTTATGGCCTGTTGAATGGCTTCACGCCTGAGGTTTGAGTTGGCAATATGTTGTTCTAAATATTGATTGGCTTCTGCTTCGCCTTTTGTTTTTAACAAAACCTCGTATTTAATGCTCTGTGCTGCTTCTTTTTCATATTCAGAGCGTTGTGCGCTTTCTATTTGTTCGAAAACACGATTTGTTTCTTCTTCGGTCTTTACCAAATGTCCAGCAATCCGTAAAATGCCAATGTGCCAGTCCCATCCCTCGTATATTTCTTTGTCGAATGCTGTAAAACAATATTCAATGATTTGTTTTCGTAATGGTTCATTGTTACTGATTTGTGCCAATTGGTATAATATTTCAAACCCGCCATTAATACTGCCGCCAACATCACCATTGCTGTCGTCGGCAAATTGAAGGGCTTCGGTCATCTGTTCCATTACCGCTGTACTGATAAAAAAAGCGCTCTGGTAGTTTTTGGCTTCCATTTGTTTTTTGGCTGTATCAAGCAGTTGGTCAACTGCCATTCCCACGTGCTGCACTGCCGACCAGTCAATAAATCCATGCCTGCCGGATGCAGCCTTTAAAATAGATTTCACCTGTTTCTCGTACATTGCCTTGGATTCACTGCTGTTTAAATGAGCAAATGAGGCCATGAACATGTTGCGGAATGCCCGGTCTTGTTCTGTCTTTTCCTTGATAAACTGCTTTAATTCGTCATGCGAGGCCCGGTTTAACAGCTCATTCACCTGGTCGGCAATGGTTTTCCGTTTCTTGCGGGGCTTATTTTTAGCCGTATTTGTTTTTTTACTGATTTCCAGTTCATCCTGCTGAAGATAAAAAATAGCGGCTGCCACATGTTTGCATACCGGTCCCATGTCGTAAGGGCAATCGCAAACATATTCGGTTATTGTATCGTTACTCAGGCTGATTTGCACGGTATAATTTTCGGTACCTTCCACGATAAATTCATATTCACCCGGGCTAAGCACATCGGGTTCCTGCACGTGGCCGTTTTTAAAATATGAAAGGCCTCTTGCCAGTATGGTTTCGTTAATGTATTGTTCAAATCCGTTTAAAGGTATTTGCATAGCTACTCCTGGTTTAGCCTCCTATTTTTGGACAGTTTTTTGTAAATGGTTTAGGACTTTTTTTTCATCCTGCTTAGGCAAAGATAATCCATGTTCCGATTTTGTCAAGGGTTGCTCAAGCGA
>Ga0207421_10001477_pt1 | contig 30217 bp, 26 predicted proteins | sample SodLakKL_010_SED_4_FD_187542 | JGI IMG/M metagenome (GOLD analysis project Ga0207421, IMG submission 187542) | Alkaline sediment microbial communities from Lake Tanatar, Kulunda Steppe, Russia - 8KL_010_SED (SPAdes) (version 2) | ecosystem: Environmental > Aquatic > Non-marine Saline and...
AAAAGTACTTAACTCTGATTAAATAAATGATTGTGATTCTAGGTGGCTAATTTATAAATTTCAAGGACATCATTTTTATCCAGTTCTTTGAAATTGCCCACCGTTCCCCGGGTGGTGCACTTTTCTGCCATTTCTTCCAGGTCAGCTGTATCTACTCCCAGTTCTTTTAGTGAGGTGGACAGCCCAATTGAGTTAAAAAATTCTTCAACAGCCTGAATACCCTGCAGTGCGGTCCACTCCAGATTTTCAAAATCGGTCTCCACACCCCAGACCCGGGAGGCAAACCGGGCAAAACGCTTAACGTTTTCCCGGTAGACATACTTCATCCAGGCCGGGAATATAACCGCCAGACCTGCCCCATGGGCAATGTCTTCATAAAGGGCACTTATCTCATGTTCAATAGAATGGGAAGCCCAGTCCTCCTCTCGGCCTGTGCCCAGCAGATCATTATGGGCTATGGTTCCGGCCCACATAATTTCAGCCCGGGCTGCATAATTTTCCGGTTCTTCTAGAACCAGAGGAACATTTTTTATTATAGTTTTCATAGTGCCCTCACATAAATGGTCCGTAATTTCAACATTTTTTGTTTGGGTAAAATATCTCTCCATAATATGAGCCATTATATCCGCTGCTCCACAGGCGGTTTGATATGGAGGCAGGGTAAAGGTTACCTCGGGATTGAGAATTGAAAACTTCGGCCGCAGTAGATCACTGCCAATATCCCATTTTAAGTCCTCATCTTGCTTGTTAATAACCGCCGCCGGACTGCTTTCACTGCCGGCCGCAGGAATGGTTAACACAGTCCCCACCGGCAGGGCCTCCTTTATCTCAGCCTGACCACTAAAAAAGTCCCACACATCCCCTTCATAGGGAACACCGGCCGCAATAGCTTTGGCGGAATCAATAACACTGCCACCCCCTACAGCTAAAATAAAATCAATGTCATTATTCCGGCAGATATCAATTCCCTCCCGAACCTTTTTCAGAAGAGGATTGGGTCTGATTCCTTCCAGTTCAGTAAACTCAATATTCTCTTCCTTTAGAGAAGTGGTAACTTTATCATAGACTCCGTATTTCTTAATACTGCCCCCACCATAGACAAGCAAAACATGATCACTGTATTTTTTTGACTCCAATCCGGTTTGCTCCAGAGTGTTTTGGCCAAAAATTATTTTGGTCTGGTTCTGAAAAGTAAAATTATTCATAATGATCACTCCTGTTTTGGATTTGGTTAAAAAGTCCTGAAACTTTGAAAAATACAAAAACAAAACTGTGACTGTCTGCAGCTGCAAAATAAAAATATAGTTAATAAAGTCGAAAATCAAAAAAAGTTAATACAGTATCTTAATACAGTATCTTTCTGTTGAGAGCTTTAAAAATAGCTTTCCCCACGGCTAAAGGAAGACTTTCATCTACATAAACAGCACCCACCAGCTGTTCGCGATCCGTATGTGCGCCCCGATACAATTCAAGCTCCAGAACCAGTATTTCATCATTTAAACCCACCCGATATACACTGGACAATCTTATATTTCCCTCAAAATCAACATATTTTTCAATTGTATTAATAACAGCCCGGCCGGCCAGTGAAGTTAGAGGCTCTACGGGAGAACCCGACACTTTATTTTGAACCCTTCTGCTTCCGATCTCCAGTTCAACAACACACACCGGCTGATTGTGCTCTTTATATATGGAAGCAATCTTAATCCTTTCCTGGGCCTGTTCCCGGGAAGCTGTCTCTTTAAGGCGGGCAATACTGATTTTTTTGTGACTTATCTCCTGATTTTCTTCTACCAGGATCAGTGTTTCCAGATCCCGTACAATCCTTTTGGGCTCCCTCTGCCCATTGGCCACAATGTGAATTTCATCAATAGCTTCCTCATCTCTGTGATTACCATTCTGCTGAAAGGTTATCTCACAGGAGATAACACCTTCCAGCTGTTCAATCTTTTCTGTAATATCTACACCCATCTTTTTTTATCCCCCTTCTTGCTGATGCAGAGATTCTCGTAGTTCAGTCTGCTTTTTGCGAACCGGCCGGTTAAAGGCCAGATCATATTCTCCTTCTTTGATTAACTTTACCATTTTTGCAGCCAGTTCAGGGTCAAACTGGGCCCCTGCATTTTGATTGATCTCGGTAATTATCTCCTCTTTACTGCGCGGCTTTTTATAGCTGCGCCCCGTAGTCATAACATCAAAGGCATCACATATATTTAAAATACGGGCTCCCAGGGGAATGTCTTCCCCGGACAGGCCATCGGGATACCCACTGCCATCATAATGTTCATGATGGTGATAAATAATCGGCAGGGCTTTCTCTATAAGCTCGATATCCTCCAGGATTTCAAACCCAAACACACTGTGTTTTTTCATTTCCTCATATTCTTCATCAGTCAGCAGATCGGGTTTTTTCAAAACCCGGTCCTCCACTTTTATTTTACCAATATCATGGATCTTGGCCATCTGAATAATTTTCTGCCGCTGACCTGATCTTATTTTTAATTGACTGCACAGTATATCGGCATACTCTGCCACCCGCTGACAGTGGCCTTCTGTATACTGATCTTTGGAGTCAATAACCTTAAGAAAACTCTCAATAATCTGGGTCAGAGATTTAATCTGCTGAAAGCGGCTGTACAGCAGATCTTTAATAATATATACAAACATGATTCCCAGAATAATAAAAATTCTCCCGAAGGCACTGTAGCCAAAATAAAATCCCAGACCGATAAAATAGGAAATAAAAACATTTTTGGAGATCTCCAGAAAATACTCAATCTGTATTCTTTTCTGACCACTCCGGGAAAATTTTAATACCAGATAAAGCAGTCCATTATTGGTTATATAGTAGGCCACACAGGCCAGAAAAAAGGGAAGAAAATAATTATCCGCCGCAAACAATGCATTAATTCCGGTAAAGGTAAGGGCTCCCAGGCCGGAGGCCAAAAACATCTGAGCACGGTTAAAAAGAAATTTAAACCATACATGGGCTTTTTTATTCAAAAAATGTATCGTCCCCATTAAACAGATAACCCCTACCCAAAAGGGCGGGAGGACCACGACGGCGGGCAGCAAAACAGGTAAAACCATTGAAGAAGTTATGTCCTCAAAACCCATCACAAACTGGCTGAGATTGGAAAGAATCAGCAGCACAGCTGTGAAAAAAACGACCTCAGACAGGAAGAGAGGGGTGCTGTGATAAAAAAACAAATAAATAAAGAAAAGCAGAAACACCGTATAAACGGTTCCCAGATAAATCTTCAATTTCACAGGCACAGAAAAAACCCCCACAAAAAAATAAATAAAAAAATATCTGATGGCAAAAATTGTGCTCAATTAATTATGTCCACATACCTGTATCTGCCAGGGCAGAAATAGAAGACAGCAGAGTGATCAGAAATGTTAATACACTGATATAATACTTTTTCATTATGCTCAACCCCCTCCGGTTATTGTTTTGGCCGTACCGAACATTATATCTCTGTCTGTCGGCTAAGCTGGTGGCCATCACGAAGGTAGGCTAAGCTCATGTTTAGGCTAATCTTTTTTTCTGCCATCAGATATTATAAACTATATTGCACCCTACATTATTAACTTTACTGCACACAGAGCTATGTATTACCTTAGAATATAGGATTTAATCTATTTTTGCTTGTTATTAATGTTCGACATAGAACCAAAAAATCCTGCCCCAATATTGAATTTAAATAAGAAGACTCAGCTCCAGACCGGGTTTTCGAAAATATTTTGCAATACACCTTTTTGTGTTATAATACAAAAAGAAAGAAGGTGTCTTTTAAATGGATGAAATATATCTGGATAATGCAGCCACAACCAGGCCGTTATCCGAAGTTATAAATAGAGTAACAGAAGTCATGGAAAACGATTTTGGTAATCCCTCCTCCCTGCACCACAGGGGGGCAGCCGCAGAAAGGCATATTCAGCAGACCCGGAAATTTTTAGCCACTCTGCTGGAGGTTAAACCGGGTGAAATCTATTTTACTTCCGGGGGAACAGAAAGCAACAATCTGGCCCTTAAGGGTACGGCCCTGAATTATAAAAACCGGGGCCAGCATTTAATAACCACCCAAATAGAACACCCTTCAGTTTATAATGCCTTTAAGTCCCTGGAAGAGACGGGCTTTAAGGTTACTTACCTGCAGCCCGACAGCCGGGGAATAATCAGCCCCCAGCAGCTGCAAAAAGCCCTTAAACCGGAGACCATACTGGTCAGTATAATGTATGTCAACAATGAACTGGGCAGTCTGGAACCAGTATCTAAGCTGGCTCAGACCATAAAAAACTACAGCAGGGATATCTTTTTCCACGTGGATGCGGTTCAGGCTCTGGGGAAAATACCGCTTCATCCCCAGCAGGATAATATCGACCTGCTGACAGTCAGTGCCCACAAGATAAACGGGCCCCAGGGAGTAGGGGCTCTCTACATGAAAAACGGAATGATGATCAAACCCCTGCTGGAGGGAGGAGGACAGGAAAGAGACCTGCGCTCCGGAACGGAGAACACCCCCGGAATTGCCGGCTTCCTGCCGGCTCTCAAAAATATTCCCAAACAGGTTAATGGGGGCAGTACCGATGAGCAACTGGCCTCCTTAAAGCAGTTTACAATCAGGCAGATACAGAATACTATCTCCCGGGTGCAGATAAATACTCCTCAGCAGTCAGCCCCCCATATAATCAATATCTCCTTTCCCGATATAAAAGGGGAAGTACTGGTCCATGCTCTGGAGGAAGATGATATCTATGTCTCAACCGGTTCTGCCTGTCATTCCCGGCAAAAAATAAACAACAGAATTCTGAAAGCAATCAATCTCTCCGAAAAATATCTTGAGGGAACCATAAGAATCAGCCTGTCGGCTCTTAATACCAAACAGGAAATGGAGCATACAGTTCACAAAATAAAAGAAAAAATTGACTATCTGAATATCTAATAAACCAAAACAAACCAAAACACCACCTGCAGTCTGCTATACAGGGTATATTTAAAATAAGCCCCCAAAAACCTCACAGGAGTGAATAAAAAATGTATGATCTTATCCTTATAAGATATGGTGAAATCGGCCTTAAGGGGGACAACCGCCCCTTTTTTATTAACAAACTAATTTCCAGTATTAAAACTATCTGCCGGCCCCTGGGCGAGTTTACAGTACAAAAATCCCGGGGACGTATTTTTGTTATTCCCGAAAACAGCACTGCTCAATATCTCAGCCGGCTCAAAAAAATACCGGGTATTGTATCCGCAAGTCCGGCCACAGCTGTGGAGCTTGATTTCCCGGCCGTCAAAAAAGCAGCCCTTAAGATGGTTCAAAAAAAACTGACAGAGATTGAAACTCCGGCCAGCTTTCGTGTCCAGACCAACCGGGCCAACAAGGACTTTCACCTGAACAGCCTGGAAGTTAACAGCAGACTGGGGGCCCATATCCTGCAGAATACAGAAGGACTGACCGTTGACCTGGAAAATCCCGAACTAACAGTAGAACTGGATATAAGAAGTAAAAATATATATCTTTTTATAAACAGGATTCCCGGTCCGGGGGGCCTGCCCGTGGGTACCAGTGGTCGGGGACTGCTGCTTTTATCAGGAGGTATTGACAGTCCGGCAGCCGGCTGGCTGGCCCTTAAGCGGGGTATCAGTCTGGAGGCTGTTCATTTCCATACACCTCCCTATACCGGACAGCGGGCCCGCCAGAAAGTTCTTGACCTGACCGATAAACTGTCCGAAAGTGGGGTCCACATCAAGCTGCATCTGGTCCATTTCACCGAAATCCAGAGGGCTATCAAAAAAAACTGCCCGGAAAAATACCTGATCACCATCATGAGGCGCATGATGTTCAGAATTGCCTCCCGGATTGCCGAAAAAAATGATCTCCAGGTCCTGGTTACAGGTGAATGTATCGGCCAGGTTTCCAGTCAGACCCTGGAGAATATATCGGTGATTAGAAGCACGGCTAACCTGCCTGTACTGCGGCCCTTAATAGGCTACAACAAACAGGAGATCATCCAGCTGGCCAAAGAAATTGAGACCTATAATATCTCCCGCAGACCCCACCAGGACTGCTGTACTGTGTTTGTACCCAAACATCCCGCAACCCGGCCCCACCACGAGGAAGTTGTCCGGGCCGAAAAAAATATAAATCCGGATCAATTAATGGAGAATATTGACGAAAAAATAGAAATAATAGACTTCGAGCAGTAGATTCAGACCAGTTTCCTCTCCACGGTTCCCAGAATCCTGCGGGTATTGATAATTAAACGTATTTTATCATTCTCTTTTATGGTCCGGTCATAATTGCCTTTGATGATCGCCCTTTTAGATTTTCCGGGGAAATTGGTCATTTTCTTATCATCGGAGACAATCACCGTATCCCGGGGTATTCTGATCTCCACTTTTCCCAAAACAGCGGTCCCACTAATCCGGATAGACTTTTTGCGGACATTTTTGAAAAGCAGATCTTGTTCACTGAGCTCAAAGGTGAGTTTACCCAGCACAGAAAGCAGGGAAGTATTCTCCGGACTCCATTCTTTTCCGGTCACCAGCCGGGGAGTCAGAAAATTTATGTAATTACGGTCCCCGCTCTCCTTCCAGCCCCGGTAGGCATCCACAGCCAGCAGGAAAAGGAAGGCCGGCCAGAAGAGAATAATAATCCCCGCAAAAACGGGATTCTGAACCGTTATCCCCTCACCCATGTAAAAAAGCGCATTTAAAAAAATGAAAATCCCCGCAATTTCTAAAAGCACCAGCCCTGTTTTGAAATCACTCCGGGGATTGAAAAGATAAATCAGGCCCAGAACCAGAGGAATAACCGGCCAGAAGCGCACAAAAACGGCACCCGCATTCATCTCAATAACCTCCAGAGCATTTAGCCCATAGGAGACTATCAAAAACAGCAGCACCATACTGGCAATCACCCCGGAAGGGAAACGGGTTCGGTCCTCTTCTTTCATAAAAAACACGGCCATAATCCCGATCCAAAGCAGAACCAGAAGCAGCAGATTACCAGTAGAAAAGGCAAAAAATCCCAGCACAAAAACCAGAAAGTAAAATGCCCTGCGCCAGTATATAATATCAAAGGCAATACTGATAATTAAAAACAGGATAAGTGGTGATAAATATAACAGCATAAAAACTAGCCCATAAAGCATAATCGGCCTCCTGAAAACCGTGAATTTAACCTTCAAGACCACAGACTTTTTTGCTATTTTAAAAACAGCAGTTCGTAGTTCAAAACACCCGAATCTTCAACTTCAAAAAAACTGCCCGGGAAAATACCTGACCACCATCATGAGGCACATGATGTTCAGAATTGCCTCCCGGATTGACGAAAAAAATGATCTCCAGGTCCTGGTTACAGGTGAATGTATCGACCAGGTTTCCAGTCAGACCCTGGAGAATATATCGGTGATCAGAAGTACTGCTAACCTGCCTTTAGAATTAATGTTTAAAATGGCGGTTACCGGTCATAACCATCACCAGATCGTGTTCATCGGCGGCCTCAATAACCTCATCATCTCTGATAGAACCTCCCGGCTGAATGATTGCGGTGATACCATTGTCCGCCGCCTCATCAACTGCATCCCGAAAGGGAAAGAAAGCATCAGAGGCAACAACGGCTCCCTCTGATCGTTTTTCAGCCTTGCGGGCGGCAATAATCATGGCATCAACCCGGCTCATCTGACCGGCCCCTACACCAACCAGAGCCCGATCCCGGGCCATGACAATAGCATTGGACTTAACATGTTTTACCGCAGTCCAGGCAAAAAGCAGCTCCTGCATCTGATCCCCGGAGGGCTGTTTTTGGGTTACAACCTCCAGATCTTCTTTTCGGTACAGCAGGTCATTTCTGTCCTGGACCAGCAGACCACCGGTCACTTTTTTCAGCTCATACTTATCTCTACTGCAGTCCCGGTCCAGAGAACCCGTTTCCAGGAGCCGGACACTATCCCAGCGCTCCTTAAGAACCTGTACTGCTTTTTCTTCATAACCAGGAGCAATCACCACTTCCACAAACTTGTCCGGTCCGGCTATTTCTGCGGCTGTTTTCCGGTCCAGAGTTCGGTTCAGAGCTACAATACTGCCAAAAGCGGACATCGGATCCCCGGCATGAGCTTTAATATAGGCCTCACAGATATTATCAGCCACAGCCAGACCACAGGGATTGGTGTGTTTTATAACTGCGGCCGCAGGCTCCCTGAATTCTTTTATAAGCTCCAGAGCCCCGTCAGTATCATTAATATTATTAAAGGAAAGGTCTTTTCCATGCAGCTGACGGGCCCCGGTCACTGAAGGCTCGGTTATATTTTCATCTTCATAAAATGCCGCTCTCTGGTGGGGATTTTCTCCATAACGCAAATCCATCTTTTTCTTATAATCCATGGTAAAGTGAGCCGGAAGTTTGTTGTCCTCAGTTTCTTTGGTTTCCTGTTCCCGGAGATAATCACAAATCATCCGGTCATAACTTGAGGTCTTCTCAAAAGCCTTCCTGGCCAGCTCTCTTTTTCGAGCCCGGGAAAGCTGACCTTCATTTTCCTTGAGCTCAGCAATAAGTGCCTCATAATCAGCGGGATCGGTTACCACGGTCACCGCCTGAAAATTTTTGGCCGCAGAGCGAATCATGGTCGGACCTCCGATATCAATATTCTCCAGAGCCTCTTCTAGGGTAGTCTCATCCCGGCTGATGGTCTCGGCAAAAGGATAAAGATTAACCACCACCATGTCAATGGGCCTGATGCCCTGTTCTTTCAGCTCCTGCATATGCTCCCTGTTTTCTCTTAGGGCCAGCAGCCCTCCGTGTATTTTGGGATGCAGAGTTTTAACCCGGCCCTCCAACATCTCCGGAAATTCTGTTACTTCACTGACCGGAATTACCTCAACTCCACCATCTTTAAGCTTCCGGGCTGTACCTCCGGTGGATACAATTTCATATCCCAGCTCCACCAGCTCTCGGGTAAAATCAACAACTCCAGTTTTATCATAAACACTGACCAGCGCTCTTTTGGGCATAACAACCATCCTTTCCACTTAATATTATATTAACAAATATAGTAAAAAATTCATCTATTCCGGTTTCCTGGTTTCCTGTTTTTTTACTTTTTTTCCGGCAGAATCTTAACCCGGCGGCCCTTTTTCTGGAGGCGCCCTGTGGCGTATAACTTCAGGGCCTGCGGATATATTTGATGTTCCTTTTTTAAAATTCTGGCGGCCAGACTGTCCTCATCATCATCATCATAAACCGGTACCGATTCCTGCAGTATGATTGGTCCCGTATCCATGCCCTCATCAACAAAGTGTACTGTGCAGCCGCTGACCTTGACCCCATATTCCAGGGCCTGTTTCTGAGCATGCAGACCCCTGAAAGCAGGCAAAAGGGAGGGATGTATATTCATCACCTCTCCGGAAAATTGTTCCAGAAAATAAGGGCTCAGCAGGCGCATAAATCCGGCCAGAGCCACAATTTTTATCTCCCTTTCTTTGAGCAGAGTCAGTATCTGCTGTTCATACCCCTTTTCAGAATCGTGGGCCCCGGGATTTACATACCGGGCTTCAATTCCCGCCTTTCGGGCCCTTTTTAGACCATAGGCCTCCCGATTATCACTGATCACAATTTTCAAATCCAGAGGCAGCTCCCCCCGAGAAATAGAATCTATGATAGACTGCAGATTACTGCCTCTTCCGGATATAAATACAGCTAAATTAATTTTCATCACCCCAGTTTTTAAAATAGCAAAAAAGTATTTAAGAATTTTGACTCAGCTTTTTAGGCCAGCTTTACCCCTCCTGAACCTTTTTTGATTACACCAATATTAAAGACTGATTCCTGCTTTTTCTTTAGCTTCTGTTCTACGATCTCTTTCTGGGCCGGGGCCACAACCAAAACCAGTCCTATACCCATATTAAAGGTACGGTACATCTCTTCCCGGGCCACCCCACCCTGTTTTTGGATATAATTAAAGATAGTGGGCCGGGGCCAGCGGGGAGGAAAAATATGAGCCTCCAGACCCTGGGGCAAAATCCGGGGTATATTATCAATCATACCCCCACCGGTAATATGAGAGATCCCCTTCAGCAGCCCATCCTCAATTAAAGGCAGTACCTGGGGCACATAAATCCTGGTGGGAGTCAAAAGTTCAGCCCCCAGAGTCGTACTCCCGGCAGCTGAATCTAAATCAAGACTGTCCTCAAGTGAGAGATCGTCCCGGCTGTCCAAAAGATAACGGATCAAAGAAAACCCATTGCTGTGTACTCCGGAGGAAGCAAGACCCAAAAGCAGATCCCCTTCCTTTATGCTGGCTCCATTAATAATCTGGCTGTGTCCGGCAATACCCACGGCAAATCCTGCCACATCATATTCACCCGCAGGATAAAAACCGGGCATTTCAGCAGTTTCACCCCCGATCAGGGCTGCCCGGGACTGTTTACACCCCTCCACAATGCCCTGGATAATCTCCTCATTGACCTCAACATCCAGCTTCCCACAGGCCAGATAATCAAGAAAAAACAGGGGCTTTGCCCCCTGGGCCAGGATGTCATTTACACACATGGCCACCAGATCAATACCGATGGTCTCATGCCGGTTCATTTTCTGAGCAATCTTAAGCTTGGTTCCCACCCCATCGGTGCCCGCAACCAGCACCGGATCCTCATATTTCTCAAAATCAGGGGCAAACAATCCTCCAAATCCTCCCAGGTCCCCGACTACTCCGTCGGTATAGGTTTCTTTTACCCGGTCCTGAATCCGGTCCACCATTTTTTCCGCCTTATCAATATCAACTCCAGATTCCGCATAGGTTAAACCATCTTCTTCCTCCTGGCTCATTTTGATTACACCACCTATCTGCTATTTTAAAAAATCTTTTCTGAAAAACCCGATTTTAACTGTATTCGATTTTACAAGAAAGTTCAGACCGGCTGAAAGGCTCTTTTATTTCAAAAGAGCTTTATCCCGGTCAATATCAGTCGGATAATCTCCCGAAAAACAGGAGGAACAGCAGCCCGATTCTTTTTCTTTCATTATTTCCTCCAGTCCTTCCAGGCTCAAATAAGTCAGGGAATCAGCCCCGATTTCTTCCCTTATTTCATCCACACTCTTCTGGGCGGCTATTAGCTCCTCCCGGGTGGAGGTATCCAGACCATAAAAACAGGGATGAGTTACCGGGGGCGAGCTGATAAACATATGAACTTCCCGGGCCCCTTCCCCTTTTACCATTTCCACCAGCTGATTGCTGGTTGTACCCCGTACAATTGAATCATCAATTAAGGCCACCCGTTTATCGGCAACTATTTCACGCATCGGGTTCAGCTTCATTCTGACCTTAAGATTCCTGATTTTCTGAACGGGATCAATAAAGGTGCGTCCCACATACCTGTTTTTCAGCAGTCCAAACTGAAAAGGCTTTTCTGCTTCTTCGGCAAAACCCTGGGCCGCCGAAAGCCCTGAATCGAGAACAGGGACCACCACATCAATGTCCTCCAGGTTTTCAACCTCCCGGGCCAGCTGCCGGCCGAATTCCTGGCGGACCAGATGCACATTATTGCCATTAAAGCTGCTGTCCGGGCGGGCAAAATAAATATATTCAAAAACACAGAACCTGTTTTCCTGGATCGGCATATACTGACGGCTCCGATAGCCATCTTCATCAATTATAATCATCTCACCCGGTTTAACATCACGAATATAATCAGCTCCCAGTATATCAAGAGCACAGGACTCAGAGGCCAAAATATAGCTGTCCTCCTTCTGACCCAGAATTAGAGGCCGAAAACCATAGGGGTCCCGAACCCCGATCAGGAGGTCTTCTGTAAGCACGGTCAAAGAATAAGCCCCTTTAACCTTATTCAGGCTGTCAATAAGAGCCTCCTCAATATCACTGTAGGGGGACCGGGCTATTAGATGAGCTATTACTTCGGTGTCCAGTGAAGAATGAAAAATAGACCCATTGTTTTCCAGAAACAACCTCAGCTCCTGACTGTTAACCAGGTTGCCGTTGTGAGCCAGGGCCAGAGAGCCCCGGGATGACTTAATCAATAGGGGCTGGGTGTTTACCAGCTTGCTGGCTCCGGTGGTGGAATAACGAACATGACCAATACCGGCTCTGCCTTTTAGGCTGGAAATTATTTCCTCGTCAAACACCGTATCCACCAGTCCTTTGCCCTTGTGGATATCCAGCTCATTTTCCCGGGAGACCGCAATACCGGCCCCCTCCTGTCCGCGGTGCTGCAGAGAATGAATACCCAGATATACCAGACTGGCTATATTTTCCCGGTCCACAGAATACATGCCAAAAATCCCGCACTCCTCTTTCGGTTTACCTTCAGGTACTAATCTTTTATTAGTCACCATATACTCCTTTCTCCTCCTCTTCTTATAAAACTTATATTATGATTGCCCTGTGATTGCTCTGCACTTATATTGCACTTATATTATGACTGCCCGGCAATAAGTCATTTGATTATAAAACTTATAGATTTTATGATAAAGATTTTCGGATCTCGGCGATAATTTTCTCGGTTTTGGTGGCCGCCTTTCCGGTATATAATTCTGGATTATACATCATTTTTTTCTGTCTGTCAGTTAATTTTTCAAGATAGGGGGTTAATTCTTCATCTTTTTGGACAATTTCTTTAAGAGAAACATCTTTTTTTTCAGCCTCTAAAGTCAGCTTTCTTACCTTTTCATGGGCATCAGGGTGCCCCTGTGAGGCCAGAAATATATACAGGGGTTCGGCGATCACCAGCTCTCTGGTCTGGTCAAAATTTTTCTTCATCTGTTCAGCATCGATATGCATCCGGGATGAAACCCGCTGCAGCCGGTCAACACACAGCAGCAGACCGACCACGGTTTCCGGGATAAATCTTCCCGAGGCCGAATTACTTAAATCACGCTGGTGTTCGGACAGCTGGTCCAGATATGAGGTCACCATCCGGGGGGTGAATTCCTTATACATACTTTTCACGTTTTCATAATTAATGGGATTTCTTTTATGGGGCATTGTGGAAGAACCAACCTGGTCTGACTCAAAATACTCGCCCACCTCTCTGATTTCGGTTCTCTGCAGGTGGCGCATATCATCACTGAAGTCAGCCAGAACACCAAAAGCAGAGGTAAGGCCATGCATGAAATCGGTCATATATTCCGGAGCCACAATCTGGGTGGACACCGGACCCGGCTTTAGACCCAGCTGCTGGAGAAATTCTCGTTCAAACTCCCCGGGATCCTCAAAAAATATACTGCTGGCATTGTAGGCTCCTACCGCTCCCGACATCTTGCCCCTCAGGTTCCGGGCAGCTTTTTTTATAAAATCCATTCTCTCCTTCAGCCGGCTGCAGTAAAAAGCCATCACCAGCCCAAAGGTCAAAGGTTCGGCATGCTGGCCGTGGGTCCGTCCTATCTGCAGGGTCTCTTTTTGTTGTTCAGCAATGTCCAGCCATTCCTGCAGCAGACTGCGCATCCGGGGTAATATTAAATTAAAAGTACCCTCCTTATATCGGAGAGCATTGGCGGTATCCACAATATCATAGGAAGTTGCGGACAAATGTATGTAGGGGCGGGAGCTGGGACTTACTCTTTTTTGCAGACAGTTAACCAGAGCCCGGATATTATGTTTGGTCTTTTTTTCCTCCTCATATACTTCCTCAACCTCGATGTTTTCGGCTGCCTGCTGAACTTCTTCGACAACCTGTTTATCACAGACTCCCCTGCTGTGCAGTGCTTTAATGAGAGCCACCTCAACCCGGGCCTGAAATTCGACCACGGCTTTTTCCGAAAAATAGGTACCATAATCAGCAAAATTTTCTTTCCGCAGTGAATAACGGTGGTCCAGAGGACTGATGTTTGCAAAAACATTTCTTTCCATAATTAAATGAAACCTCCTATTGAGTATGCTTGTCTTTCATCCTTACCACCAGATCTTTAACTCTATTCTCTTTTAGCTCCGGAAGCATTGTTTCCATCAGCTGATAAATATACAGAAACTCTCCTAAAAGATCGGCTCTTTTTTTTTCATCTTCCACCGGGCCCTGTCTGGACATATATTCTTCCAGACTCTCCCCTACCCGATTTAAGGAGTTCAGCAGACCGGCAACCGTTTTTTCACCCTGCTTCTGATTGCTGTTTTCTGTTTGGGACATCCTCTCGAGGAGATCACTTCTCTCTCTTTTAAGAATAATGGCCGAAAAGGCTTTTTCCATCTCCAGGTGCAGGTATCTGCCAAAAAGATCAACTATTTCCTTGGTCTCGGCCCGGGAAAAGCTATATTTAATAACACCTTCCAGCAGTTTTCGCTGTTTGTAAGGATCTCCCGTTCTGCTGGCCAGTCCCCGGGCCAGGGTAATATGGGAAAGAGTCAGGGGGCTGTCGGGATTTAGTACCTCTTTTTGAAATTCAGGCTTAACCTCCAGTATATTCAGCCATTCGGTAAGGGTGGTCCGGGGGATACCAAGTTTAGAGGCTGCTTCCTTTTTGGTGAGGTCATTATCGTCAATATACTCTTTAATGGAGTGGGCCCGCTCCAGAACATTTAAATCCTGACGCTGCAAATTTTCTATAAGCTGAATTTGGCGGGCATTAACCCCGGAGTCCATGACCAGAGCTCTGATGGTAGACTGTTCCCGGCTGCGAATCGCCCGCAGGCGGCGTTCTCCGGCAATCAGCTGAAAATGGTCTTCTTTTTTTACCACAATTATCGGCTGCAGCTGGCCCACCTCTTCAATAGAATTGGCCAGCTCCATCAGACGCTCTTGATCAAAATCACTGCGGGGCTGATCCTGATCAATCTTAACTTTGTCCACCTCTATTTCTTCCAGATTCATATTTAAGTAATTCTACCTCCCGCTTTTTATAAACATCGTGTTTAAACCAGCCTTTAATTTATCAGCTTTTTATATTACCCTGTTCTTATCGTGGTTCAAAATAACAAGGACCTTACATCACAGCAGCAGAAAAATTTTTAAACAACACAGGTATTATATCAAATTTATAATTTCTTCTCAATTAAGTTTAACCCCGCCTAAGCTCCGGAGGGGCCTATTGTTTTTCGGCTGATTTCCCTCCAGCCGCTGCCCAAACCCAAAATCCAAAAATTCGCCGCAAGAAATTGCATCAGGAGCAGAGTTGGTGTTATAGTATAATTGTCAGGAATAAATGATAGGGTTAAAAACAGTGTTTTTTTAATATATTTGGTTCTCCTCCATAACCGTTGGTAGGTTTAAGTATATGCTGCTGTCAGCTGCTATGAACATTTCGCTGCCCCTCCATTTGATACGCATGGTTGGGCCAGCATTAGCACATCGAGCACGTCAAAGGACTCCATCCTCGCATTGAGGGTATTGAGGGAGAGAAGATGGGAATTAGTCCTTTTCGTGAATGAAGCAATAACAACATATATCAACATTTTTCACCAACGGAAGTGGAGATGATCCATAATAGATAGCATAAAAGGATTTTTATATTATAAAATGGGGGGTACTTTCAACCGTGTCTGTACTTAATAAAAAAATTATAAATAAATTTGAACAGGTATCCGGCCTGGAGGTAAAAACAGCCATTTCTCTAAAAAAATACACCACCTTTAAGGTGGGTGGCCCCGCCGATCTCTTTGTGGTCCCCCACCACCGGGCAGCCCTCCAGGAGGCCCTGGCCGCAGTTAAGGATCATCCCTCCCCCCTGCCCCACCTGATTTTGGGCCGGGGCAGCAATATCATTTTCAGTGATAAAGGTTTCCGGGGCCTTATAATACATACCGGTCAACTGGACCACTATCAGGTCCGGGGCCAGACCATCACCGCCGGAGCGGGGATCAGCCTTTCCCGGCTGGCCGATATAGCGGCTGAAAACAACCTGGGTGGCCTGGAATTTGCCTCCGGAATACCCGGCAGCCTGGGAGGCGCAGTCTACATGAATGCCGGGGCCTATGGCCGGGAAATTAAAGATGTGCTCATCAGAGCCAGCATAATGAACAGCAGTGGTGAAATGAAAAAATATTCCTCACAGGAACTGGCCTTTTCCTACCGGCACAGTCTGCTCCAGGAAAAAAACATAATGTTAATAGAGGCCGAATTCGGCCTGGACTCCAGACCGGCCTCAGCCGTAAAATCCAGGATGAAAAAAATAAACCGGCAGAGAAAGAAAAAACAGCCCCTGGAATATCCCAGTGCCGGGAGTATCTTTAAGAGACCAGAAAATGATTATGCCGGCCGGCTGATAGAAGAAGCCGGCCTCAAAGGAACCCGGATCGGGGGAGCCGAAGTGGCCGTCAAACACGCCGGATTTATTATTAACCGGGGTGGAGCCACCGCCGCGGATATTAAAAAACTGGTCCACATTGTGCAGCAGGAAGTTTATGAAAAATCGGGAATCAAACTGGAAACTGAACCTGAATTTGTGGGTGATTTTGGGTGATTTTGGATGATTTCAGCTAATTTCAGCTGAATGGCTGCTGGCTCCGGGCAAAAAATTAATTTTTGCCACCGATCAACCTTTCTTTTCCGGCCCGGGAGAGCTTTTTTATCTCACATTCTCGCTTCAGGGCCTGAGAACGGGAGGCACAGCTTTCCTGATATTTCAGCTCTACCGGCCTCCGGCCCCGGGTATATTTAGCGGCCTCTCCCTGATTGTGTTCCTTTATTCTCCGTTTAACCTCAGTTGTATATCCGGTATAGTAAGTACCATCCACACATTCGACAATATACACATAATGCATTACTGCAGTTCTTTCCGGTAATTTGTAAGGTCCATGAGATGCTTTTTCTCTTCAGCAATTAATTTTTCCAGTATATCAGCTGTTTTCCCCGTATTATTTTCCAGCATCTCCTGATAAAAAACAATGGAATCCTTCTCAGCCATAATCCCAATAGTCAAAAGCTCATCAATGTCTTTTACCTCTTCTTCAATTTCATCGGCCGGAGGAAAAACCGTATACTCTACCAGAGCCTCAAGATAGGCGCTGACCTGGTAATCATAAATATAGTTGGTATCTCCCTCTTCTGCCCGGGATTTTTTGCTCAGCTCATTAAAAGTGTTATAATGTTTTTCCTCTTCCCGGGCCAGCCTGCGGAGCAGTTTTTTCAATTCCGGATCACTGTGATGACTGGCATGAGTGCGGTAAAAATTTTCTCCATTTTTTTCAATATCCTTGGCCATTTCCAGAACTTCCACTGAACTAAATCGATTATTATTCACCTGTAAAACCCCCTGTTTAATTTTTAAAAACAATAATTTAACTTGCTCTACTTTCAGTTCTCAATCTGCCCCTAAAAAACAATTCAGGACAGCATTTTTGAAATTCTATCTTGCTATTTTAAAAAAACCGACCATGGGCCAGAAATTTTTCCAGCTCTTTTCCGTCCAGACCGGGTATTCCAATCTCAATCCCGGAACAGCAGTTTCCATGAAAATCAGAACCCCCGGTCACAATTAAATCCAGCCGGGCGGCAATCTCCCGATATGATTTGGTATCCCGGTCCCCGTGCTGGCTGTGAAAAACTTCCAGCCCGGTAACACCCTGTTTCTTAAGCTCTTTAATCTCCTGGAAACTGAGGGCTGAGCCCTTTTCCATAGAGCCCGGATGAGCCACAGCAGCAAATCCTCCTGCCTGTTTTATAAGGGTGATAGCTTTGCTCAAGGACACCCGGTACCTTTCCACATAGGCCTGTCCTCCCCGACCGATAAAACTGTCACTAAAGGCCTCCTCCATACTGGAAATATAGCCTTTCTGGACCATCAGCCGGGCAATATGAGGGCGACCAATAAAACCTTTTTTACCGGCCAGTTCTTCAACTTCAAAAAAAGATAAATCCAGTCCCCGCTGCTGCAGGAGGTCCACCATTTTTTGGGCCCGTTCCCGGCGGGACTTAAGTATAAATTCAGTCTCCCGCTGGAGCTGTTTGTTGTCAGGTTCTATAAAATAGCCCAGAAGATGGATCTCCCGCTCTCTTTTGCGGGTCGAAAATTCGATTCCCGGGACCACAGTTATCTCTTTTGAAACAGCATATTCAAGAGCCCGGGTCAGGCCCCCGGTGGAATCATGGTCAGTCACCGCGATTACATTAATTTTTCTTGCTGAAGCCCGATCAATGAGCTGTTCGGGAGTCAGACTGCCATCAGAAAAAACGGTGTGTAAATGCAGATCACCTTTCATAAATAATCACCTTCATTATAACCTTTCCCGGACCAAAAACTTATCTATTTTTTAATATTATACATTACTCTTACTGATCACGCAATATATCACCTTTAACGAGTTTTTGTAGTATTTGCTAATTCAGGCCGGCTGTAGGGGCCCTAAAGCACAGCCGGGCACAAACACTTTTTGTGGGGTCATTTTGCCGGATGCCCTTTTCTGGCTGAAGGGGACCTTAAGCCCTGCCGGGCACAAACACCCTTTTAATAAGAACCCGGATGTGGTATAATAAAAAATGCAAAAATTTATGATTATATTTTAATAAACAGTAAAGTCGATTTTCAAGGAGGAAAATTTATGTATAAAAATATAAACTCTGGTTTAATAATCACCTTATTGATCATAACCACTCTTATTTTCGCTTCCACAGCCACCGCAGTAATGTCCGAAGAAACTGTCAACAGGTGGCGGGAAGGAGACCTTGAAGAATATCAGCAGCTTATAGATGAAGGTGCAAAGATCAATGAAGAAGACCTGATGGGAGAAACTCCCCTGATGATAGCCCTGGAAAAAAATAATAATCCGGAAGCCATTCAGTTTTTAATTGACCAGGGGGCCCGGGTTAACCATACCAGTGACGGTAATATTACACCTCTTATGAAAGCCAGCCGCCACCAGGATAATCCCGAAATTATCAGGCTGCTTCTGGATAAAAACGCGCGCATAAGTGCCCGGGATGGACTGCAGAATACCCCCCTGATGTGGGCAGCAGCTTTCAATACCAGCCCGGAGATCATTCGAATACTGATCGAGGCCGGAGCCAATGTAAACCAGACCAATCAATATGGCCGCACCGCCCTGTCCTATGTGGTGGAAAAAAGCCGGGATCGGGAGCTGATCGATCTGTTTTTGGAGCACGGAGCTGATATCAATGCCGAAGACAATGACGGATATCCCCCTATCTTCTGGGCGGCCCGGGAAAATGAAGACCCTGAGGTCCTGAAGCATTTAATTTCCCGGGGAGCAAAAGAAGATTATACAACCGATCGGGGGGAAAATCTGCTGATGGCCGCTGCCTCAAAAAACAGCAGCCCCGAGATAATAACTTATTTAATTGACGAATTTGATTTTGAGCTGGACAGCCGGGATCTTAGGGGCTGGGATGCTCTGGAATATGCCCTAACCCACAACAGCAGCAGTGAAATAATTAAAATACTTCTCCAAAAAGGAGCTTCCGCCGAGGCCAGTGAAGGAAAAGAAAGAATTCCGCTGAAAACAGCCGCCATTAATACCGAAAATCCGGAGATTATTGAGGTACTTCTGGAAAATGGAGCCGAGCTGGAAACCACTGATTTATCGGGCCGAACTCCGCTGACCAATGCTGCCTGGGCTGGAAATATACACACCGTACCCGTACTGATAGAAAAGGGAGCCGACCTGTATACCGAGGATGATGATGGACAAAGTGCCTATGATTATATTAAAGATAAACCTATTTTTCAGCAGACCGATTATTATGAGGATATTATAAATGAATAAGGCTCTTTAAAATATAGTGACAGAAATTAAAATGAGCCCTGGATAAACTTTCTGGGGCCCACAGGAAAAAGAAAAAATCAAACAGAGCAGCAAAAAAGTCCCCGGGCGGGGACTTTTTTTATGCTTTTTAATACTTGCTGTCACTTATTTTTGTTGTTTTTAAGATTTTATTCAAAATCAACCCACTTTACACCCTGTTTGGAGCTCTCAACACATTTGTGTATAAATTTAACTCCGGTGATCCCCTCTTCAATGGTGGGCAGATCAAACTCATCCTCTTCATAATTTCCATCCCGGTGGGCCAAAACAGCCTGTTTAAGATTATGATACATGTTGGCAAAAGACTCAAAATAACCTTCCGGATGTCCGGCCGGCAGCCGGGAAACAGCATCAGCAGCAGGAAAAAGAGGGTCCCGTCCCCGGGAAAGCCGCTGTTTGGGGCGGTCAGTATAGGTTACTTCCAGATAATTCGGTTCTTCCTGCCTCCAGACCAAAGACCCTTCGGTTCCATAAACCCGAACTTTTAGTCCATTGTCATGGCCCACAGCTACCTGGGAGGACCAGTACATGCCCGAAGCTCCGTTATCATATTTCAGCATGATCTCAGAATTATCATCAAGTTCACTGGCCCCGGACTTGGATTCCAGATTGGCACACAGAGCTTCAATCTCCAGGCCGGTAATATAGGAGACTGTATTTTCAATATGACTGCCAATATCCCCGGTACAGTTGGAAATACCGGCCACTTCCGGGTCAATTCGCCAGGAAGAAATTCCTTCACTATCCTCCTGGAGAGAGGTTAAAATCCACTCCTGAGGGTATTCAGCCCGGACCATAATAATATCTCCCAGCTTACCTTTCCGAACCAGCTGCCGGGCCTGCTTAACCATAGGATAACCGGAATAAGAATAATTTACGGCAAACACAATCTCTGTTTCTCTAACCCGCTGCATTAAATCTTCAGCCTGGTCGACCGTAAAGGTGAGCGGTTTTTCACAGAAAACATTGATCCCCCGATCCACAAAGGGGTTTGCCGCCTCATAATGAGCATAATTGGGCAGAACAATAGACACAAAATCAATCTCTCCGGCCTCCTGTCGGGCCATCTCCTCAAAATCATTGTAAAGACGGTCTTCCGGGATATCCAGTTTTTCACCGGTCTCCAGTGTCTTCTCATAGCTGCGGGAAAAACAGCCGGAAACCAGCTTAAGGTCATCATGAAAGCCGGCCGCTATGCGGTGTACCCGGCCCATAAAAGAGCCTTCAGCTCCACCAACCATACCAAATTTCAAAGTGTTTTCTTCACTCATAACAAAAACCACCCCTTTTCTTTTTGGTAAACAAAATATGTTTTAGCTATTTAAAAAAATAGCTCAAAGCTTACCTCAGGTACCTGCATAACATCACTGCTCAGCTGCACCAAAGATTCCCGGAACCACCCGTGAAAATTCGAAACCCAAAAGACTGCCTCCGGTAAAGCCAGACTCCTACATAAATAATTCAGCTGAATAATTCAAGCCCGAAATACCGGCCGGCAGAGGCTCAGGACGCTCCACCGAGCTCTCCAGCTCACAGTGGGTCCCCTGATCTGCAGCTTCATGAAAACCGTGCATAATTTCCAGCACATGCAGGGCCATTTCTCCACTGGCCCGAACACTGCGATTCTTTTGGGTGGCCACAGCCAGGTCTGCCAGACCAAGTCCTCTTGAATTTTCCGTAAAACCATGGGTCAAAGGTACTTTCTGCCAGCCTTCCCCATCAGGTTTGAAAATCTTCACTTCTCCCCCAAAGGTATTGGGATCCGGAACACTCAGGGAACCGTCAGTACCATAAATTTCAATACGCGGCAGCTGGGCCTGCCAGACATCAAAACTGGTAATTATATTACCGGTCACCCCCCCGGCAAATTTCAGAAGTCCGTTAACATGGGTGGGTACTTCAACCTCAATTTTTTTACCATATTTTGGCTCACTGGTAATGGTTCTTTCAGAAAATGCGGTCCCGGTCATACCGGTTACCTCCTGGACCCCACCCAGCAGGGAAATCAGGGCTGTCAGATAATAAGGACCCATATCAAACATGGGGCCTCCACCTTTTTTATAATAAAATTCGGGATCAGGATGCCAGCTTTCATGGCCCCGGCCCATCATAAAAGCGGTCGCCCCAACCGGTTCTCCGATCCAGCCATCATCTATTAATTTGCGGCAGGTCTGCAGGCCCCCACCCAGAAATGTATCCGGAGCTGTGCCCACCAGCAGGCCCTTTTGAGCAGCTTTAGCAATTATTTTTTGACCTGCACTTTTTTCTACAGCCAGTGGTTTTTCCACATAAACATGTTTACCGGCCTCCAGGGCCTTAAGACAGATTTCAGCATGGGCTCCGGGAGTTGTCAAATTAAGAATGATATCCAGCTGTTGATCAGCAAACATCTCTTCTGCAGTCATTATGTATTCAATATCATATTTTTCGGCACTCTCTTCAGCCTTCTCAGACACCAGGTCCCCACAGGCTTTCACTTCCAGAAAATCAAATTTGCGGCAGTTCTTAAAATAAATATCACTTATATTTCCACAGCCCACTACACCAATATTCACTTTTTCCATCAGCTTTTCACTCTCCTTATTATTGGCTGGCCCATACAAATCCGCGCCTCATCAGTTCAGTTACCTCATCTTTGGCCACAATATCAGCATGATGACCCAGGGAATTATAAAAAACCCGACCCTCTCCCCACCTTTTGGTCCAGATCACGGGGACATCAACTTCCCCATTGGCCGCATGGGGACCATCAGCTGTGGGAAAACGGGTGGTGGCCAGTACAGACACGGCCGGATCAACATGGACATAATACTGTTCAGAGGAGACATTGAAATCCTCAATACCCTCAATCAGGGGACTTGATGAAGCATGATTTATATTCACCCGGTATTCAGTGTTATCATTTCCGGGATGGGCCACCCACTGACCCCCGGTCATAAACTGCCAGCCTACACTGTCCCGGAAGGAATCACACATACCACCGTGGATGCCGGCGATTCCACAACCATCGGCCACCGCATCCATAACCGGTTCCAGCTGCTGCTGGCTGATCTCACCCATGGTCCAGTGGGGAACAATTAAATCCAGATCTTTAATTTTCTCTTCTTCTGTAAAAACATCCAGGGTCGAACTGACCTCCACAGAAAAATTTTCTCCTTTTAAGATCTCAAAAAACAGGTCAGCCACCTTTTCCGGTTCATGTCCATCCCAGCCACCCTTAACAATTAATGCTTTTTTCATTAAGAAAACAGCTCCTTTTATATAATTATATTGTAAATATTATCCATACTGGTTATACATATTGGTTATTTTGATTATACCGACCTATTAGATTATACCGGCCTATTAGGCAGCAGGTCGAGCAGCAGGTCTATTAGAAGTACAGCATACAGTCCGGTTTCGGCCCTCAATATCTTCTGTAAACTAAAAAAATTAGTAAAGAGAACCTGCTTTTACCTGGAGGCAAATATAAAGCTGGCCGCTATAACCCGACCAGCCTGATAGTCTCTCAGTCTTTAAGTTCCTGTTTCTTTGGAAGGTCAAACTCCTCTCTCTGTTTATATTCTTCCTTTTTACCTTTATTCCATTCCGAGACCGGAGAAAGATAACCAACAACTCTGGAATATACCTCACATTTCTGCTTTTTACCCATTAATATCTCCTCCCTGTTATTTATAATTCAATAATATGTTCCTTTTTCCTTTATAAATCTGTTAATTCCATTAAATAACTGATTTTTGTTACTCTTCGAGGTTCATCTCCACTTCCACTGGTGAAAAATATTGATTTATGATGCTATTGTTTATATTTCTCCATTCACGAAAAGGTCTAATTCCCATATCAGCTGACAGCAGCATATAGTTAAACCTACCAATGATTATGGAAAAGAACCAAAAAATATAGCCACCTGCAGCTGCTGCTCGTTATGTTAATCTTTAACCTCGACCTCCAGGTTGGTGGTCCTTTTTTGTACTATTTCCTGAAAAGAATATATTTTTTCCTCAGAAAAGCGGCTCTTTTCCTGAAGAGCAGGGTCCAGAGTTTTACCCGGACGAAAGTTCTGAAGCACATACCTGCCAGACCCGGAAATCTGCCCGGCTATCTTCTCAACCTGGGCTGAGTCATGATAACCCGGGACCACAGTAGTCCGCAGCTCACAGGTGATGTCTGAACTGACCAGCAGCTGCATACTCTGCCGGACATTATCTATATGGTCCTGATTTTTAATACCCGCAATTTCGGGATAATCAGCAAAGGCCCCTTTGATATCCAGAGCCACATAATCCACGAGATTATCCTGAACTATGGTTTCTATTACCCTGAATACCGAACCATTGGTATCCAGTTTAACCTTCAGGCCCCGGGACCTTATCTTTTTTATAAAGTCAATTATATCCTCCTGCAGGGTGGGCTCACCTCCGGTGATAACCACCCCATCCAGAAGTTCATTCCTCTGTTTTAGAAAATCCCACAGAAAATCAGGATCCATAAACTCCTTATCTGAAGTAAATTCAATAAGCTCCGGGTTATGACAGTAAGGACAGCGGAAATTACAGCCCTGGGTGAAAACCACAGCTGCAATCTGGCCCGGATAATCAATCAGGCTGGTTTTGCGAAAGCCGGCAATATCCATCTTCTTTTCCCTCCTGATCTATTTATTCTTCAGCCGCACATTTGGGGCAGTATTCATGTTCTCCGGCCAGATAACCGTGTTCCGGACAGATGCTGAAAGTGGGAGTTAAGGTATAATAGGGCAGGCTGTAGTTCTCAGCAATTCTTTTTATTAATTTTTTGGTGCCTTCTATATCCGGCATTCTCTCTCCCAGAAAACCGTGCAGCACCGTACCTCCAGTATATTTCTGCTGCAGTTCATCCTGCAGATCCAGGGCCGTAAAAATGTCATCGGTATAACCCACCGGCAGATGGGTGGAATTGGTATAATAGGGCTCAGCCCCACTGCTCTTTACTTTATCTTCATTGGCCACCGTGATACTGCTGCCAAAACGCTCCTTGTCCATTTTGGCCAGCCGGTAGGTGGTACCCTCGGCCGGAGTGGCCTCCAGGTTATACAGATTTTCCGTTTCTTCCTGATAGTCTACCATCCGCTCCCGCATTAAATCCATGACCTGCAGGGCAAAGCTGCGCCCCTCAGGAGAGGCAATGTTTTTACCCATAAAATTAATCAGAGCTTCATTCATACCATTAATACCGATGGTATTAAAATGGTTTTTCCAGTACTCATCAAACCTGTTTTTCACATCCCGCAGATAAAACCGGGCATAGGGGTAAAGCCCCTGATCTGTTAAGTTTTCCAGGACCCGTCTTTTTACCTCCAGGCTGCCTTTGGCCAGATCCATCAGCTCATAAATACGCTCCATAAAATCATTCTCATCCCGGGCCAGATGCCCGATACGGGCTAAATTAATGGTGACCACACCCACCGATCCGGTCATCGGATTGGCCCCAAACAGACCACCACCGCGTTTGCGGAGCTCTCTGTTGTCGATCCTTAATCGGCAGCACATGCTCCTTGCATCCTCGGGATTCATATTTGAATTAACAAAATTGCTGAAATAGGGTATACCGTACTTGGCCGTCATCTCCCACAGCGGGTCCAAAAGCTCGTTATTCCATTCAAAATCCGAGGTTATATTATAGGTGGGAATGGGAAAGGAAAAGACCCGGCCTTTGGCATCTCCCTCCTGCATCAGTTCGGCAAAAGCCCGGTTGAACATATCCATTTCCTTTTCAAACTCACCATAGGTTCGCTCTTTATTTTCGCCGCCCACAATTACCGGCTGATCTTTCAGAAACTCCGGAACATTCAGGTCCATGGTGATGTTGGTAAAAGGTGTATTCCCGGTTATAAACACCTTTTCTTTTCGTTTGGCAATAACAGTTTCATTATCGGTATTAACCGACCAGATGACACCTTCATAATCTATTTCATCAATTTCCTGAATATATGTGTCCTGATGCCGAATAACTCTGATTATGCTTAATAGTTTATTACCCACCCCGGTAGCCGGTCTCTGCCAGACGGTAAAACCGTAACCGGAATTTACAATTACTTGCTGCAGATCTTCTGTAATCTGTGGGTCAGAGGTGGTAATCTTGCATCCTTCATGACCATCTCCTTTTATAAATGTTTCCAGAAAAACTCTACTCTGGTGCTGGCTCATTTCCAGCATCTGTTCTGGAATCTTTTTAACATTATCATCCTGATCAAAGTATTCAAGAATATTGCGAGACTGTTCGGCATTAAATCTGATCTGACTAACTTTTGAACCCAGAGATTCACTTCCCTCATGAATACTGTAATCAATATCAAGTACTTTTAGAAGGGAAATAATTTCTTCATAGGTTGCTCGGTTTTTCTTTTGCGACTGATATATGGTTATCCTTCTCCAGCTGCCATTAATCTCCAGACTGCCTTCAGCAATAATCCAGGCAATCAGTTTAATCTCTTCCTCGGTTAAATCAATAGCCGGATTATTATTATCGGCCGCAATCGGTACAATAGGTGGAGATTTTAATTCTCTTACAGCCTCAACTTCCTCCAAACAATAATTATCGGTATTAAACTTCTTTCTGACCATTCGGTGGCCAGGAGAAAGCAGCTGATCCTGGATTCTGTTTTTAGCATTATACATTTTACCTTCATAGTGCCGGCTAAATACTTTTTTCACTTTTTTGTTTTCTATATGTTTTTCTTCAACATTATATGTTTTTATTACATCACCTTTAGCAACTTCATCATATTTTTTCCAGCCCTCAGGAGTTAAAATTTCCGTATCCTCAGATAAACATTGAAATCCTACCCTGGTAGGCACATTCATATTAAACAAAAATTCCTGCATGGCCTGCTTTACTTCTTCATAATCCAGATTATCATAGGCTATAAAGGGAGCCAGATAGGTATCAAAATTGGAAAAAGCCATGGCCCCGGCCGCCTCACCCTGCAGGGTGAAAAAGAAATTGACTATCTGGCCCAGAGCAGTTTTTAAGTGTTTGGGAGGTTCACTCTCAATCTTGGTGGACACACCCCGGAAACCAGTCTGGAGCAGATCCTGCAGATCCCAGCCACAGCAGTATACACTTAAATTGCCCAGATCATGTACATGAAAATCACCGTTATTGTGTTTTTCCCTTACTTCTTCTGAATATATCTCCTGCAGCCAGTACTGGGCGGTGACCTCAGAAGAAATGAAATTATTAAGTCCCTGCAGAGAATAACCCATATTGCTGTTTTCATTTACCTTCCAGTCATCCAGCTGTAGATAGTCATCCATGGCCTCCAGGGCATCATTGAACAGGGCCTGAGTATCACGTATTTTTTTGTGCTGTTCCCGGTACAGAATATAGGATTTAGCAACTTCAGCATAACCTTTCTCAATTAAAACCTTTTCTACCAGATCCTGTATCTGTTCAACATCGGGTACTCCACTTTCCTCATCTTTATAAAATATTTTAAGATAAGAGAGCACTTCCTGGGTGACCTCTTCCCCGATTGTTTCATCATCTAACTCAACAGACCGGGCGGCATTCATTACGGCATCTTTGATTTTTTTGCTGTCAAAAGGTACTTTAGTCCCATCTCTTTTAATTATGTATTTTATTGACATAAAATTAAATTACTCCATATTAAATCAATTTAAATATGGAGTCACACCCCCTCATGTATTTAATTTAGTTAAGATCCGTCCTTTTAGAGCCAGTATCGATTCTAAAAATTAACAAAAATTTAAACCACCGTCAGAACAACCATCCTGGCGGTTCCGGCCGAAAATTAAATCAGGTATTAAAAAAACAAAAACCAAAAACGAAATTCAGTTAATAAGATAATAACATATTTTTGCTAATTTCTCTAGTATATTATTGGGTAATTTTGCCGATAATTTTGCTTTCAAATTGCTTTTAAATGAAGCTAACACATTCAAGCCTTATCAGAATACTCAACTTTATTCCAAATAATTTTTTGGCTGCCCTGCAAAAAGTCAATCTAATTTAATTTTAGAAATAACATTACTGCCATGAAAGCAATCATAAATTTAAAAATCTTAAAATAACATCTTCTTAATAACATCTTCTGCAGGATAACCCTTATTTTAATATTCACACTTTTATGTTCATTTTATATAACGGTCAATATTGTCTATATTCCCATCTGGCTAAGGGCTCCTGGCTGGGCCCCCACTTATTATTTGCTATTCTGAAGACCAGCCCTGTTCACCAACCAGGGCCACAAAGCGTACTCCCCCCAGTTTTTCCCGCTCAAATCCCTGGTTGCTTCTTTTTATCTTCAGCAGCTCCTGACTGTATCTGCTGCCCACAGGAATTACAAGACTGCCCCCTAAAGCCAGCTGTTCTAGAAGCACATCCGGAACTTCCGGAGCCGCCGCACTGACCAGGATACCATCAAAGGGAGCCTTATCCGGCCAGCCTTTTGTCCCATCTCCCACACTGATAAACACATTGGTATAACCGAGTTCATCACAGTTTTTCTGCCCTCTAACGGCCAGCTCCTGTACCCGCTCCAGTCCATAAACCCGCTCTACTGTCCGGGACAGGACTGCAGCCGCATAACCGGAACCGGTCCCGATTTCCAGCATAATGTCCCCCGCTTCCGGCTCCAGAGCTTCAATCATCAGAGCCACAATATAGGGCTGACTTATGGTCTGGCCCTGGCCTATAGGCAAAGGATAATCTCCATAGGCCTTATTTCTCTGGTCTTCATTAACAAACTTATGCCGGGGTACACTCCGGAAAGCTTCCAGGACCTCTTTGTGTTTAATACCCCGGTTTTTCAGCTGCCGTTTAACCATCTGTTCCCGCTTTTTTTTAAAATCTGCAGAATTGCTCATCATTATCCCTCACTTTAATTTTCCCCTGACCTCATACCCGCCCCTGTCTGGAGTGAGGTCTTCTCACTTAAAAATCTGTACAGCTCATAATAATAGTATAACCATCTTTATATATATTTTATCTGCTATTTTTAAAAATAGCAAATTAATTCTGCAGCTGGGAGCGGGAGTTCCTGTTTAGGACTTTTCTTTTAATATAGGATTTGATACCCCTTTTGGAAATTGGGCGGTATCTTTTCACCAGCAGGGCCGGACAGCGGGCATGGCGGACAATGCGCTCTGAACGGTCCCCGACAAGTGACCTTTTAAATCTTTTGTTGGTGTCTCCAATGATCATCAGGTCGGCTTCTTCAGAAGCGGCAATAGTACCATCCTTGACGGAAAATCTCTCTTTTATTTCATAATCAATATCACAGTGATAATCTTCTTCAATCTGGGCCCGGAGTTCATCTTCTATGATATGCCTGTCTTCTGCTGCTGTCTCCGGTGAAATCACACGTAAAAGTTTCAGTTGTGCTCCCGTGGCCCGGGCCAGACGCCGGCCCAGATAAAAAGCATAACGGGAGCTATCTCCACCTCCAAAGGGAACCAGAATATTATTAATTTCTTCGGGCAGATAACCCTTTAAAATTGCCAGGTGATTGTGAGCATGGGCCATAACCTGGTGAGGGATGTCTTCTCCCAGGTGGTGCTGTGTTCTCCCGTGCCAGCCCATAATTAAAAGATCCACATACTCCCTTTCCGCCTGGTGAATAATTGTTTCACTCACATCATGGCTGAACACTTCCAGATATCTGCATTTTTCAGTCCGGACATCTTCCTCAAACTCCTCAATCAACAGACGATCCTCTTCTTTTTTAGTGTAAGCCTCCTGGGCATCCTCCAGTCCGGTCTGGGGAGGTACCTTCTGGATATGCAGACCAACGATCACATCCCCCAGCATATTTGCCAGCCGGAGCAGATCTTTTTCATGTTCCAGGCTGCCGATAGAAACCATTACTTTTTTCTTGTTTTCTTCAATAGAAACAGGTACCTGATCTTCATCAATTATGTCCAGCAGACCGTATTCCGGCTGGGCCTGTCCTTTACCATAAATAAGGTACCAGATTACACCAATTCCGATCACTCCACTGCTAAACAGTGTTGACAGTAGACCCAGCTGAGGTATCAAAAACAGGCTGGCGGCAATACCAAAAATCTGAGTCAGCGGAAACAGGGGGTCACGAAAAGAGGGCTGATACCATTCTTTTTTGACCCGGCGCAGAAAGATTACCGACAGATTAACCAAAGCAAAGATCAAAACATTGAAAGTACTGCCCAGTTTGGCCAGCTGTTCAACATCAAAAAAGAGAAGAAATAATATCATTACTCCCCGGTTACCACAATGGCCCGGGCCGGAGTGCCAAATTTCTCGTGAATTTCCACAAAATTATCGGGAACCAGTTTATCCCGACCCATGGCAAAGGGAAAACGGGATGAGGATAAAATTGCCGCATTTGCCGTAGAAACCGTGGCAAAAAAGCCGGCGGCAATAATAGCTATCCGGCCGGGTGAACCCCCCAGCATAGAGGCAACTTCAATCAGGGGGGTACTGCTGGCTACCAGTTCGTCCAGGGGTAGAACTCCATTTAATACCAGCATAA
>Ga0207421_10001479_pt1 | contig 30178 bp, 28 predicted proteins | sample SodLakKL_010_SED_4_FD_187542 | JGI IMG/M metagenome (GOLD analysis project Ga0207421, IMG submission 187542) | Alkaline sediment microbial communities from Lake Tanatar, Kulunda Steppe, Russia - 8KL_010_SED (SPAdes) (version 2) | ecosystem: Environmental > Aquatic > Non-marine Saline and...
GACTACTGGTGAGGGAAGTTGGTCGTCAGTCGACGCTGCATCCGCGATTGTGAGCGTCCCTGTTCGTGAGGAGACCGGTTGTGTCCAGTCGTTCGACAGCAGCACGCGGCTGTTTTCGGCACTGAACGTCGTTTCGTTAACCCCGATGTCTTCGTCGACGTCGACGGTGAGCCGGGCGGCTGGTGCGGTCGCCGTGCTTCCGTCACCGGCTGGCTGGCGTGTCTCGGTGTAGTTTATCACGCCAGCGTCATCGTCGATTTCAAGACTCTCATCGGTCGCAACGTCGTCTTCCTGTTCGAACCAGCCCGTCGACTCAACGTCCGTAATCGTCACGTGGTCCGGATCGTACTCGACGATAAGTTCGAACTCGGCAACCCCGGCTCCGGGCGCGCCGTGGCTGCTCAGCCGTACGTCGATCTCGGTTGTTTCGCCGGGGGCGGCAGTCGACTCGCTTGGATCGAACTGAATCGACGACCAGCCATCACCGGCTGCGGCTGGCCCAGCGACCACCCCAACCGCCAGCAGCCCAAGTACGACAACCACGAGTCCGAGCCGCTGGTTCATGGGAGTTCGACGGTGAACTCGACGGGGTCCATCTCCAAGAACGCAGTCTCGTAGCCGGCGTGCCGTGAGACCTGCGGCGGCGAGGGAAACGACAGCGTGAGCGCATCACCCGACTGGAGATCGTCCGTTTCGAGCGCGTAGTGATAGCCTAACTCGTGATCTAAGGTATCGGTGAGCTGGGTTTCGATGACTGGCTCGTCGTCGCCGTCGCGCTCGATCGTTGCATCGATTGTCATCATCGGTAGCATCCCACGGTTGTACGGTGTTCGCGGCGAGACCGCGAGATAGTAGCTGTCGTCGTCATCGTCGACAAACCGACTCTCGGCGTCGAGTACTGTTGCTGCAATCACCGCATCACCGCTTTGGGGTTCGCCGAGCAACTCGCCGGGCAACTCGTTGGCCGGCGGCAGTTCAGTCGTCTCCGACTCGCGGTGATAGGTTCCGAACCCGCCGTGGTCGACGCCCTCGTCGTGATGGTGCTCATCTCCATGCTCGTCATCGTGGTGGTGATGGTCATCGTGCTCGTCGTCGTGGTGGTGATGATCATCGTGCTCGTCGTCGTGATGGTGCTCACCGTGGTCGTGATGGTCGTGTCCCATCGGCCCGAGCGCACCGGGGTCGCCCCAGTACTCCTCGTCGAGATACTCGATTCCGTCGACGACCTCATCGCGGAACGCCTGGTCGAACTCGAAGGTGAACGAGCCAGTCGCAGCCTCCTCGAACCGGCCGGCGAACTCACCGGTTCGTTCGGCATCGATTGAACCAACGCTGACCTCGATTTCGTAGGTGCCGTCCTCGCCGAGCGGGACGTTATCGCCGATATGAAAGCCCATCTCTTGGGAGATCATCGGCCACGGAACATGGCTCTCGGTTACGTCTCCCTCACGGCCAACCGTGATTTCAAGGCCGGTGTCGGCGGGCAGCACCATTCCGGTCTCTGGATCACGAACGGTGACCATCAGATGGACATCGTCGCCGTCTGGTTCGGCAACTTGGACCTCGTCGCCGGTAACGTTCCAAAACTGGTGGGGGTAGGTTACCATCGGCACCAACTCGAAGTCGCCGGCTTCGACCGAATCGAGATGTCGCATCGCCTCGAAATGGGTCGGCAGATACACCACATCCGGTGGGTCTTCGACAACCGGAAGCTCCGGCTGGCCGGCCTCAACCGCCGTTTCGGTCTCGGTGTCTTCGTCTGGCTGTTCGTCCTCCGGGCCTGCACAGCCAGCAAGGGCGACTGCCCCGCCGGTGACAACCCCGGTTCGAATAAATCGTCGTCTGGATACGTTTTGTGTCATTGATCTGGTGGTAGGTGGTGACTACTCCGCGGTTCCGGCTGGCGTCGGCATCGACTGCAGCTCCCGTGGCGGAATCAGAAAGTTGCCCCGTCGACGGACGAAGACATACTGCAGAATGCCGTTGTTAACTCGGCTGCTGATGCCCGATCCACCGGCGATTTCGCGTCCGGTCATCGCGTTACGTGTTTTTTCGAAATCAGTGAGCTCCTCCTGCAACGAGACGAAATGGAGTCCTGCCTGTTTGTCGTCGGTCGTGTTGAAATCTCGTCGGAGAATGATCGGCTGGCCGTCTTCACGCGCGGCAGCCACCTTCTGGGCGTGGCCGACGACACCGTCCTCGCGAGCCGCCGCGATCAACGCATCCATCGTCTCGGGGACGATTCCGGTCGCACTACCGAGGTTTTCGCCCACGCCTTCGACCAACTCCTCGCGGGCGTGATGCGGACTGAACATTTTGGCGACTCGCTGGTGGTGGTTCTCTTGGTTGAACCACGCGTTGAGCTGGATGTCGAGCTTTTCGACGTGCTGTGTTGTCCCCCCGGCAAACGGGCCCTCGGAGATCGTCACCCGCTCCTCGCTGGGCTGGCTTTCGGCAAACCCCGAGCGAAAGCCCATAAAGAAGGGCGCTTCTTCAGGCACCGGCTCGCCGCTAATTCCTCGAGTGTCTTGGTTGTCGGCTGGCAGTCCTGCACCGACAAAGCCGGTTCGGCGGTCATACTCGGGAAACGCGAACAGCTCACTGAGATCTGGTATCTCGACGCCGTTTAGCTCCGCTCTGTCCCCGAACAACCCCTCTTCAGCCGCCAGCAGGATGTCGGGGCGGTCGCTGGCCAGATGGATTAGCAGGTCGACTGCATCGAGTGCAACGTCGGATTCGAGGTCGGTCAACGGCGCTGGATCGGGGAGGTCGACCGACTCATCGAGCGACTCCTCGAAGCGCCCAAAGTATGCCGGCGAGTAGCCCACGGTAGCCAACAGCCCATCGGGACCCCACGCGATGGCCTCGCTGAGCGACGACAGCGCCGCAGCAAACGGCTCGCGTGCGTCGGCTGGTTCAACGCCCTCGGCGAGGTTCACATACCGCAGGACGTGGTGTTTTGGTGGGACGTGGTTGCCATCGTCGTCGACCGAGAGCGTCTCGTTCCAGGCGTGTTGGCGATCCGGCAGGCTTTCGCCGCCCGTTGGGATCGGGTCGCGGTCGTCGCCGTCGAGTTCCGCTACGCAGGCTGACAGCCCCGTCATGCCGCCGACCGCGACGGCAGCGTTGAGATACTCGCGGCGTGAGACGGCCGCTCGGTTTGGGAGCCTCATACCTTGTGTAGCAGAATTACAGCAGCCAACACGTATGAATACGTTGCTCGGCTCAGGGTTTGCCGACGACGATGACAGCGAAACAGTCTTCGGTCGGCTGGCGAATCCACCCCTATGAGACTCGCTGGGCTCGTCGACGCACTGCGCAGCGAGGCCCGCCGAACCAACGAGCGCCGCGCAATCGTGCTCGCTGGCTCCCGAGAGGCCGGCATCGATGCCGCCTACAGCGTGATCGAGGCCGCAGACTGCACTTCCGAGGCAGTGAGCTTTGTTACCACGCGTGAGGGGTTTCGCTATCACCGACTCGACCCACACCACGCCGACGAGTTGCTCGGGACGACCCGCGAGCTCGTCGTTCTGGACTGCCACGACGGCATGTCGGCGAACACACTGGGTCAGCTCACCGGTGCGGTCGACGGCGGTGGCCTGCTCGTCCTTCTTACCCCGCCAATGGCATCGATTCCGACCCAACTGGAGACACTGGTCGACCAACTGCTGGCCCCGCCGTTCGACCGCAAGGCGGTTGGCAACCGATTCAGAACGCGATTTGTCGAGACGCTCCGAACCCATCCCGGCATTGCTATCGCCGCGGTCGAACAGCACGATGGCTCGCTGACTGTCAGCATCGAACGCGATGGGTTGACCCATCCCGCCGTCGACCAGGAGCTATCTCCCTCGATGCCGTTGGTCCGAACCGACACACCGTTTCCGGCTGCCGCCTTCGAGAACTGTCTCACAGCCGATCAAGTCCGGGCGGTCGCCGGGCTGTCTGGGCTATCGGAACCAGCGCACGCGGTCGTGCTTACTGCTGACCGCGGTCGCGGAAAAACGAGCGCAGCCGGGCTGGCAGCGGCATCGCTGGCGGCTGCTGGGCGTGATGTGCTCGTCACCGCACCCACTTTCGAACCCACCGAGCCGCTGTTCGAACGGGCTGTCGATCTGCTTGCGAGACTTGAGACGTTGGAAGACGACTCGGGGGCCCACTGTCTTCGGACCACTACCGGCGGGCGGATCCGGTTTCTCCCACCGTCGGACGCCAGCGATCATGCCAGCGAGGTCGACGCCGCTATCGTCGATGAGGCGGCTGCGATCCCGGTCGATCTGCTAACTCGATTTCTTGCCGCCCCGTCGGTCGCGTACTGTACCACCGTCCACGGCTACGAGGGCACTGGCCGCGGCTTTGCCGTGCGGTTCCGTGACCGGCTGGCCGCGGACAGCAAATCAGTCACTGACATCGAACTCACCGAACCGATTCGCTATGCTCGCGGCGATCCAATCGAGTCATGGCTGTTTCGGACGCTCCTTTTGGATGCGCGGCCGCCAGTCGACCAACTCGTCGACGGGGCGAGCCCTGAGACGGTCGCCTACCGCCGGATTACCCAGACGGAACTCGCGAGCGACGAACCACTCCTGCGGTCGGTTTTTGGTTTATTAGTAGTCGCCCACTACCGCACTGATCCCTCCGACCTCGTCCGACTGCTGGATGCACCGAACATCGAAATCCGTGCGCTCGACTATGCGGGACACATCGTTTCGGTGGCCGTCTTGGTCCGTGAAGGTGGGCTTGACGCCGAGTTACGCGCCGCGATGTACGAAGGCCAGCGCGTCCGCGGCAATATGCTCCCCGATGTGTTGACCAGCCAGCTTCGAGACGAGTTCGCTGCCGAACCGGTTGGCTATCGCGTGATGCGGATCGCAACACACCAAGCGGCTCGATCACGCGGAGTTGGCTCACAGTTGCTTGCGCGGTGCCACGAGGAGTTTGCTGATGACGTCGACTGGCTGGGTGTCGGCTTCGGAGCCACTCCACGGCTCGTCGACTTTTGGGCAGAAAACGGCTACCGGACGGTTCATCTGTCGATCACTGCCAACGACCGCAGCGGCGAACACTCCGCGTTGATGTTGCGGCCCTGCTCGGCGGCAGGCCACTCGCTTACCGCCCGACACACGGGGTGGTTCCGCGAGCGAATCGGGCCGATGCTAAGCGACGTGCTCTCCGAACTCGATCCAGCGGTCGCTCGGGCCACCATAAGGGCTGCCGGGCCACCGGCAGTCGATCCCCTCGATTCTCTCTCGGAGCGTGACTGGCAGACCGTTGCTGGCGTGGGGTACGGCCCTGGAACCTACGAGGCCGCACCACATGTCTTCCGTACGGTAGCCATAGCCTACTTTTTAACTGACGCTACGGTACTCTCTGACCGACAAGAACGACTGTTGGTCCGAAAGGTCCTCCAGGGTGAGCCGTGGCAATCGGTCGCAGTAGGCCTTGATTACGCCTCGACCAGTCAGTGTATGCGCGAGATGGGCGCAATCGCGCGGGCGTTCTGTGAGCTGTGGGGCGACGAAGTCACCGAAACCGAACGCCAGCGGTACGACTGCAGCTAAAAGAAGCCGTAGTCGTCGTCGACTGTTTCGTAGCAGTCGAGATACTGCTCGACGATTGGGTCGTGGTCGTAGACGCTGTAGTTCGCATTTAGGGTCTGGTGGGCCATCGATTCGGCCGCAATGATTTCTTCGGCTAGCTCTTGTGGTGTCGAGACCAGACTCCCTCGCGTGTCGGGCAAGCGGGATTTGCGTTCGATCAGCTCGTGGGCCGCCGAGTCAGTCTGATACTCAGCGATGCCGACACAGCCGCAGGCAAGCGCCCACAGCAACTCGGTGGCAAACGGCTCGTGGCTCGCGGTTTGGGCGAACACCTGTGCTCGCTTGAATACAGCGACGCGCTCGGCCTCCGGGAGGGTGCCCATGAACGCAACTCGATCCAGAATCCGGAGGTCCCTGGCGGTGCGTTTGGCATCAGCCATCGCGGGACCCTCGCCGATGACTGCTGCTTGCCACTCACGAGTTCGCAACTCGGCGAGCGCGAGCAAGAATGTCTCGACGTTGGCGTCCTCGTCGAGTCGACGGCTATAGACGTAGTCGATTTCGTCGCGCGGCTCGGTTGATTCGACGAGCGAGAAATCGATACTCGGCGGAATCTCTCGGATGTCGCCGTCGGCTCCGCCGTGGCCACGGACGATCGTTTTGACCGTCTCCGAGGGGACGATGATGGCGTTTGCGCTCTTGGCGAGTTTGCGGTAGTCGCTGTCTGATTCGCCGACTCGGTCGGCCCACCAGTCGACGACCAGCGGCACTCGGAGCAGTCGACAGGCGGCTTTGGCCGCCCGCGCGTGGCTGACCGGGCTGTTGGGGACGTGGACGACATCCGGGTCCGTTCGCCGGAGCGCGAAGGGAAGCTTCGAGATGAACAGTCGCGAGGAGAAATCGCCGTCGACCGCTCGGTAGGTGATGTCGTCCTGTTCGAAAGTCGGGTGAGCCCCGTCCCACCAGCGGCCACACAGGACGTGAACGTCGTGGTCGCGCTCGGCTAACAGCCCCGCAAGCCGGGCCAGCCGACGGGTGACAAAGCTGTCTCGCGTGTGGAGGGTGTACAGCGAGACAAGCGCGATTCGCATATCTGTCTGTCGGCAACCGTCGACCAAAAACCCCAGCGATCCGACCCGAAACGGTTTGTCGGGTCGCGGCCCAGCAGTGGTATGTACGACATCGAACGCTATCTCAACATCCGCAGCGCGTTCGGCCCCTCGATGGGGCCTGACGGCAGGCGGCTCTGTTTTCGGCTCAACACGACTGGCACTCCACAGCTCTGGACTCTTGGGACTTCTTTGGAGTGGCCCCAACAGCGCACCTTCTTCGACGAGCGCGTCACCTTCGGCTCGTTTTCGCCCGAACGCGACGAAATCATCTTTGGGAAAGATGAGGGCGGCAACGAGCGCACCCAGTTTCACCGCCTAGATCTTGCTGACGGTCAAATCCATCACCTCACCGACCATCCCGACGCCAAACACCGCTGGGGTGGCTGGAGCCACGACGGCGAGCAGTTCGCCTTTACCTCAAATCGCCGTGATGAGTCGGTGTTTGATGTATATATCCAAACCCGAGACGCCACGGGCGATGACGCCCAACTCGTCTTTGAGGGCGACGGCTGGCTCTCGTTGGCAGGTTGGAGTCCCGACGACACTCGATTGATCGTCAGCCAAGCCTACTCGGGATATGACCAAGACCTCTATGTGCTCGACATCGCTTCCGGCGAGACTGACCATCTCACACCTCACGAGGGAACCGTCCGCTACAGTTCGCCAAGCTGGGGACCCGACGGCGAAAACCTCTATGTAGTCACCGACCGCGAAACAGACACGCTCCGGCTCGAACGGCTTTCCCTGTCGACGGGCGAGTTTTCGATTGTCGAAACAGTAGGCACTGACTACCACGCCCGCGATGAGTGGAACGTCGGCGGTATCGCCGTCGACCAGGACTCGGGGCGGATCGCCTACGGCCGCAACGTCGAGGGCTACACCGAGTGGACGACTGGCGAACTCACCGGACCAGACCGAATCGATCCCTTCCCCGAGCCCGACCTGCCACGGGGAGTTTCGGGCGGCGTGAGCTTCGGTCCTGACGGCGACCAGTTCGCGCTGACGGTCACCAGCAGTACAGAAAACGCCAACATCTACGTCGTCGACATCACGACCGGTGAAAGCACGCGGTGGACCGACGCACCGACTGCCGGCATTCCGCGCGAGACGTTTGTTGCCCCGGAGTTGGTTCATTACCCTACCTTTGACGGCCGAACCATTCCGGCGTTCTTTTCGCTGCCCGACGATGAGGCCGGCACTGGAGAGACGCCGGTGATCGTCGACATCCACGGTGGGCCAGAATCCCAGCGGCGGCCCTCGTTTGGCACGGTTAAACAGTACCTACTGGCCCACGGCTACGGGGTGTTCGAGCCCAACGTCCGAGGATCGGCGGGCTACGGCAAGGCGTACGCCACCCTCGACGACGTCGAACTGCGGATGGATTCGGTTCGGGATCTCAAGGCAGCTGTCGAGTGGTTGGCTGACCACCCTGCAGTCGACGACGACCGGATCGTCGCCATGGGTGGCTCCTACGGCGGGTTTATGGTGTTGTCGGCGATGACTGAGTATCCGGATCTCTGGGCGGCGGGCGTCGACGTTGTCGGGATTGCGAACTTCGTGACGTTTCTCGAAAACACCGGCGAGTGGCGGCGCGAACTCCGAGAGGCCGAGTACGGCTCGCTTGCGGAAGACCGAGCGTTTCTCGAATCGATCTCGCCGATCAACAACGTCGAGTCGATTTCGGCTCCACTGTTCGTGCTCCACGGCGAAAACGACCCACGGGTGCCGGTCGGCGAAGCCGAACAGATCGTCGACGAACTCGAAACACAGGGCGTGGCCGTCCGAAAACTGATTTTCGACGACGAAGGCCATGGCATCACCAAACTCGAAAATAGAATCGAAGCCTATCGCGAAATCGTCGACTTTCTGGGCGAACACGTCTGAGCGACTTATTACATTTATTGATAATCACAGAAAGAATTAGGTACCCATGACGTAGAGCCACTAGCATGTACTCCAGACGAGCAATGATGACTGGTGCGGCAGGGCTGATGGTGGCTGTCGCAGGCTGTACGGACGCGTTGGGTGACGGCGACAACCCGTTGCTCGATTTAACTGCGTCGAATCAGACGACGGAATCGGAACTGGAGGCCCGGTTTGTCGTTCAAGATTCTGATGGCGAGACAATCTACAACGAGGTTCATGAACTCGAACAGGTCGACGACGAGCCGTCGCTGACGCTTGAAGGGATCATTGCTGCTGAAGACGGTGTCGAACTCTCTCTTACGGTGGTTCTGCCGGAACACGACTACGAGGAAGAATCGACGTTCAGCATCGACTGTCCGGCTGAGGCCCGCGAAGGCGGCGTGACGGTCAACGACAGCCTCTTTGTTGGTATCGCTGCCACAGATCAGATAGACATCAGCCACAACGGCTGTGCCTAACCGTAGGTAGTCGGAATCGAGCCTCGGACGTTCTCCGTTCTCGGTTGCTCAGCAATGGATCTGTCGACCGACGAGCAGTAGCGATTGTCGACGCACCGTCTGATCGGCCAACGTCGAGTCGACGCACTGTCGATTCGTTAGGTTGGGACACCTAAGGCCTCAAAGCCGACGATACCGAAACTGCCCAACACGACGAGGACGGCCACCGAAACAAGCCACGCGATGAGGCCGATACCCGCGGCAGTCGTCCAACTGCCGGGATACTGCCAGTTGATAACGCCGATCCATGCAACCAGCGTCAGTAGCGGTCCTAACAGGGGAATCCAGCCGACAAAGAAGCTCACAAGCGCCCACGCAAGCGCCCCAAGTAGGGCAGTGACGGCTGCCCGCCCAATGCCGGTATCAGCATCGATCATGAGTCGTGCGCCGGCGTAAATCGCGGCCGTGCCGATTACAAGACTGACCACCAGTACGATCAGCGAACCGGTGGCTGCGGCCTGCAGGATCATTGTCGTTCCTCCTCGGTCGGCTCATCGGTTTCGTTCCACCTGAGTTGGATTGTCACTTCAGTTATGTCGTCGCCCATTAGTCGCGACCGTTCGTCGACGGTGGTCTCGAGGTCGACTGTCGAACTGGGCCGTGTCTCGACGGTTTTGTTACCGACTGGAACCGTCCATGGCCGGCCGGTATCGTCGAGTTCGGCGCCGAGCGACCGGAGATAGGCGGCTGCTTCCGGCCGCGACAGTGCGGTCTCGTGGTGTGTTTTGTCGGCCATATCCAGTTAGGCTACCACAGCCAAACTAATCAGTATATTGGCAGATGCTGTGTCTGTCTTTCGCTCCGATACGACCCGTTCTCAACACTGATAGGCTCGTGAGAGTCTTTATCAGCATCAAGAATCTATCTGGTTGCATGGATATCGGTCGACGGCTCCGGCGATTGGTGCTTGGAGTAAGTCGCAGCCAGCCAGCCGCTCCGACCGCTGCGTCGACCGGTTGGCTCGCGTCGTCGGACCGAAGCCAGTCGGAGGTGTTGGGAACGATCCTAATTCTCGGATTATCAATGACTGCTATCGGCATCGCGCTTGCGGGCGGTGGCCTCGCGCTTGCAGATCTCATGTCGGATGCCGAAGCCAGCAACGTCGAAAACGGGATGTCGCATCTGAGTTCGAAAGCCAGCCTCGTCGCGCTGGGCGATGCCGACTCCCAGCGGTTCAGTCTTGGGTCGACTCAGGAGGGAACGGTTTCAGTCCAACCCGAGGAGGGTTCGATGACGATTACCAATGTCTCTGATGGGAACCGTACAGAGATTTTCGAGACCGATCTGGGTGCGATTGTCTACGAGGGAAAAAACCGGGAGGTGGCCTACCAAGGAGGTGGTATCTGGACCAAACGCGGTGGGAACGCGACGATGACCTCGCCGCCGGAGTTTCACTATCGTGGAACGACGCTGACGCTACCGATTATTCAGGTCAGCGGTGAGGGTGCAGTTGGCGGCCGGACGCAAGGACAGATTACGCCCGTCGACGTCGGGCAGGATGCCGTTGCGGGACTGCCTACGCCACTCGAAGATGGAGAAATCGAAATCAAAATTCAGAGTGAGTTCTACGAAGGTTGGCATACGTTCCTCTCGCAGCGTACCGACGGTGAGACCGAGCTCTATCACAGCAACAAGACTGTCGTGTCGACGCTAACGATCCCTGATGAGGTAACGTTCGACAATTCGCTGTCGGTTCGGACTGATTACGAGGCTAGTGGAAGCGCTGAAATCGACGAACCGGTTCGGGACAACGTGCCGCACCGATCGGCCGGACCGCTTATCGATTCGAAAGTCGACGAGGCCAACGAGTCCGGCACCGACTGGGAGGATGCCAGCGAGCCACTTACGGCGGGCACCTACTACCATGACGGCGATCTCACTCTTACAGAGGACCTGGATATCGACACCAGCGACGGCAACGTGACGATCGTGGTCGACGGAACGTTCGATATTCAGAGCGATGTGACTGTGACCGATACGGAGACCGACAACGGTGTCACTTACTACGTCAATGGCTCGCTTCGGGCACAGGGCAATACCTATGTCGGTACTGACGATCCGGAGCCACGCCCAGAGCGGCACATCTTCTATGTTGCTGATGGGTTCTTAGATACGAACACCGGTGGCGGGACAACCACGTTTGAGGCGATTATCTACGCGCCTGATGCGGATGTCGAAGCCGGCGGTACTGTCGATATCGTCGGCTCCATCGTGGCCAACAGTCTTGATGTCACCGGAAACTTCAAACTTGACTACTACGAACCCGACGATCCGGTCACTATCGAGGTCACTGGGGCGGCTGACCTACTGAAGTATCTACACGTCAGTCACAACGAGATTCGCATCGAGTTGAACTGAGCGGTAGCCGCCCCCGCCGGTGTCGATGGTGGACGGTACATATGTCTACGCTGATCGCTTCGCTCGTTGGTACAAAAATGCAGAAAGTGGGTTTGGGCAGATTTGAACTGCCGGCCTCCTCCATGTCAAGGAGGTGTCATAACCAGACTAGACCACAAACCCGGTCCGGTTTTGCTTTCGAACGCATCCTATCGTATCCGGGGGACGTAATTGAACGTTTCGAATCTCGGCTCCGGTTGGCGATTTCTCTCATGGTTCGCTCGTTCTCGATCTGACGGCTCCACGGCGATCCCAGCCGGCTCGAACTATATCACAGACTCCGTCGACTGCCACCATTACCCACACACCCACATCGCCGACAAGGTTTTACCAATGTACAGAGTTGTACATCACAAGACGAACTCATACACTGGTGACTAACAATGCAGGATTATATTCAGCGAGTGACGGACGGCGAGGAGTTGACGGTCGACGAAGCGCGCGATGCAGCGCGGCTCGTTTTCGAGGAGGCCACCGAGGCCCAGATCGGCGCGCTCTTGGCCGCGCTGCGCGCCAAGGGCGAGACTGAAGCCGAAATCGCCGGCTTCGCCCAGGGAATGCGGGACGCTGCCCGCACCATCACCCCCGACCGGACGCCGCTGGTTGATACCTGCGGCACTGGCGGCGACGACTACGATACGATCAACGTCTCGACGACGAGTGCGATTGTTGCGGCGGGTGCTGGGGTTCCAATTGCGAAACACGGCAACTACTCGGTTTCCTCCTCATCTGGCAGCGCCGATGTCTTAGAAGTCGCTGGCGTGACGGTCGACGCTGAACCACCCGCAGTCGAGGCAGCCATCGAGCGCGACGGGATCGGCTTCATGCTCGCACCCGTCTTCCATCCGGCGATGAAAGCCGTCATCGGTCCGCGGAAGGAACTCGAAATGCGGACGATATTCAACGTTCTCGGCCCGCTGACCAACCCTGCTGGGGCCGACGCCCAAGTTCTCGGCGTCTACGATCCTGACCTCGTGGCCGTAATCGCCGAAGCACTCACCGAGATGCCAGTCGACCGCGCGCTCGTTGTCCACGGCTCGGGTATGGACGAAATCGCGATACACGACGAGACAACCGTCGCCGAGGTCGACGGCGACGCAATCGAGGAGTTCACACTTACCGCCGAAGATCTCGGCCTTGATTCGGCCCCTATCGCAGACGTAGCTGGCGGGACGCCCGAAGAAAACGCTGCAGATCTCGAAGCGATTCTCACCGGCGACGAGCAGGGCCCGAAACGAGACCTCATTCTCGCTAACGCGGGCGCGGCGGTGTATATCGCTGGAGAGGCTGAGTCGCTGATCGACGGCGTCGAGGTGGCGGCCGAAGCGATCGACTCGGGTGCGGCAGCCGACAAACTCGATGCACTTCGGGCCAACACCGAACCGGATATGGAGGCCTAATGGCACGCGTCAAGATCTGTGGGCTGACCGACGCCGCCGACCTGCGGGCCGCAATCGAGGCTGGAGCCGACGCAGTGGGCGTTATCTCGTCGGTCTCGGTCGACACACCACGAGAAGTCGACCGCGGGACGGCTGCCGAACTCGTCGCTGCGGTTCCACCGTTTGTCACCGCAACGCTCGTTACCATGCCCGAAGACGCCGACCACGCGGTCGACCTCATTCGGGCAGTGCGACCCGACGCGATCCAACTCCACGGCGAGTTTGATGCGGAGGCTATCGGCTATATCCGCGCGGAAACCGGCGTTAAAGTCATCCCGGCGGTCGACTATACTGACACCGACCGTGCGCACGACCTCGACGCCGCTGCAGACGCAATCTTAGTCGACTCCACGCGCGAAGACGGCGCGGGCGGCACCGGCGAACCCCACGACTGGGAGTCGACCGGCGAGTTGGCCGAGACGCTGACCTCACCAGTCGTGCTGGCCGGTGGGTTGACTCCGGACAACGTCGCCGAGGCCGTCCGGGCGGCTGCGCCCTTTGCGGTCGATGTGGCCTCAGGTGTCGAACGCACCAAGGGCCGCAAGGACCACACCGCGTTGGCAACCTTCGTCCAGAACGCCGGCCGCGAGCTGGAGGTGCCGACATGAGCGCGGATGTCGACGCTGAGGCCACCGAACGTATCGGTTTCGACCACTCTCGCGAGACGTTCATCGACCTCGTTGGCGAACCAACCGAGCCAGTCGTCGTGCGCCTCGCAGTCACCCTTGATGTCGAAACCTCGCCGCTGGCGGCGTACGCCGCACTCGCCGACCGAAGCCCGTACAACTTCCTGTTGGAGAGTGCGGAAAAAACCGCATCTTCGGATCCTGATGGTGCCTTCGCCCCGGAGACGGACGCCGAACGCCACGCCCGGTACTCGTTTGTGGGCTACGATCCCGAAGCCGTCATTTCGGTGTATCCTGACCGAACCGAAATCGACCGCCTTGGTCCCGCAGCCGAGCTGTTAGTCGACGCCTACCGGGGTACCAATGGAACCGACGGCGACGTGTTAGACCGCCTTCGGCTGGGGCTGCCTGACATTGAACGACTCGGCTTTCCCGAGACGAGTCGTCGACAGCTTTCGGGTGGATTGGTCGGCTTTTTGGCCCATGAAACGGTGTACGATCTGGTGCTCGAAGAGGTCGGACTTGAGCGGCCGGACAGTGGACTGCCCGACGCCCAATTCGCACTCACAACGCGGACAGTCGTCTTCGACGATGCGGAGGGAACTGTCGAGTTGGTGTTTACACCAATTATCGATGTCGACGACGATGCCGGCGAGCGATATGACGCCCTCCGTGAGGAAGCTCTTGAGATCACCGAAACGCTCGCCGAGGCGGGCGAACCAGAGACCGGCGGCTTCCGTCGGACTGGGGAAACGGCCGGCCCACAGGATGAGTACGAAGACGCCGTTCGGACGGCCAAACAGCACGTGTTGGACGGCGACATTTATCAGGGTGTGATCTCGCGTCGACGCCAACTCACTGGCGAGGTCGACCCTGTCGGATTGTACAAAGCCCTGCGCGAGGTCAACCCTTCGCCGTACATGTATCTCATGGCTCACGGCGACCGCTCGATTGTGGGTGCGAGCCCTGAAACCCTCGTCTCTGTGCAGGGCCGAGAAATCGTCTCGAATCCGATTGCTGGCACCTGTGCGCGCGGGACGAGCCCCGTCGAAGACCGCCGCCTTGCAGGCGAGATGCTCGCCGATGGAAAAGAGCGTGCCGAGCACACGATGTTGGTCGACCTTGCGCGCAACGACGTGCGGCGCGTCTCAGAGCCCGGCAGCGTCACCGTCGAGGAGTTTATGAGCGTGCTCAAATACAGCCACGTCCAGCATATCGAATCAACCGTAACGGGTCGGATGGCCGCCGAGTACGACGCCTTTGACGCTGCCCGCGTGACGTTCCCCGCGGGGACGCTGACCGGCGCGCCCAAAGTACGAGCCATGGAGATTATTCACGAGCTCGAACGGACCCCACGAGGCGTCTACGGCGGCGGCGTGGGCTACTTCTCGTGGAGTGGCGCGGCGGATCTGGCAATCGTCATCCGGACTGCCACCATCGACCACAGCGGTAGTGAGGACGAGATTACGGTACAGGCTGGCGCGGGGCTGGTCGCCGACAGCGAACCGACCAGCGAGTACGAAGAGACCGAACAGAAGATGAACGGCGTTCTTGCGGCAATCGAGCGGATTGAGGACGGTGATTCGGCATGAACGTCCTGTTTGTCGACAACTATGATTCGTTTACGTACAACCTCGTCGAGTACGTCTCCGAGACGCGCGTCCCGGACGGGGACGGCGGAATTCAGCCGATTGATGTGACCGTGCTCAAAAACACGGCCTCACTCGACGAGATTCGGGCCGCCGAGCCGGATGCCATTCTCATCAGCCCCGGCCCAGGCCATCCGAAAAACGCCCGCGACGTGGGTGTGACGATGGACGTCCTTCGCGAACTGAGCCCCGAAGTGCCGACGCTCGGCGTCTGTTTGGGCTTGGAGGCGGCGGTCTACGAGTACGGTGGCAACATCGGCCACGCCCCCGAGCCGATCCACGGCAAGGCCTACCCGGTCGACCACGACGGCAAAGGCGTCTACGCGGGTCTCGACCAAGGGTTTCAGGCTGGCCGGTATCACTCACTGATTGCGACCGAGGTCCCGGACTGCTTCGAGATTTCGTCGACGACCGACCACAAAGGTACCGAACTCGTCATGGGCGTTCGGCACCGCGAGTATCCACTCGAATGCGTCCAGTTCCACCCTGAAAGCGTGTTGACGGCGGTGGGTCACGACCTGATTCATAATTTCTTGACCACGGCCGCGGAGTATGAACCGACTACGCGAACAGTAGTCGACTCCTAACTCCTCTGGTGGTCGGCCCGGCGGCCGGTTTCTGTTGCAGTAGTTGATTGACAGCCGTCTATTAATCGAGTCTCTGTTGGGCACCGCTGGGTGTGTACTGTTTATGACTAACCGACTGTCGAGAGCAACTGGTAAACGCCGAATACTAACAAGGGTCGACCGTCGACTACAGCAGCCCAAACGTCGACAATAGCAGTGCGGCACCGACGACGACAACCGCAATCGTCACCAGCCGCCAGGCGATTTTGAGCACGACACGACCGACGACCATTACGACCAACATTCCGATGAGGACAACCAGCAGTTGGCCGAGCTGCGTATCGAGCAGCCCTGCCTGTGCAAGTCCGAAGAGCATCTGTGACATATCCCTGCACAACGGTCGGGTAAAAATAAACGTATGGGTAACTGATCTATCAGCGACACTACTTTCACCCGTCGACGAAGCTGCAGATCTCGAGTCGAAACGTCACGCTGGTGTTTTGTGGGACTCTAGGCGAATTTCACTTTCAGTGTGCTTCGATTACCCTTTTAGTAATTCCACGCCTACCATGGGTACTGACCACGAGTCGGCGCAGTCGACGCCGTGGTCCCAACGCAGTTTTGTGATAGCGACTGCGTTATCGAATGAAACGCCAGTTGTCCAAATGCGACCAAAGCTGTTATGAGGGTACCATTGGTACCTATTTCCCGTCCCAAATGAGTGTTCAACTGATGAGTACACTGACTGAAAGTGCCGTCCAGCGCGTTGCTGAGCCCCAGGAGTGGTCTGCGTGAGTCGCGCCGACCTCTCGGCCGACGAACTCGAGTTGCCGATCAAACGAACAACCGGCGAGACGCTTGAGGATCGACTGACAGGCAACGCCTACAACAACATCCTGCCCGCACGGTATCTCCGCAAAGATGCCGAGGGGAACCTTCGCGAAAGCCAAGAGGAACTGTTCGAACGCGTCGCCCAGAACGTCGCACTCGCCGAGGCTGTCTTTGAGGCCGACAACCAAGACCTCGAAATCACGGTCAGACCCGACCAAATCAAACCCGACCACCCACGCCGCGACGAACTCGCCGCCGAAGTGTTCGGGAAGGGCACGACCGCCGATTCCGAGGCCGAAACAACTCTGTCGGTGTACAATGTCAACAAGTTCGCCTACGACACAATCGTCCCCGAACTTCCAGAGTCGGTCGCCGACCACGTCGAGTCGGTCGCCACCGAGTTCGAGGAACTGATGACGAAACTGTCGTTCACGCCGAATTCGCCAACACTCATGAACGCTGGCGACGAACTCCAGCAGCTTTCTGCGTGCTTCGTCGACTCCCCTGGCGACGACATTACCGACATCCACCAGACAATGAAGGAGGCCGCCGAGGTCTTCCAGTCGGGCGGTGGGATGGGCTATGCCTTCTGGAAACTCCGACCGTACGGTGACGCTGTCGGGTCGACTGGTGGTATTGCGTCTGGGCCGATCACGTTCATGCGTACGTACGACCAGATGTGCGAAACCATCGCCCAGGGTGGCGCACGGCGTGGTGCCCAGATGGGCGTGATGCGTGTTTCGCATCCGGATGTCATTCAGTTCATCCACGCGAAAAACAAGGACGTCTCGCTCGCTCACTCGCTGCGACTTAACGACCCTGACGATTACACCCATACCTCGTTTGCCGACGCACTTGAGGAGGCTCGCGAACTTATCGACGAGGAAGGGAAAGTCCCCAAACATCTCCGTAATGCTGTTGAGGGTCACCTTTCGAACTTCAACATCTCGGTCGGTGTCACCGACGACTTCATGGAGGCACTGTTCGCCGACGAGGAGTTCACGTTCACCAATCCCCGAACCGAAGAACCCCACATCGCCACCCCCGAGACCAAAGAGATCTACGAGTTGTACGGTCTCGGCGAGTACGTCGAAGTCGGCCACGAGCTGTCGGTGCCTGCGGCCGAACTCTGGGAGCACATCGTCGAAGGCGCACACGAAAACGGCGAGCCTGGCATTATTTATCTCGAACGCGTCAACAAACAACACTCATTCGACGTTGAGAAACACCCTGACCACGAGATTCTCGCGACGAATCCGTGTGGTGAACAGCCGCTCGAAGAGTACGAAGCCTGTAATCTCGGCCACATCAACCTGTCGACACTTGCGGCCCACAACGCCCCCGACTGGCGGGTGTGGTACGACGACAACGGCGATGCGTACGACGACCTCGATGCTGCCGCCGAGGCCTTCTTACAGGAGGCGATCGAGATGGATGAGTTCAACCATCGCATCGAATACGGCACGCGCTTCCTCGAAAACGTCGTTACGATGTCGGATTTCCCGGTTGAGAAAATCGAACAGAAAGTCCGCGAAATGCGGAAGATCGGCCTCGGCATCATGGGGCTGGCACAGTTGTACATCCAACTCGGGATTCGCTACGGCTCCGAGGAGGGTAATGCGGTCGCCAAACAGCTGATGACCCACATCAACCACGAATCGAAGTGGGCTTCACACGAACTCGCTGGCGAGCGCGGCTCGTTCGCCGACTGGGCCGACTCGAAGTACGCTGACCCAACCGCCTACCGCGAGTGGTTCGAACACCACACCGGCCTTGATGCCGACGAGTGGGAAGACGGCTTCCCGATTCGCAATCACAACACGACGACCATCGCCCCAACTGGGACCACGTCGATGATCGGCAACACCACCGGTGGCTGTGAGCCGATTTTCAACGTTGCATACTACAAGAACGTCTCCGACGACGTTCAGGGCGACGAGATGCTCGTCGAGTTCGATGACTACTTCCTTCGCGTCCTAGAGGCCAACGACATCGACGTCGACGAGGTCAAACGCGAAGCCCAACAACAGATGGCAGCCAACGAGTTCGACGGCGTCGACGGCCTTGAAACCGTCCCCCAATCGATTGGCGAGCTGTTCGTCGTTACCTCCGATCTCTCAGGCAAGGACCACGCAGGCGTCCAGTGTGCCTGTCAGGCTGGCGTCGACTCGGCGATCTCGAAAACGTGTAACTTCCCGAACTCCGCGTCCGCCGAGGATATGGACGAGGTCTACCGCTACATCTACAACAACGGCGGGAAAGGCGTCACTGTCTACCGCGACGGCACGCGTTCGAAACAAGTGCTCACAACACGCGCCCAGAACACCGAATTCGCCGACGACGGGGAGGCGGCCGAACAGATCACCGCCCAGATCGAGGCCGTCTTTGGCGGCATCGAAGACTTCTTAGACAACGAAGAGGTCCGAGCCGAACTCGGCGCAGAACTCGATTCGCTGTTCGCCAGCCCCGAAGAAGGCCTCGGCAAGAAACGTCCACGACCTGACGTTCTCTATGGCGTCACCCAGCGCGTCGACACCGGCTACGGCAAGGTGTACGTCAACATCAACGAAGACGAACACGGCCAGCCGTTTGAGCTGTTTGCCAACATTGGCAACTCGGGTGGCTTTACGGCCTCCTTTACGGAGGCGCTCGCCAAGACGATCTCCACTGCCCTCAGATCGGGCGTCGACCCCGAAGAGATCGCCAACGAGCTCAACGGCATTCGATCGCCGAAAGTCGCCTGGGATAAAGGCGAACAGATCAACTCGATTCCGGATGCCATCGGCACCGCGCTGCGACGCTATCTCGACGGCGAGATCGACAACCCGTATCCGAAACAGCAGAACCTCTCGGAGTTGGCTGACGAGCCAGCAGGCCACGAAACCGACGGCGGTGCGGTGTCGGACGATACGGCCGCCAACGGCGCGACACCCGGTCCGTCGACCGAGTCGCCAGCCGCAACCGACGCCACCGATGACCTACTGGCGGCGGGCGAATCGCCCGAATGCCCCGAGTGTGGCAGCATGTCGCTGTACTTCTCGGAAGGCTGCAAGACCTGCGAGTCCTGCGGCTGGTCGGAGTGTTAGGCGTCGACTAACTGAGTAACCGGCGAACTAATTTTTAGACAGTAACCATCCACGTCGTCCCCGACGAGTAGCCCCATTTTTCGACCGTGAGGTCGACATCTCCTTCGACCAGTGGGGTCATGTTCGCGCCGACCTCTTTGGCAGTCATTCCGAGTTCGTCGGCGATAAGCCGGGATTTGAAATACGTCTGGCTGTCTGCGGCCTCGCGGAGATATTCAAGAATGCGCTGTTGTTTGGCTGTCAACTGTTCGTCGACACCACGGATTGTCGAATGGCTTTCGGCGGAGGGTGCTGTGCTCATAGCTGTACGCTGGGCATATCAACTAATAGGGGATTTGGTACGACCGGTTAACACGTCGCTGTCGTGTGGTTTTCACCGGCCACCACCGGTCGGTTACACCCGACGCCGACAGTTCAGGTACAGTTGCCTAACAGCAGTCATGGGTGACCACAACGCTGCAGTGCCGACCGATTTTAATACGCACGCCCGGAACGGGTTCGTATGCAAGCCAAAGCCGACGTTTACGGGCAACTGGTCGACAGCGGCGTTGTCGCCGTACTGCGTGGAGCCGACCCCGACACACTGATCGGGATCGTCGACGCACTCGTCGAGGGCGGTGTCACCGCAATCGAACTCACCGCTGATACAACCGGCATCGAAGCGATGTTGGGCGAACTCACTGGCTCGTTCGACGACGAGATCTGTATCGGAACTGGGACCGTCCTTGATGCCGAGACCGCCCGGATGACAATGCTCGCCGGCGCGGATTTTGTTGTCAGTCCGAGTCTCCACGAGGACGTCATCGAGATCTGCAACCGCTATGGGACGCTCGTCGCGCCGGGAATTATGACGCCAACCGAGGCGATTCGTGGCTACGAGATGGGTGCGGATCTCGTCAAGGTGTTTCCGGCGTCCTCGCTGGGTCCGGGTCACCTCAAATCGATCAAGGGACCCTACAGCCAGATTCCGTTGATGCCGACCGGTGGCATCGACCTCGATAATGCTGGTGACTACATCGCTGCGGGCGCAGAGTGTGTCGGTGCAGGCAGCGCGCTGGTCGACTACGCGGCAGCCGAACGCGGCGAATTCGAGACGATAACCGAACAGGCACGGGCGTTTTCGGAGACCATCGAGGCCGCCCGCGAGGACTAGTTCGTCGAGTCGCCGTCTCGGTCAGGGGCTGTGTGGTCGGAGTCGTTCGGCTCGTGGCCTTCGTCGACTACGTGTTCCTCGGATGACTGCTCGTCGTCGGTTTGCGTATTTGTTGTCTGTTCGTTGTCCGTTTGTGTATCGTCCGGTTGCGTCTCAGTCGCCTGTGTGTTAGCTGTCTGCTCGTCGACTGTGTGCTCTTCTGCGGCTTGCTCGTCGTCTTCGTCGAACCACTCGAAGCCACCCGTCCGCTGTCGCCTTCGTTCGACCAGCGCAACCCGGAGCCGCTCGGTTAGCTCCTCGCGGAGCCGGTCTGCATCCCGTTGGTCGATGTCGATTGCGGCCGCATCTGTACCGAGCAGCGACAGCGAGCCGGCAGTGTCGGCGATCACTGTCGCAACCGACCAGCGTCGCTGGAAAATTGTTCGCGTATCAATCACCGTCTGGATTCGGTAGTAGGCAACCAGTTTCGTCTCGCGAGACCAAAACCCGTTTCGCGTGACCAGATGGTTCTCACCTACACTGTAGCCGCGATGGAGCCATTTGTAGTGAGCCGCAATCGGTGTCGCCAACACGGCAATCACGGGCAGATACCACGGGACGCCGGCGGCCGCGTCGACCCAGACGGCAAGGCCGTACAGCACGGCGGTGATCGCACCCAGTGCGATCAGATATCTCGCCAAATACCGTCGACGGATGCGTTTGGGCGGCCTTTTAAACGTCGGTTGCTCGAAGGGAGCGATCTCGTTGGCAAGCGTTTCAACCCGCCTGCGGCTGGCGATTGGCACCGCAGCCTCGCTGCCGCGACTGCTGGCTTGGCCGGGTGCATACCCCGCAGTCTCGACAGCGAGTGTTGCATAGCCTGCCCGGCGCTTGAGTGGGTTGTCTTTGATCGTCATCGCCTGAATCTTATCAAACGGGATCGTCCCGCTGTACCGTTGGAGAAGCCCGCGTTCGTACCGCAACTCGTCGTCCGAGCGAGTGAGTCGGAACCCCCAGTAGTTGACGACTGCCGAAATCGCCCCAACGATCCATGCCAACACCATCCCACCGACAAGCAGCACCGCAAACAACGCGAGCAAGATCATCACTGGGGCGTCGACCGGAACAATTGGCGAGACAAACGGGATCGAGCCGGTAGCGACCGCCAGAATCAGACCGGGCACACGCGGGTCGAACGAGAGGATTCCCGACAGCGCCAACTCTGAGGGTGCGATTTCGAACAACACTTCCTCGTCGACACTCCGGTCGGCGTCGGCATCCGTGTCGGCAGGTGTTTTCGATTCATCGCGTTTGTAGCGCCGAATGTCCTGCTGGAGTCGTTTGCCCTCGAACGCCGTGACGTACTGGATGGCTGCCTCGGTCGAGCCGCCACCGGCCGTCTCGATATTGACTGCTGAGAGGCCAACCAGCCGCTGGAGGACGTTCCGCGAGATGTCGACGTTCTGGATGCGACCGTACGGGATCTCTCGCTCGCGGCGGCTGAACACACCCGAGCGGATGTCGAAGGTGTCGTCGGTGAGTTCGTACCCAAAGCGTTTGTAGTAGGCAATCTCGTAGGTGAGTGCCGCGAGCAGAATGCCGACAATCAGTAGCAAAAACGTCGGGCTCCCGATGCGGATGCCCGCACCAATCGAGGCGATAAAGACGAGCGTGATACCGAGACTCGTGGCTTTCTGGAACGCACGGTAGGGAATCGAGGCTGGCGCGAGTTTCACACCGCGTCCTCCCCGTCAGAGTCGATGACGAGCCGTTTGAGTCGCTTGCGGAGCCCGTCGGCATCACTGGGTGTGAGGCCGGGAATCATCACATCTGCACCCCGCGAGCCCGCGGTGTAGACGACCGTACTTGCAAGCCCGACCAGTCGCTCGAACGCCGACCGCCGGGAGTCGACGTGCTGGATGCGGACCAGTGGCACCTCGGTTCGGATTTCGGTGAGCACGCCGCGTTCGAGATAGATGGCGTCCTCGCCGACGACGTACCGCCAGTTGCGGTAGCGCAAAACCGCATGCACAACGCCGAGAAGGATAATGATCGCCGCCATCCCTACTGGAACAAGTGGCGAGGCCTCCAGTGCCGTCGACAGTCCGACTCCAATCGCCCCGACGACCACACCGATGATGATCGCCCGCAGCACCCAGACAATCCGAATGCGCGGATGGAGTTTGTTCATCGCTCGCCCTCCGTGGTCGGCTGTCGACGACTACAGTCCATACCTGAGGCTACTGGCGGCGGCGGTATAAGTCTCAATATCCTGCTATAGGCTGTCGACGACCTCGACAAGCCGAGCAGTTGTCGCTGAGTCGGCCGAACCGATGTACTGTCCGTTCGTCTCAACGGTGTCGACCGCTTCGATCCCGCTTTCGGCCGCCAACAGACTGCCAGCGTATTGTTCGTAGCCGTCTGGATGGAAGGCGACCAGCCCCTCAATGCAGCCTTGGGCAAGCAGTCCCCAGTCGACACAGGGAGCCCACGTTGTTACCACACGCTTGCAGTGGGTACGGAGTTCCAGTTCGAGTGTTTCTGCGTTTTTGGTTAGGGTGGGATCGGTGACTGCCGACAGGCCGATGACGAGCGCGACCGTGCCGTGTTCCAGCGGAAGTTCACTGTCGGCGACAAGCGGCTCACCATCGAGCGTTGCACCGCCGCCACGTTCGGCGACGTACAGCGAGTCGACCAGCGGTTCGTAGATCGCACAGACAATCGGTTCGGAGTTATACAGAACGGCAACTGCAGAGGCGAATTTAGGATAGCCGCTGGCGAAGTTGTTGGTGCCGTCGAGTGGATCGACCACCCAGCGGAAATCGCTGTCAGCGGTGGTGGTCGACTCCTCGCCATCGAAGGCGTGAGTCGGATAGTGCGTTTCGACAACTGTGCGGATTCGGCGTTGGGCCTCGCGGTCGGCGACGGCTTTCACATCGAGGCTGTCGTAGCTGCCGTCGACATGGCCGTCTCTGAACGCCTCGCGGAGGTAGTCGCCTGGTGCCTGGACGGCCTCGCTGGCGACCGCGGCGAGGTCGGCGAGATCGGCGGTCGACGGGGTCATATTCGGTATAGATCACAGTACAGTATGAGGCCACCGATGGCCAGTCCGTCGCCGTCGATTCGATTGAGTCTCGCTGAACTACTACTTAATTAAATGTTGTATTTATTTGTGCAACCAGCACAGAACCTGTATAAATGACCTCACCACACATCCTACTCGTCGAGGATAGCAACTTCATGGCGACGAAAGTCGTCGAAACGCTGGAGTCTGCTCACGAGTTCGTTATTTCGACAGTTAGCACCGCTGACGAGGCGCGACACGCGCTGAAAAACGGCTCATACGACTGCATTATTTCAAACTACGAATTGCCTGATGAAAATGGCACCGAGCTGGCCGAATCGCTTCAAGACGACAACGAAATGCCATCGGTGCCACTGATTATTCTAACTGGGCGGTCGCTTGAGCCGATCGCCAAAGAGGCCATCGCAGCCGGCGTCACCGAGTTCGTTTATAAAGGTGATCAGGCAACCGGCGAGATGGATGTGCTGGCAAACCGAATCCGGGTCGTGCTGCAGGCCCAGTCGGCCACATACAACTGACACCCGACGGCAGGTCGACTCGCTTTCGAACCCGTAGGCTTTTGATCGATCCGTCCACACATATGGGTAATGAAAGAGTCGCTCATGGAGATCATCTGCTGTCCGATGGACAAACACGACCTCGAACTCACCGTCGACGAGCGAGACGGCGACGAGATCCTCGAAGGCACGCTCACCTGCCCGGAGTGCGGCGAAACGTACCCAATCGAGGACGGCATTCCGAACCTGCTGCCACCGGATATGCGCGAAGAAGCACCAGCCTAACAGATAGGTTGGGGGCCTGAAGCTTTTTGAGGTATGAGAACGTCTGACGACCGTGGCTCGTCTCTCAGTCGATCTCAACCGTGATGGCCTCCACGAGATAGCGGTGCCGTCGTCGTTCGAAACTGACGGTCCGTTCGAGGTTCGACTCCGCAATCACGGCGAGGCCATTCATGTCCATCTGAATCTCGATGACGAGCTCTCGCGGGTCGCACAGCTGGCCGAAACCAACCAGTATGTCGAACCCTACAGCCGCCGGTCGGTCCCAATCGAGACCAACGCGGTCTCAACGCCCGTTACAGGTCGACTCAAAGTCGTCACTGGCTACGGTACGAAATCGACGTACACGACCGTCAAGCTCTCGCCACCCGGCACGGTCACCGACCACGTAGTCGTCGACGAATCGCTTGCCAAACCACAGCGCCGCGAGCCGGAGCCAGCGCCCGGCGAACAGCTCGTGGCGGCTCTTCCAGACGCCATCTCACTGCCCGGTGTGGGTGTGATCGCTGGGCTCGTCGTGGTCGTGTTGGCTGGCGTGCTCACCGCGAGTCCAGCCGTGATGGCCGCCATGCTGCTTGTCGCTGGAGCGTGCACCGTATTCGTCGCAAGCCAGACGGTCTAATGGTGGTGTTCGTCGTCGGGGTGGGTCGGTGTCCCCGAGAGGTTGCCCTCGGCGTCGACGCGTTTCTCGCGGAGATACCGAACCCGGTAGCGGTTGGCACTGTTGCTCACGTCGGCCTCGCGGATCTCGTCGATCTCGTTGTCCGCAACTGCGTCGATGATGTTCTCGAGTTGTTCTTTTTCACTTGGCGTTAACTCGAACTCGTAGGTCTGGGTGTCCTGTCGTTCGAGTTTGGCCCACTCGCGGCCGGCAGCGACAACCATCGAACAGGGCCCACGACAGGGGAACACGCCGTCGCCGCCCGCTGCAGCCAGTGGTTCGTCCGCCGACAGCTGCCATTCGCGGCGTTTGAGACACTGTGAGTCATCACAGCAGGCCGCGGCCGCCCAGTCGACGGCCTCATCGGGCAAGACGGTAATCAGGTTGTAGATCCCGCTCTGTCTGTCCTGTTCGTCCCGCCAGTGGTCGACATCCAACTCGCCGCGTTCTTCTCGATGCCAGTTGACGACCGTCGCCGGATAGAAGGCCTCGACGGCCTCGTACACCTCGGCTGCCGAGAGTTTGGGAAAGATCCAGCCCGTTTTGAGCGACGGCGCGGTACGGAGCGGGCGGTACCGGCCGTTCTCATCGAGCGTCCCGATCTCACGAGCCGCAAGGGGGTCGGTGTGCGCTGTGAGGTTAGTGGCGTCGGCATCACTGTCGTCGACGTGGCGAACCTCGTAGTGGCGCGTGCCGTCGGCCGAAATGCTCGTGGTGACTGCAAGTTGGCCCCACTCGCGGTCGACGCCGGAGTCGAGAGTGGCGTAGCGATCCGGAACGGGGTGTTCGGCGGCCAGTTCAAGCCACCGACAGAACGCTCTGTTGACTGCTGTGCTGACCTCGTGGGTATAAAAATACCAGTTCGTGATGTAGGCAGTCAACTCGGCGTCGACAGTCTCCAACTCCTCAGCACTGGGGTCTGTCTGTTTGTCCGGTGTCTCGATGTGATACGTATCTGTATCGGCGTCGTAGTCGGCAGTTAGTCCGTCGTAATCGATCACATCCTCTGCAAGTGCCTGTTTAAGCGCTGCCAACTGGGTCTCGGAGAGCGTGGGTCCAACAGTCGACATCTACTTGCCCGCCGTCCCTGTCGTCGGTTTGGTCTGCTGACCCACTCGCGTGATCGCGTTCCCGATGTCCGCGCCAGCGTCGGCAGCGCGTTCGAGAATCACGTCGGCAGTTAGTTTCTCGGTGCCGACTGCCCCGCCGTACCAGATTCTATGGCCGTCGACCTCGGCGGGCACATCGTAGCCCTCTCGGTAATCCGCAGTGAGTCCCATATCTTCGGGGATGTCCTCTTGGGTGTGGTAGCCGTCGGCGATAAACAGCGGGACGACGATGATATCCTCGCTGTCGAACTCGTCGCTAACGTTGTCGACTTCCGGCTCTTCGTCCATATACAGTGATTTGACCTCATCGAACCGGCCAGTCTCGCGGATGCGCTCGGTGTGGTACTCGATTGCCTTTGCGCTCTTTTTGTTGCGCTCGGTGCCGTGGCCGACAACCGCAAACCCAAACCCCTCGCCGACGTCCTCGTCGCCAGTTACCGTCTCTGCGCGGCGAATGAGTACGTCGGTCATCGCCTCGTGGGTGCCGACCGGCCCGCAGTAGTGGACCTCCCGGCCGATGTCGCTGGCGACCAGCGTGGCGGTATCTGCCGAGATTCCCTCTGAATCCCATAGCTCGGGGTCCCAGCCCTCCAATCGGAGCTCGCGGGGAATGACCCGCTCGGTAAAGTAGCCTTCACTGATAAACAGCGGAACAACGTAGATGTCGTCGCCGCGAGCCGTCCGGAGTACTTCTCGAAGCGAAGGCTGTTCCTTCCAGAAGCCGGTTCGAACCTCGTCAAACACGCCTGTCTCGCGGATTGTATCGGCGTGGGTGTGCGTCGGTGTCGCCGAATCCGGATTGAGATGCGAGCCGTGGGCGACGATGACCAGCGATTGCATACCAATCCAAGAGCCGAGAGGCTCTTAGGGCTTCGGCTCTCGGTTATCTGCTACCGATTTGTGGCGAAATACCCAAAAGGGTTCGATGCGCGTAGGTTGGTATGTCGCTTGCTGCCGAGACGCGTGAGGCCGTCCGCAACCGCCCGGTCCTGTTTGAGGCGCTTCGTGCGGGTGTCGTCAACTACACTGCTGCGGCTGACTCCCTTGACGTTGAGGGCGATCCTGAAGCGATTGCGACCGCACTCCGCCGGTTTGCTGCGGATCTCGACGACCCACAGCCCGGAGAACGGTCAATCACTGTTCGGCTCCACAGCGCGATCGAGACGGTCGACGCCGAACCACTCTTGGCCGTCGACGGAGCGGGCCTCGCGGTCGCAGGAGAACCGAGCGAGAGCACGTCTACCGCCGATTTCGACGACCAAACCGCAGTGCGGGTGACCGGCGAGGTCGACGCCCACCTGTTGTCGGCAGTGGTTGATCGGCTCCGAGTCGCCGAAATCCCGGTTACTGCAGCCGGCAGCACCGACGAGGCGATGGTGGTCGTTGTGCCGCGACGTGAGGGACCGAGTACCGTCCAGCTACTTGAGGCGGTCGCCGAGTCGACCTACTGAATCGAATCCAAAAACGAGAGCCAGCGCTTGTAGTCGTCGATGTTGTTGGTCCGCGATTCCTCACCGTAGCTGGGGTGTCGGATTGTTTTGAGTGCGTTCTGTGCCCGGTCGATGCCGATGATTTCGTCGGCGAGTGCTTCGGCTTCCTCGCGGCTGAGTTGGTCGGTTTTGAGTCGGTCGACACGCAGATCACGTTCGGCCGCGAACCGCTTTCGGGCCTGCGAGACGAGTTCGTTCGTTTCGGGCGGCAGCGTCTCGATTTTTCGCGTTTCGATAATAAACTCCCGGAGGTTGATCTCCTCGCCGTCGACAGTGAGCGTCTTGGGAATCGATGCGCCGACGGTTGCACTCTGGCGGTTGATCCGTTTCAGGAGTGTTTCTCGCTCGGCGTCGTTCATGCTGGTACGTTGCGTCTGTGTAGCAAAAAGGATAGTCGACCGGACTGCCACGACTCGGAAATATTATTAGTTACAGGTCGGAACGGAGTGTATGGCACACACCACGGGCGGGCCTGAACTCGCAGTCGCGCTCATCGTGGTCAAAGCACTCATGCTGGTTGCGGGTGGCTTCGTGCTCTACTATGCCACCAAGGCCTACCGCCGGACCGGCGATCAGTCACTCGGCTTTCTCGCCACCGGCTTCGGGTTCGTGCTGTTCGGGTCGGTGCTCGGCGGCACCGCCTACGAACTGTTTGGGACGCCACTCGCGGCGGGTGTCGTGATCGAAAGTACGTTCGTATTGGTGGGTTTTCTGTTCATTGCCTATTCGCTGAAACGCTAGGGTGGGCTGTCGACTTCGACGGCTTGAAATCGCTTGCCCGAGTGAGTTCGGCTACCAATGGCGCTTTCGGTGACCAACACGCTTTCAGGCGACCGCGAACAGTTCGAGCCAACCGGCGATTCCGTGCTCGTCTACGTCTGTGGGCTGACGGTCTCGGACGACCCACATCTGGGCCACGCCCGGCTGTGGACCCACGCTGACGTCATCTGCCGCTGGCTTGACGTTGCGGGCTACGATGTCACTCACGTCGAGAACTTTACCGATATCAACGAAAAGATTGCTGCCCGCATCGGTGAGCGACCCGACTGGGAGACTGAAAGCGATGTTGCCCGCCACTACATCGAAACAGTCGTCGACTACATGCGCGCGCTTAATTTCAAACGTGCCTCGGTGTATCCGCGTGTTTCAGAACACATCCCCGAGATTATCGAGTTGGTCGAAACGCTGATTGAGTCGGGCCACGCCTACGAAACCAACGGCTCAGTGTATTTCGATGTCACCTCATTTGAGTCCTACGGCAAGCTCTCGAACCAGCAGCTCGACGAGCTGGAAGCCCAAGACGCGGTCGACGAACACGCCGAGAAACGCAACCCTGCCGATTTCGCTCTCTGGAAAGCCGGTGGCGTCTCACCGGAGGCGATCCGCGAGCATGCCAAATGCGACCACGGCAACGAGACTCCCACTGGCCACACGTGGGACTCGCCGTGGGGCGAAGGTCGACCGGGCTGGCATATCGAATGCTCGGCGATGTCGATGACCCATCTCGACGAAACCATCGATATTCACATCGGCGGTCACGACCTCGTCTTTCCGCATCACGAAAACGAGATTGCCCAGAGTGAGGCGGCGACGGGCGAGCCGTTCGCCAACTACTGGCTCCACACTGGCCTGCTTGAGACGAAGGGCGAAAAGATGTCCTCCAGTCTGGATAACTTCTTTACTGTCGAGGCAGCTCTCGAAGAGTTCGGCCCCAACGTGATCCGGACCTTCTATCTCTCGACTGAGTACAGCTCGAAACAGACCTTTTCGGCGGCGGCAATGGACGAGGCTGCCGAACGCTGGGGTCGGCTCGACCGCGCCTATGAAACCGCAGTCGACGCACTGGATTCGGTCGACGCCCACGCCAAAGCCGTCGACGATGAGCTTCGAGCCGCGGTCGCCGAAACGGACGAGTCGTTCCGCGAGGCGATGAACGACGATTTCAACGTCAGAGAGGCGATGGCCGCGCTGCTCGAACTCACCACCGCAGTCAACAAACACGTCGACGCTTACGACGAGTACGACTATCAGGGGCTCAACGCCGCCGTCGAGGCCTTCCAGCTGTTTGGTGACGAGGTGTTCGGCCTCCAGTTCGAGACGGTCTCCGAGGGCGATGTTGAACTCGCCAGCGAGTTGGTCGAGCTCGTGCTTGATGTGCGGGAAGACGCCCGCGAGGCCGGTGACTACGAGCAGGCCGACACGCTGCGGGACCGGCTTGAGGCGATGGATATTGTGGTCGAAGACAGCGGCGAGGAG
>Ga0207421_10001480_pt1 | contig 30166 bp, 29 predicted proteins | sample SodLakKL_010_SED_4_FD_187542 | JGI IMG/M metagenome (GOLD analysis project Ga0207421, IMG submission 187542) | Alkaline sediment microbial communities from Lake Tanatar, Kulunda Steppe, Russia - 8KL_010_SED (SPAdes) (version 2) | ecosystem: Environmental > Aquatic > Non-marine Saline and...
AAGTTTGCAGCGAGGGCTGGAAAAGCTGCGGGAGAAATTGAGCCGGATCCAAGTCAGCCAGATTGGGGTGAATAACGGATGAAGTTGCGGCCTGAAGAAATCAGCGCAGTTATAAAAGAACAGATTGAAAAATATGAACAGGAACTGGAGACCGTAGGGGTGGGAACTGTCCTGAATGTAGGGGATGGAATTGCCCGCCTGTATGGTCTTGAAGATTGTGTAGCGGGGGAACTTTTGGAATTTCCCCACGGAGTTTATGGTATGGTTTTTAACCTGGAAGAAGAGAGTGTCGGGGCAATCCTTTTGGGTGAAGAGACCCTGATCAAAGAAGGGCACCGGGTCCGCCGCACGGGCCGAGTAGTTGAAGTTCCCGTGGGGGAACAAATGCTGGGCAGGACGGTTAACAGTCTGGGACAGCCCCTGGATGGAGCAGGACCGATTGAAACGGAAAAATACCGCCCGGTAGAATATAAAGCCCCCGGTGTTGTCCAGAGGAAAAGGGTGGAGGTTCCTCTCCAGACCGGCCTTAAGGCCATTGACTCCCTGGTACCCATTGGCCGGGGACAGCGGGAGCTGATAATTGGAGATCGCCAGACAGGTAAAACCGCCATTGCCATCGACACCATTATCAACCAGAGGGATTTTGACGTTATCTGTGTTTATGTCGCTATCGGGCAGAAAAAATCGACGGTGGCTCAGATTAACGAGCGCCTCCGCCAGGAAGGTGCAATGGATTATACTGTCGTGGTTTCTGCTACTGCTTCAGATTCTTCTCCCCTGCAGTTTCTTGCTCCCTATGCAGGGTGTGCAATAGCCGAAGAGTTCATGCATCAGGGCAAGGATGTCCTGATAATATATGATGACCTTTCCAAGCATGCCGTAGCCTACCGGACGATGTCGCTTTTGATGAGGCGCCCTCCGGGGCGGGAAGCTTTCCCGGGTGATGTTTTTTACCTGCACTCCCGGCTCTTAGAAAGGGCTGCCAAGTTAAATGATGAAGAAGGCGGGGGCTCACTTACCGCCCTGCCCATTATTGAAACCAAGGCTGCTGACGTTTCTGCCTACATTCCCACCAACGTTATTTCAATTACGGACGGGCAGATCTTTTTGGAGAGCGAACTATTCTACAGCGGGGTTCGTCCTGCCATCAATGTTGGTATCTCTGTTTCCCGGGTTGGTGGCGACGCCCAGATTAAAGCGATGAAGAAAGTTTCGGGAACCCTGAAGCTCGATCTTTCCCAGTTCAGGGAACTGGAAGCTTTTGCTCAGTTCGGTTCAGACCTTGATAAGGCGACTCAGCGGCGCCTGGCCAGGGGATACCGCATCGTGGAGGTTCTAAAACAGGACCAGTACCAGCCCATGGATGTAACTGAGCAGATTTTCGCGATTTACGCAGTAACCCGGGGTTATTTGGACGGGATTGAAGTTGAAGAAATCGATGCTTTTGAAAAGGGTCTTTTGCAGTTTATAAAGAGTGAGTATTCCGAGTTAAAGGATGAAATCCAAAAAACCGGAGAACTAAAAGAAGAGGTTGAGAAAAAGTTAAAGGAAGCAATTGAAAGGTATCTCAAGTCTTATAAAAAATCGGCGACTGCCGAAGAAGCTGCAGGGTAGGGTGATATAAAATGGCCACGATGCGCGATATTAAGCGGAGGATAAAAAGTGTCCAGAGCACGCAAAAAATCACCCGGGCCATGAAGATGGTTTCGGCTACCAAACTGCGCAGGGCCCAGGAAAGGGCAGAAAAAACCCGCCCCTTTTTCCAGAGGACCCAGGATATAATCAGGGGAATTTCCGCTACCATTGACCCGGATCAACACCCCCTGCTCGCCCACCGGGAAATTGAGAAGATTACCGTTCTCCTTTTTACGGCTGACCGAGGGTTATGCGGGGGTTACAACCACAGGGTAATTAAGATGGTAGAACAGGAACTCGGGGATTTTCCCAATTTAAAGCTGGTTACTGTCGGGAAAAAAGGACGGGACGCTTTAAAACCCCGGGGTTATGAAATAACCCGAGATTTTGTTGATATTCCTGATTACCCTTCTTTTGAACTTGCCCAGGAGCTCTGCCAGATTCTCGTGGATGACTTTATCCAGGAGAAAACTGACCAGGTTTTAATGGCTTATACCAGGTTCCAATCGGCTTTAAGCCAGAGTCCCCTTTTGCTTCCCCTGCTGCCCCTGGAAAAGCGGGAAATGGATCCCCAGGAGGGCCGCAGGGAATATATTATGGAACCTGATCCCTATACCATTCTGGACCTGGTTTTACCACGCTCTGTTGAGAATATAATCTATGGGGCTTTACTGGAATCAAAGGCAAGCGAGTTTGGAGCCAGGATGACAGCGATGGATGCTGCAACTGAAAATGCCCAGGAAATGATTGAAAATCTGACCATTTCCTATAACCGGGCCCGGCAGGAAGAAATTACCACCGAAATTTCTGAAATTGTCGGTGGCGCCGAGGCTCTGAAATGATGCGTGTGAGGAGGTCTGTAAGATGACTGGTGAAAAGGAAAATATCGGGCGAGTTATCCAGGTAATTGGCCCCGTTGTCGATGTCTATTTTCCCTCGGGAAAACTGCCAGATATTTATGGAGCGATAAAGATAGAAGATGAAGAAAAAGGAATTGACCTGACCATTGAAACAATGCACCACCTGGGTGATAATCGGGTGCGCTGTGTTGCGATGGATGCAACTGAAGGATTGACCAGGGGAATGCCGGCCCGGGATACTGGAGGACCTATTTCCATTCCCGTTGGCGAGGGAACCCTCGGTCGAATTTTTAACGTCCTGGGAGAACCCATTGACAAGCTGGGCGAGGTAAAAGCAGAAGCTTACCACCCCATCCATAAAAGTCCGCCCCGCTTTGACGAACAGGAAACGACTACCGAAATTTTTGAAACCGGGATTAAGGTTATTGACCTCCTGGAACCCTATGTTCGGGGAGGCAAAATCGGACTCTTCGGCGGTGCCGGGGTGGGTAAGACTGTAATAATCATGGAACTTATCAACAACATAGCTACCCAGCACGGCGGCTTTTCAGTGTTTGGCGGCGTTGGAGAGCGGACCCGGGAAGGTAACGACCTCTGGATGGAAATGAAGGAATCCGGGGTAATTGACAAGGTAGCCATGGTTTTCGGCCAGATGAACGAACCCCCCGGAGCGAGAATGAGAGTCGGATTAACTGCTCTTACCCAGGCCGAGTTTTTCCGCGATACCCAGGGGCAGGACGTTTTGTTCTTCGTCGACAATATTTACCGGTTTATCCAGGCGGGTTCAGAGGTATCAGCTCTCCTGGGCCGGATGCCTTCTGCTGTTGGTTATCAGCCGACCCTCGCAACCGACCTGGGGGCCCTGCAGGAAAGGATAACCTCGACCAAAAAGGGTTCAATCACCTCGGTCCAGGCAATTTTTGTTCCCGCCGATGACTTCACCGATCCTGCTCCTGCTACAACATTCTCCCACCTTGATGCAACCACAGTTCTTTCCCGTTCTATTGCAGAAAAAGGGCTGTATCCAGCAGTGGATCCCCTTGATTCTACTTCCAGAATCCTTGACCCCAATATAATTGGCGATGAACACTATAATACTGCCCGGCGGGTCCAGGAGATCCTCCAGCGCTACCGGGACCTGCAGGACATTATTGCCATTCTGGGGATGGATGAACTATCAGAAGATGATAAAGTTGTTGTAAACAGGGCCCGCCGAATTGAGCGTTTCCTCTCGCAGCCCATGTTCGTTGCCGAACAGTTCACCGGTCGGCCCGGGAAATATGTACCGCTGGAAGAAACGATTCGTGGTTTTAAAGAAATCCTGGAAGGCCGGCATGACGATTTACCAGAAGAAGCATTTTTCATGGTTGGAGCAATTGATGAAGCCGTGCAAAAGGCCAAGGAATTGAAGGAGGAGTAAGCCATGGCCTCCAAGGTTGAACTGGAAATATTGACCCCGGAACGGGTTCTGCTCCGGGAGCAGGTAGAGATGGTAATCGCTCCGGCTGTTGACGGGGAAATCGGGATTCTCCCGCAACACTTTCCCCTGGTAACCAGCCTGAAAATAGGGGTAGTTAGAATCCGCCGTTCCGAAGAAGAAGGGTTTCTGCCCCTTGCTATAAGCCAGGGAGTTATGGAGGTTTTGCCCCAGAGAATCACCATTCTGGTTGCAACGGCAGAATTGCCCGAGGAAATTAACCTGGAAAGGGCTCTGGAAGCCAAAAAACGAGCAGAAGACCGGTTGAAAAAAGAAGAATTTGATAAGTCCCGGGCGGAGGCAGCACTGCAGCGGGCAATGGCCCGGATTAAGGCCGCCCGGGATAATCAGTAATTGAGAAATGAGATTTTTCCGCAGGCCTGCAGGAAAGAAAGCAGCTACAGAAATGCGAAGGAGGCTCATGAGTGGGAAACAAGTTATTTTTAACAGGGGGAAAACGATTACAGGGAGAGGTTAGGGCCAGTGGAGCCAAAAACGCCGCCCTGCCGATAATAAATGCTGCCATCCTGGCAAAAGGGGAAACCCAGCTTGATGACATTCCCGACCTCAGGGATGTTTTTCACCTGCAGCAGATCCTTGAATCCATGGGTGTCGGGGTTACCTATGACCAGGGCACAATGACCATTAATCCCCAACAGGCAACTTTTGCAGAACCTCCCTATGAACTGGTCCGCAAGCTCAGGGCTTCCTATTACCTCCTCGGTGTCCTGCTTGCCCGGAACGGAGAAGCTCGCATTGCTCTTCCGGGCGGGTGTGCAATCGGAAATCGCCCCATTGACCTTCACCTGAAAGGATTTAAAGCGCTGGGGGCCGATGTCCACCTGGACCACGGGGTAGTGGAAGTCAGGGCGAATAAAAAATTAAAAGGAGCCAAGATTTATCTCGATTATCCCAGTGTAGGTGCGACGATTAATATCATGCTTGCGGCTTCAAGGGCTGAAGGACAGACCGTAATAGAGAACGCTGCCCGGGAACCAGAAATTATTGACCTGGCCAATATGCTTACAGTTATGGGAGCGGCCATTAAAGGTGTGGGTACCGATATTGTCAAGATTGAGGGTGTTGACAAGCTCAGTTCTACCCAGCATCGAATTATCCCCGACCGGATTGAAAGCGGCAGCTACATGATTGCTGCTGCTGCAACAAGGGGTGATGTTTATGTGCGCAATTCTCTCTGCGAGCACCTCAAATCTCTTCTCGCAAAGCTCAAGGAAATGGGAGTTAAAATAGAAGAGGATATAGAAGGAGTCCGGGTAACAGCACCCAACTCTCTCACGGGTGTTGATGTGAAAACCCTGCCCCATCCAGGCTTTCCTACCGACCTTCAGCCCCAGATGATGGCGCTGTTGACCCAGGCAGAGGAAGGAACGAGTTTGGTAATCGAAACGGTTTTTGAAAACAGGTTTATGCACGTGGATGAACTCAAAAGAATGGGAGCAGATATCCAGCTGGACGGCCGGGGCGCTATTGTCAAGCCTTCCCGCCTATCCGGTGCCAAGGTTTGGGCTACCGACCTCAGGGCCGGTGTAGCCCTGATTATCGCTGGCCTGGCAGCAGAAGGAGAAACCCAGATCAATGACTTTTTCCACGTGGAACGTGGGTATGAAAAGATTGAAGAAAAATTTAAAGGTTTGGGAGCAGACCTGCACCTGGAATAGAGGAGCGCCCTGGTTAGGCGCTTTTTTATTGGCAAAGAAAAAACCCCGGAAAACCGGGGTTTTTTAAAAGATGATTGTGAGAAAAACTAAAAAAATTTTATTCAACCTCGAAAAGCTGAAAATCAATTCCTTCACGAGTTTTGCCTGGTTGTATTGTGATTTTATCCGGTTCATCACTGTCATACAACTCGCTCCTGCTTTCCACGCCGTACATTCCCATCGCAATAGGTCCTTCCATAAAAGTATAGACCTGGGCGAAGATGACAAACTCGGTAACCATTTCTCCAGTGTGGTAATCCTCGAGTATTTCTACTTCTATACTATAAGAAATTTCTTCGGGTGTTAATAGGGATCTTTCTTGCCCAAAACTTTCCGGATCCCCTTGGGATAATAGAGGATTTTTATCAAGCACGTCTACGGAATATTTTATATTCTCGCCCTCAATTTCAGGAACAGTAATGGTCCCCGCAACCTCGGCCAGGTGAATATAATATTTTGCTTCGATTGTGATAGTTTTGTTCTCGTCTTCGGGAGTTGCTTTTTTTGGTGGAAAGGCAATTTCTCGCTCGGGATCAAATACCTGGATTTCTGTAGTTCTTCTCAAATCAAAAAGAGTGACTTTTCCATTACTATCAGTTTCACCAGTCTCGGTTCGGCTTGAGTTGGTTACTTTCATTCCCTCCAGGGGATTTTTCTCGAAATCAAGGACCTCTACTGTTAGGGAATAAGGATCTCCTAAAAGAAAGTCACACCCAGCTGCTGAAAAAGCCAGGATCAGAATCAGGATAAAGTAGGCTGTTTTGGGGGTTCCCTTTTTTTCCATTTCTGAGTTACTCCTCCTTATAAAAAACTGATAAAATTGCCTTCGATAAAAAAGGCCTAAAGCCTCCTTTTAATTTAAAGAATTAAACTAAAGGATCATTGCCCCCAGAACGCTGAAAATAGTTCCCCAGACCCAGAAAAAACCAATTAGAACAATTGTCCTTTTTCGAGACAGTCGGGCGATTATAAAAAAGCCCAGACCCAGGAGAAAGAGGGAGTACAAGTTGAGGAGATCAAAACGCTCCAGTAGGGCTCCAAGGGGAGTATAAAATCTTTGCTGAAACTCGAGGAAAATTGCCGGGCTGAAAGTTATCAAATTTCCTGTTAGAGCCAGAACCGGTGTTTTGATCATAGTTCCCAGGAGGGCTATAAACTGGATGTAGCCGGAAAGGGCTAACAGCTGGCGGTAGTTTGCAACCCCCCCAAGGATCCGGGTAAGGCCTAAATAAATTGCTCCAATTAGCAGCCAACCCAGGTAGGCAGCAAATATCTGGACGGAAAAAACAAGAGACCGGGAAGCGGGTAACTGGACCATTTCCAAAAGGTCCTGGCTGTATTCCTGGATGGGAAGGCTAAAAAGGTTAACCAGGAAAATAATAATAATTGGGCCCAGCAGGTCAGGATTTTCTCCTATATAGTTCAGGGTTTTACGCGGTTCTATCAGGAGTCCGACGACTCGTTCTACCAGGTTTAAACGTTCTTCCACGAGCAACCCTCCCCTCTGGAGATAATTTCTTTTTGGTAATTTGGTTTCCTTCTTTTTTCGAGCAGGAATGCTTGCTCCAAGTATAGAAAGCTGATTCTGGAAGAGATGATAGGGTCTGGTTGGATTTCTTTAAAAGCAGAAGAATTATTTGATAAATCCAGGGTTAAATGTTATTCTAATAACATCAATTGGCAATAGGGGTTCAAATGGGTTGAATTGGCTATAAACCTGTAAATAAATTGTTTTTATTGAAGAGAGGTGGGGGTAGTATGGGAAAAGCAATTTTTGTCTTGATCCTGGCCCTTTTTTTGAGTTTTAATGTTTCCGCAGAAGAGGAAGTTCAAAGGATCGAATTGCCTGCGGGAATTAATTTAAGTTATCCTGGAAACTGGCAGGAAGTTGAGAAACCGGAAAACCTGGAAATTTTGCGCCTGGGGGATGAGAGAAACAACGCGCTTTTTTCCCTTTTTCTTTACGAGATCGAGGGGACGGACCTTGAAACTTTTGCAGAATATATGGTTAACCATTTTGCCGAGGGAAACTGGGAAAAAACAGGCGAACTGGAGGAACACTCCTGGGAAGGTATTGAAGAGGGTCTGGTAATTACAATGGAAACCGGACTGGGAGAAGATGATGTTCTCATAGGGCATTACCTTTTTTTCCGGGTAGAGAACCGGTATTTCCTGGGAAGACTGGCTGTTGCAGGGCAGGTTTGGGAAGAATACGAAGAAGACTGGGTGTTTATCAGGGATAGCATTAAAAAGGAACAGGAATAATTAAGCTATTATTGGTTTTCCTTCCCTTTGAGGACATGGTGTTAAAGGGCAGGAAATAAATAGATATAAGCGAAGTATATACTAAATAAATTTAAATCAGGATATAGGAGGCCGCAGCATGTGGAACTTTTCGAGGAAGATTGGTATTGATTTAGGAACCGCCACGGTACTGGTATATGAAAAAGGAAAGGGAATAGTTTTGCAGGAACCATCGGTTGTGGCCCTGGATAAAAACACCAACCGGGTTCTTGCAGTAGGGAAAGAAGCCCAACGCATGCTGGGTCGAACTCCTGCCAATATTGTGGCTACTCGGCCCATGCGGGAAGGAGTTATAGCAGACTTTGATATAACCGAGGCCATGTTAAAAATGTTTCTTAATAAAATCCTGGGCAAGCACCGGTTGGTCAAGCCCCTGGTGATGGTCTGTGTTCCCGCAGGGGTTACCGGTGTAGAAAAAAGAGCGGTAATCGAAGCAGCCATGCAGGTAGGAGCAAGGAAAACCTTTTTGATTGAGGAACCTCTTGCTGCGGCTCTGGGAGCTGGCCTGGCCATTGAAGAGCCCTCGGGTAATATGGTTGTTGATGTTGGTGGGGGGACGACAGATATTGCCGTACTCTCTCTTGGTGGTATTGTAGTTCCCGAATCCCTTCGTATCGGGGGAGATAATTTTGATCAATCTCTGATTCGTTATGTCAAAGAGGTTTATAACCTTAAGATTGGAGAGGGAACTGCTGAAAGGATAAAAACCGAAATTGGGACTGCTTTTCCCCAGGAAGATGAAGAACTGACAATTGAAGTCCGCGGCCAGGATATAATGACAGGCCTCCCGGGTAGCATAAACATTTCTTCGCATGAGGTTTTTGAAGCTTTACAGGACCCCCTGCAATCAATCCTTGCCGGGATCAGGCGGGTTCTGGAAAAAACGCCTCCTGAGCTTTCTTCTGATATTAGCGAAAAAGGTCTGGTCATGACCGGCGGAGGGGCCCTTCTCCGGGGGTTGGATAAATTGATTAGCCAGGAAACTGGAGTTCCTGCAATCAGGGCGGAAAACACCATGTCCTGTGTAGCAATAGGAACGGGTCTGGCCCTGGAAAATATTGATAAGCTGGGCAAAACTCTAAAAACCAGCGGACGCGGTTAAAAGAAGTGCGAGTGGGAAGGGGATTTCATGAGAAATAAACAAATTTCGTTAGTGGTTATCCTGCTTTTTATTGCCCTGTTTTTTGCCTTTGATGCTCATGCCTGGTATATGCCTCTCGATGAAGTCCAGGAGGGGATGACTGGTTACGGGAGGACCGTTTTTAAAGGTACCGAGGTTGAATCGTTCCCTGTAGAAATCAAGGGGATTATCCAGCAGGGCTATGATAGACAATTGATTTTAATTAAAACCGGTGGGGAGAAAATTGAGGAAATTGGCGGGGTTGCTTCGGGAATGAGTGGAAGCCCGGTTTACCTTGAAGACCGGATAATAGGTGCCATTGCCTACGGCTGGACCCTGAGCGATCATAGAATTGCCCTCGTTACTCCGATTGAAGCCATGCAGAAGATCTGGGACGAGAAAGAATACTGGGTCGTGGAAGAACCGGATCTTTCCGACTATCCTGGACTCGAAACTATTCCTGCCCGCACACCCCTGCTTGCTTCCGGTCTCAGCGGAAGAGCTGCTGAAATGCTGCAGGAAGCTATGGATGAATATGATATTAAAGTTATGAGTGGTCCTTCTGCGAGGAGGGACGGGGAATCAGCTCCCCTCCAACCCGGAAGCGCAGTTGCTGTTGACCTGATGCGGGGTGATATGGGAGCTGCTTTTGTGGGAACGGTAACTTACCGTAATGCCAACCAAATCCTCGCTTTTGGCCATCCCATTTTCCACCAGGGCGCAGTTGACTTCTTCATGAGTGATGCTTACGTGCATGAAATTATTCCTTCCCTTAATTTCCCCTTCAAACTGGCATCTTCACAGGAATTAAAAGGAAGAATCGGCCAGGATAGGGACGCGGGGATATCGGGGCAGGTAGGCGAATACCCCAAGTTGATTCCGGTAAACATTTCGATCAAGGATACTGATAGGGAATTAAACAACCGGGCTTCATTCCAGGTTGTCCAGCATGAAAGACTTTTAAACAGCCTTGTGGGAAGTGCTGCCCTGCAGATTCTTGATGAAACCCTTGACCGAATCGGTATGGGCACTGCAAGGGCAAAAATCGAGATCACCGGAAAACCATTACCTGACCACAAGCTGTTACGGGAAAACCTTTATTTCAGCAACAATGATGTTGCCATTGCTACTCTTTTTGAACTCCAGCAGTTAATCTTTATTTTAACCGCTAACCCCTATCAAAAAATAGATATATTTAATATTCGACTGCAGGTAGAAGTGGAACAGAAAAATACAATGGCCTATGTCCAGAAGGTGGAACTCGATGATAATCCTGCATATCCCGGGGATGAAGTCACCGCAACTGTTATCTTAAGGCCTTACCGTGACGAATTTATCCGAAAGGAAATTACTTTCACCATTCCGGAAGATATGCCTCCGGGCCGTGCTACTATTGTAATTTCAGGAGGGCCGCCCTGGCAGCCTCCAGTTCCTGAGGAAGACGAAGAAATTGATTATCCTTATGAAGACTTCCAAAATTTACTGCAGAGTTTTATTGAACGTCCTCGGAACAACCAGCTGGTTGTAGAAATATACCCTGCCTACAGTTACCCAAGACACTATCTGGAACCGGAAGAACCAGAAGAAGACCACGAGGGTGAGGGGGAAGAAGAACCTCAGCCTGAAGAAATGATGCCCCCTGAGCCCGAGGAAGTCGAGATGAGAGAGATAATTGATACCGAGTTCTATCTTGATGGGATCTGGAGCGGAGAAATTGAAATTCAGGATCCCGAGGATAATTCGGTTGAAGAATAGACTCAAATCCCCTAGTAAAATATGTTAAACTACCGGGACCCGGCAGGCACTGGGTCCTTTTTGTCGAATTTTTGCAAGAAAGAAACAGGAGGGTCTGATTTTGTCCCGGGTATTTTTTAAATCAATCCAAAATTCAATAATTACCCTTTTAATTCTGGGGATACTGGGCCTGGGATTCTTCCTGGTTCTTTTTGGCGATTCCCTTATGGATCAGGTTCGAGATATAATAATTGAAAATATTGAGGCCCAGGTCCCCTTCCGAGTAAGCTGGGACCGGATGGCTATTTTCCCAATTAACAACCTGGTTTTAGAGGGAGTGGAAATCTATACCCTTGAGGATGAAGAGCCCTTTTTTAAGGGCGAAAGGGTTGTTGTTGGCTATAGTTTTTGGGAACTGATTCTGCGCAGAACCTCCCCCGCGGGCAGCGTTAAAAGGGTTAGTATTGAGAGGTTTGAGCTATGGGCCGAAGTCCCCTCGGCTTCAATTCCAGAAAATGAAGAAGTAGATTTCCGGGCCAGTATCCAGCTTTCCCAGGGTAGGGGGCTGGTCGGCTGGGAAGAAGAAAGTGAAGAACTGAAAGATATTTCTGGAAATTTCCTGCCAACCGGGGATCGCGGCTGGGAGGGAAACCTGGAATTCTCAATGGCAAGGGCCCTGGCAAGCCCGGTTAAACTTTCCGGTTACTGGGAGCCAGGAGAACTGGGGGGCCGGCTTGAACTTGAAGAATTTCCCGTTTCAATTGCCGGGGAGTACCTGCCCGATGACCAGGTAAAAGTTCAGGATGGACTGGTTTCGGGTGTGTTTTTCCTGGACTACAAGGATGGCCAGGATTTTGAGTACAGTGGTAATTTCGAGGTTGTTTCGGGTGAAGCCTGGATTGCTGAAGTTGATGAGACCATTAAAGATTTTTCCGGGGAAATTGGCTTTTCTCCGGGGAGCGTATCGGTCAGGGGGGGAAGGGCTTTTTTAAATGAGGTTGAATTAAATTTTTCCGGTTACTATTTTCCTCCCGAGGAAGAATTGGAACTGGCCCTGGATTTAAAGAACCTTGAACTAGCAAACATTCAGGATATTTTGGAAAAAACCGGTTACTGGGAGGCCGAATTCCCTGAGATTGCGGGTAGGGGAAATGTTTCTTTTGAAATTCTCGGAACATTGAGCAGACCTTTCGTGGAGGCTGATTTTGCGATTACCGACGGGCAGTTTGGACCCCTGTCTTATTCCGAACTAGAGGGTTCCCTTTCCTATGAGGGAGAGTCCTTCGTCCAGAAACCCCAGGCCCGGTTGAATTTAAATATCGCCCGGGGCTGGACTGAGGAAATTGAATTTTCCGGTATGGAAGCATTTTTGACTTTTGAGGGGGAAACTTTTGCAAAAAAACCCCGGTTCAAATTGGATTTTTCCCTGAACCGTGGGCGAGGGGAAGAACTTGAATTTTCTGGGCTGAAGGGCTCGATATCCTACCGGGATGAACAATGGGGGCAGAACCCATTTGCCGAATTTGACTTCACTATGGATTATGGGCAGGCCGAGAAGATTGAATTCAACCAGATTAAAGGGGCTATATCCTACCAGGATGAGTTTCTAAGCATCCATGATCTGCAGGGAGAGTTTGCTGGAGGACATTTTTCCCTGAGCGGCCAGGCAGGAACGGAAGTCTTGATTACTGCCGAATTTAAAGACGTTGACCCTTCCAGGTTGCCGGATGATTTCAACTGGCCCGAAGAGGTTGGCCGGCGTGGGAAATTAGCTGGAGAGCTTTTATTTTCCGGACCCTGGGATGATTGGGATAAAACTAGTATTGCTGGCGATGTTCGCTGGGAAAATCCCCGTTTTGCCGGCATGGATATTCAGGAAATAGAAGGCGTTTTCTGGACCGGTGGCGAAGAAATCTTTTTCAGCCCCTTAATTTTAAGAGATAATTTCGGGGGAAAAGTAGAAGTCCAAGGAACAACCGACTTTGACCTGCAGGATTTTGATTTCCAACTGTGGGCTTCTGGGATTAAAGTAGAACAGTATCCCCTGGGGGAAGATGTTTATGGGGAATTAGAGCTGGCTGGCCAACTTGCTGGTTCTCTGGAAAACCCGTCTTTTCAGGGAGCTTTTTCTGGCAAGGATGTAGGCTGGCGAGGAGAAAAACTTGGTCAAATTGAAGGCCAATTGGCATGGGAAAATGAACAGGTCAAATTTGAACAGGTTTGCCTGGTTCATCCATGGGGACAGCTGGATGTTTGGGGAATGATCGATCTAAGTGGAGATCAACCCCATACTGATCTGTATGTTGAGGCAGAAGGGCCCTGCCTTTCACCCCTGATCAAAGAATTCGATATCCCTTTAGAGCTTTGGGGTGAAGTAAAACTTGCAGTTGAGATGGAAGGTAGCCTTGCCGACCCCAGGGCCCGCGGAAATATTAAATTAACCCATGGTCAATTCGGCGACCAGCCTTTTGAATTTCTATCAACTGATTTTGTCTGGGTAGAGGAAAAACTCGATTTTTCTAACCTTGAAGCTCATATCGCCGGGGGATTTTTGAGCGGCAAAGGAAGTTTTAGTCCTCCAGAAGGAATTGAACTGGAACTGGAAGGACAGCATGTAGCCCTTGAAGAAATCAAGGAATGGGAAAAAATTGTTCCCGAGGCAAAAGGTAATGTTTCCTTTTCTGTTTTTGCTAAAGGAATATTACCCGACCTGCAGGCAGAAGGATTTCTTACAGTTGAGAATATAATCCTAGCCGATGAATATTTGGGTGATATCGAAGGGAACTTCTCCTTCGAAGAGGGAATGCTTGAACTTAGAGATGTGGTTCTTTTCGGTCAGGAAGGAACTTATAAAATTGAGGGGATGGCCCAGGTATTACCTCCTGGAGAACTTGCTCTTGAGTTAAGGACCGAAGAAGCTTCCCTGGACCGGTTACTATCCGTTGCGGGTTGGGATGAATTCTGGGTCCCCATTATTCCGGTTACTTTAACGGGAGAACTTAAAGTTAATGGGACTTTTGACCGACCGCATATCGAAATTTCAGGGAGCGCTTTTTACCCAGCGGGAGAACTTGAGGTTGTAGGTGGAGGATATCTTGATGGTCCCTACGAGGCAAAGATTGAGGGGCCGGTTGATTTTGATTTAATTTCCGATTTTTTGGCTGAAGATCTTGAATTTCAGGGACAGGGAGAAGTGGAAGTCCTCGTTCATTTTGACGATACCTGGGAAATAACCGGCACCAACGTCCTTACTGAGCTTGCCTTTAATGGAGTTTCTTTTAGTGAGGCCGGGGGAAATTTTTCCTGGAAATCCAATCAACCAGTTTACCTGGAGCAGAAGTTCCTGCGACCTACAGGAGAAGCCCTGGAAATTAAGGGTTATGTCCCCCTTGAACCACACCGTCCCGACCTGGATTTGTTTGTTTATACCGAAGGTTTTGACCTTGGTTTTCTGGCGAGCTTCAATCCGGACCTTCTTTCTGTTGGAGGCCAGGCCATGGTTGATGCCACTATCAGGGGTTCAATTGATGATCCGATAATAGAGGGAGAAGGTTACCTTAGAAATGGCTCCTTCCGCTACTTTAATTTCCCCGGCGGTGTGGAACAGATGGAAGGCAGAGTGCTTTTCGCCGGCAACGAAATGCTTATGGAAAGTATCCAAAGTAGATACAGCGAGGGTGGGGATTTGGACCTGAGTGGGAAAATTGTTTTTGATGGCTGGGACCCCGATTATTATGACCTCCTTTTAACTGTAGAGCAACTGCATATTAACCATGGGAGCATTGATGGTTACGGCGACGGGGAGTTGTCTGTAACTGGTTCTTATTATGAGCCTCAAATAGTTGGTTATCTCGATGTATATGATATGGTAATTGGGATACCGTTTGATTGGCCCCAGGAGGAAGTGGAGGATGGTGGCCCGATAGATCCCCATTTTGAATTGGCTTTCAGGCCAGCAGGAAACATTAGAGTTAGAGATGGCAATTTTGATGTGCAGGTTCAGAGCGGCGAACTTGTCCTAGATAATCGAATTGGGGATTTAGAAATGGTTGGCGAGGTTGTTTCCCGCCAGGGCAATATTAATTTTTATAACACCAATTTCCGCCTGCTCGAGGGGAGAGCGCGTTTCCTTCGGTTCGGAGAATCAATTCCCAATATTTCTGCTTCAGCTCAGACAACAGTTCGGGATACGCAGGTTTTTGTTTATTTAGATGGCCCTGCCCTGAATATGGATATGCGCCTGGTTTCCCAGCCCCCAATGGATGAGCAGGAAATAATGGATCTCCTGATTTACCGGGGGGGCCTGGGTGAACTTTTGCGCGGGGATTTGCCCGGAGCTTTCAGGCAGGAATTATGGCGAATTATCGGGGAGACTTTTCGAACCAGCTTCCTGGTTCAATTGCAGACTACAATTGGAGATTTTCTTGAACTGGATGAGTTTTTAATTACTCCAATTTTTCTCGGGGAGGAAGAACGTATTGAATTTTATGTAGGAAAGGCCATTACTGACCGGATCTATATTACTTACACTCAGGATTTTACCGGCAGGGGCAGCAGCAGGGAATTCGCAGTTCAGTTCCGTTTTCGCGATAACCTTTTCTTTAGCGGCAGCCTCCAGGACGAGGGGCATTTTCAGCTGGGTGTTGAATTTAACTACCCATTCTAGGGGGGCTTGTTTTGAACCTGCAAAAGGCACGGATTATTCCAAAAGAAGAAGAGAAGAACCTTTGGGATGCTTACAAAAATAAAAATTGTGAAGCCAGCCGAAACCAGTTGATAATTAACTATCAACCCCTGGTTTATCGTGAACTCGGGCGGCTTTCCTTTCACCCCGAACAGCGCCTGGATTTAATCCAGGAGGGAACGGTGGCCTTGATTGAAACGGTTGACAGGTTCTGTCCGGAAAGGAAGGTTCTTTTTTCCACTTTTGCCCGCTACCGGATCCGTGGACGGATGCTAAATTACCTGGGGGAAAAAATGGAAAATTATCCCTATCAGGAAGACTGGGAAAAAGAACTTGCTGGAGACAAAGACCCGCAAAAAGATGTGGAAATTATTTTCCTGCAGGAACAGCTGGAAAAGAGCATGCAAAAGCTTTCTCCCAGGGAAAAGGAAGTTCTGGAGGAGACAATGATAAAAGATTTGCCGGCAGAAGAGGTAGCCTTACGTCTTTCAATAACAACCTCCTACCTCTACCGATTGCGCAAGCGGGCCCTGCGCCGATTAAGAGGGTTCTTAAGTCATTTGATGCGGCAAATGAAGTAAAATGGCAATTTTGGTTTATTAATTTGAATTTTTGGGGTAGGATACCTTTTTTTCAACTGAAATAATGATATTTAATTATCCGTTTTTTTTATTTTACCCGGATACTATTCCCAGGAGGTGAATGGGAGTGAAGCCACTCCGCAGGAGGATTCTGGCCCGTATCAAGAGAGGGCAAACCTGGCTGGACCAGGCCAGGAATGAATTTGAACAAAGTCGACCCCGGGCAGGAGAAAAAAAACTGGAACTGGCAATGGCTGAACTCCGTCTTGCCCGGGAGAACAGTGAATTCTGGGGCTGGCAGGAGCCCCCCAGGAAAAGGAAACTGCTGCCCCTTGTAGCAGGGCTTTGCTTTGCATTTTTGCTGGTGGGGGGGCTTTTTCTTTTGACCCCGGGGTCTTCTGATTATTCTCCCCGGGTTACAGAAGGAATTGAAGTTGAGAGGAACCTTTCTCTTCCCCTGGATTATGTTTCAAGAAGGAGGGAACCCCGGATTTTAGAGGATAATCAATTCAATTCCTTTGCCTCATTTCAACTAGAAAGAGACCTTGAAGGATTGATTGTCCCAACTGATCTTTGAACAAAGGAGGAATTGTCTTGGTAAAAAGAAGCTTAGCAGTGGTTATTTTATTTTTGCTCCTGGGAGGAATGGCCCAGGGCCAGTCTGGTCCGAACACGGTTACCGATATTCAAATTGAGGGCAACGAATATATTGCGACGGAAGATATTCTGAATGCAATAGAAATTGAAATTGGAGATGAAGTGGACGGTGAAATTCTCCGGGAAAACATGGAAAGAATCTATGAACTGGGCTGGTTTTACGATATATTTGTAGATTATGAACCCTATGAGGGTGGTCTTCGCCTGATTTTCCAGGTAATGGAGAATTTTGAGATAAAAGGTATTGAGTTTGAAGGAGTAAGTGTTTATACCGATGAAGAAATTAAGGAAGAAATGCGCCTGGAACTGGATTATGTCCTTAATACCAGGCGCCTGAATGAGGATTTGCGACGGATTGAACAAAGATTCCAGGATGATGGCTATATTTTAGCCCGAATTACAGATGTCCATCTCAGCGAGGAAGAACAGGTCCTTTACGTTACGATAAATGAAGGTTATTTAAACGAAGTAAGGGTTGAGGGAAATGAAAAAACCCGGGATTATGTAATCGAAAGAGAGATTGTCCTTGAAGAAGGTGAAGTCTTTACCGCTCATAAGGCTCAAAAGACCCTGCAGAATATTTACAACCTGGATTTCTTCTCGGAAAATATTTCTTCAAACCTTGAACCAGTGGACCCGGAAAAGAACATTTTTGACTTTGTCATAGAACTGGAAGAAGTAGACACCGGGAACCTGGGTGCTGGTGGTGGGTATAATACCCGGGATGGGTTTTACGGATTTATTGATGTCCAGGAAAGAAATTTATTTGGAAGAGGACAGGAAGTAGGAATAAGGGCGGAGATAGGCAGGAACAGAACCTACGAAATTTACTTTTCAGAGCCCAAGCTTATGGATACGCCCTACTCAATTAGTGTCAATCTCCGCAGGCGAGTAGAACATGATTCTCAGGATGTGACAATTGACGGGGAGGAAGTTGAATTAGATTACCGCGAAATCAGGCAGGGCGGCTCAGTTACTCTGGGACAGCAGCTTACAGAAATTCTCCGGCTTTCGGGAACAGCTCGAATTGACCATTCCAAAATTACCTATGAAGATGATGTTCTGTATCCCAAAACCACTCAATTAAGGGCACTCAGCTTTACCGCAAGGCGGGATACAACTGATATTCCCTTCTCCCGCCGTTTGAGTCCAACTGAAGGCGGGATTGAAATTGGAACAATTGAGTTTGCCGGTTACCTGCTGGGAGGGGATTTTGATTTTACCAAAATTACCGGCGAACTGCGGCGTTTTTATCCAGGGTATGAGTTAGACCACAACTGGGCACTCCGCCTTAAAGCGGGAACCATGTTTGGACCGGATCTTCCGAATATTCCCCGGAATGAAAAGTTGATGGTAGGTGGCTCAGAGACTTTACGGGGTTATGATTTCAGATATTTTGAGGGTCACCGGATGATCCTCTTCAACGCTGAATACAGGTTCCCCATTTATGGAATTTTTGAAGGAGCAGGTTTTATTGATACGGGTTATGCCTGGGGTGAAGACCAGAGTTTAAAATTAGCTGATATGGGGCTGGGAATAGGTGCCGGAGTCCGCCTGGATACACCTCTGGGAAAACTCCGCCTGGATATAGGTTACAGGCCGGATATTGGAAAGTTCAAGCCCCATTTCAGCATAGGACAGACCTTTTAATAAAGGAGTGAGGTTATGGCCTTGCGAAAAGTTTTACAGGGTTTTTTACTGCTGGCAATAGTGATTGGCCTGGTAGGAATTTATACCCTTTTCACCCAGACTCCCCTTCTGCAGGCGGAGGGATCAAGCAACCGCCTGGCGATAGGTTATGTGGATATTCCCCTGATATTTGAACAGCACCCTGAAAAATTCAGGGCAGAGCAGATTTTAAGCGAAGAAGCGCGCCGCCTCCAGGCTTTACTTGAAGAAGAAGCAGAAGACCTGGAACCCCAGGAACAGAAGGATCTGCTGGAACGATACCAGATGGAATTAATGCTAAAAGAAAGGGAATTAATCCAGGCAGTGGTTGGAGAAATTGAAAAAATTGTTGAACAAGTCGCAATCGAGGCGGATATTGAAATTGTGCTGGAAAGGCAGAATGTAATTTTTGGAGGCCATGACCTTACCCAGGCAGTACTGGAAAAAATCAGGGAGGCCGGTAGCCTTGATTAAGAGGTTTTTTGCAATTGGACTGCTGTTTTTATTTTTCTCCAGTTTTCCTATCCTCCCGGGAGGTGGTGTTGCGGCCGCTGAAGAGATGGGTTTCATTAACCTAAATCAAGCCCGCGATGCCCATCCCCTGGGTGGAGAATTGGAGTTTCTGGAGAAAAAATATTCCAACTACCAAAAAACACTTAGCAATCTTTACCAGCAGCAGTCTTTTTTTGCCCAATTAATTGCCAAACATGACCGGCAGGTGGAGAAAAAGATCGAAGAAGCCCGGGAAAAAATTGAACAGGAATTTGAAGAGGAGCTGCAGCAAATCAACCAAAGACTTACGGATAAGTACGGAACGGCCGAATTGGAGATCGAGGAACAGGCCCGGAAAAATATCGCAGAATTTGAACGAAAATTGCAGGGGAAATACCAGGAAAAAATTGCTGAAGAACTGGGCCGGTTTAACCAGGAGTACAGGGAGTTTAGAGAAGAAATTCGCGATGAATATTCTTTTGAAATTTTCAACCTCCGGCTCCAGCTCCAGATGGCTCAGCTTACTGAAGAAGAGAGAAAAGAAAAGGAAGGACAGCTTGAAGTACTGGAAAACAAAAGGGACGAGACACTCCGCCAGAAGGAAATGGAAATTTTCTGGGCCATGCGGACAATTTCGCTCTCTTTACAGCTGGAATTAGAGCAGGAATTCTCCTCTTATATCGCTGATCAAGAGGCGGAGGTCCAAAGGCAGGAAGAGAATTTTCGGGCTGAAAAGGAAGAGGAGAAGTCTATTCTGGTTGATGAACTTGAAAAAGAAAAAGAGGTTAAAATTGAAAACCGGGAAAAGGAGATTCGGGAAAAATTCAGGGAAAATATTGCCCGGAGCAGTCAAAAGCTAAACGAGGAATTAATTGAACAGGTTGAAAGGATCCATAGTAAGATGAGCAATCTCGAGGGGGAAATTGCTGTTCTGAAAACAAGTATCAATAATGACCTGGTTGACATCGCGGAAAAGATTTCCAGAGAAAAAGGTTTAAAAGTTGAGATGGTTGAAACTATGGATTACGAAGCAGGAATTGACCTAACCAATAGAGTAATAGAAATGCTGGAATAAATTAAGGAGGGTGGCCCATTGTTCCCCAGATTTATTAGCAGTCTTTTATTATTTTTCATGATTTTTTTTCTGGCCGGCTGCGAGCGGGAAGTTGGTCTGGGTGTGGTTAACCTGGACCGGGTTCTGGAAGAGGCTCCTCGCGCTATCTATTATCAGGATAGCCTGGATGAAGCAGGAAGGGAAATTGAAGAACGCTACCAGGTGGATTCTGATGATATTAGTACGGAGGAACGCCTTGCTCTCCAGGAACAGGCCTATCAGGAATATCAGGCAGTAAAAGATGAGCTTGAAGACAAACTAAATAATGAAATAGAACAGGCGGTAAAGGAAGTTGCCGAAGAAGAAAAACTTGATATAATTTTTTACAAGCAGGCAGTTAGCTTTGGTGGACAGGACATTACTGAACAGGTGGTTGAAAAATTACAATGATGTTTAGAGACGTAAGCTTAATCAAAAGACAGAGAAGTCAATGGCACCGGCCGATTATTTTGGGTTTAATTGCTCTCGTTTTTATTTTTGCGGGCACCGCCATCTATTACCATAGCCGGATTGCCTCCCTGGAAGAAGAAGTGGAAGCCCTTCAGAACCGGCTCTCGGGTGTGGGGGTAGAAGTTGGGGCAGTGGACATGCAGAGGATTATGGAAGAAAGCCCCCGAGCCCGTTATTACCAGGATAAACTTGATCAGAGGGGACTGGAAATCGAAGAAGAATTTGAGGCCAGAGCCCAGGAGTTAGAAGATGAAGATAGCCTGCACGATTATCAGCAGGAAGCATACGACCTTTATTGGAAAGTTAGAGAAGAACTGGAAGCCCAGCTGAACGAGGAAATAAACCAGGCCTTGCTCGAAGTTGCTGAAGAAATGGGATTGGAACTTGTCATAGCCCGGCAGGGGATCCATCTTGGCGGCAGGGATATAACACAGGAGGTAATGGAAAAACTGGAATGAGGTGGAGTCCATGATACGAACCCTTTCCGAACTTGCGGAAATCCTTGATGCTCGCCTGGACGGAGATGGGAATACATTAATTAAAGGTGTTTCCAGCCTGGAAAACGGTGGGCCGGGACAACTGGTTTTCGCCGAAGACAAAAAAACCTTTCAGCTTGCCGAGAAATCAAGGGCTTCCGCTGTTATTTTACCTCCTGATAGTCGGAGTTTAGGCAAGCCTGCCCTCAGGGTTGAAAAACCGAGACTTGCTTTTGCTCGGGTTGCAGAAATTTTTGCTCCTGATCGCCTGGCGGGAAAAGGAGTTCATCCCACTGCGGTTCTCGCGGATGATATCCAGATAGACCAGGGAGTTGTGATCCACCCCCATGTCGTGGTCGAAGCGGGGGTGAAAATTGGAGAAAACGTCAAAATAGGGGCGGCGGTTTTCATCGGCAAAAACTGTGTCATCGGGGCTGAAACCAGGATTTATCCCGGGGCCAGAATTCTGGCAGACACGGAGATTGGCAGGAGCTGTCTTATTCAAAGCGGGGCTGTCCTGGGAAGCGAAGGTTTTGGGTTTGTCCAGGCTGAAAATGGGCACCTGAGGATGCCCCAGTTGGGCAAGGTAGTGCTTGAAGACCAGGTTGAAATCGGTGCAAATACAGTGATCGACCGGGGAGCTCTGGACCCTACTGTTGTGGGTGCCGGAAGCAAAATTGACAGCCAGGTAATAATCAGCCACAATGTTCGCCTGGGGCAGGAATGTCTTGTGGTAAGCCAATCGGGGATTGCCGGAAGCTCAATCCTTGGCAACCGGGTCCGCCTGGGTGGGCAGGTGGGAATAACCGATCACGTAAAAATCGGTGATGATATTATGATTGGGGCCAAAAGCGGAGTCAGCAAGGATACACCTGAGCCCGGAATCTATTTTGGAATTCCAGCCATGCCGGCCCGGAAAGCCTTCCGGATCCAGGCCGGATTAAGAAATTTTGATAGACTTCGGGAACAATTAAAAGAACTCGAAGAACGCTTAAAACGTCTTGAAGAAGATAGGAAAGAGAGAGAATAAATTTTCCTCCCTGCAAAATTTTTTTTGCAGGGTTGTTTTTAATTCATCTTGAAAGTTTTTTCACAAAGAGGTATAATGGATAGGGATTGTAGGGGGATGATTAAACATGGATGATTTCATAATCCGGAAGACCTTTCGCCTGGTAATTATTTTTTTGCTTCTTTACGGGATTTATATTATCTTCCACGGCCATTTGTCCCCCGGGGGTGGTTTTGCCGGAGGAATGATCATGGGCCTTGGTTTTATTATGTATTTGCTCGTCTTCGGCGGAAACCTGGGCAGGCTGCCGATAAATGTGGCAATTCTTTTGGTTTCGATCGGGGGAATTACTGAAGCAAGCAAATTTTTAATTGGTAAAAATTTCCCCGCCACTAAGACTCCAGGAAGCCTTTTCAGTATTGGTATCGGAAACCTTGTTAATCTGGGAATTGGTCTTTTGGTAGCCGCAACAATCCTGGGGATTTTTTATCTGGAGGAGAAGTGATAGTATGGAGTTTTCATTTTTTGTTGCCAATTATCCCTATATATTTTCCATGCTGCTTTTTTCTCTGGGCTGGCTGATTATTTTTACCCAGGCCAACCTGATTAAAAAGGTTATCGGAATAAATATTATGGAAAGTGGAATCTTTTTATTTTTCCTGGCAGTTGGTGACATTGCCGGGGGCAACCCACCGATATATGTTGAGGGGGTGGAACAGGTTTATGTTAACCCTCTTCCATCAGCCCTGATTTTAACCGGAATAGTTGTTTCTTTTAGTATAACAGCCCTGGCCCTGAGTATTATTATAAAAATATACCAGAGCTATAGAACTATTTACATGCCCGAACTGCTCAGAATAATGGAGTGAACACTATGGTTATTGAATTTTTGCCCTTTGCCCTTGTTGTTTTTACCCTCGTGGGTGCTTTTATAATGCCTTTCTTTGCCCGCTGGTTTACACGGGGCTGTATTCCCCTTACTCTTGGTGTTTTGGGCCTGGATATTTTTATGGCAGCGACCCTCCTGGCGGGAGTTATGAGCAGGGGGCCTGCCGCATATTATATCGGAGGCTGGGCCGCACCGTGGGGAATTGAGGTTCGGGGGGATGGGATTGCTGCAATTATGGTCCTCCTGATCTCTTTTATAATGTTCTGTACGGTTGTTTACGGTGCGAGCTCAATTGACAGGGAACTTCCCGAGGGGCGAGGAGGTTGGTACTGTTCGCTGCTTCTTTTGATTTCTGCGGGGATGATGGGACTGGTTGTTAGCGGTGATCTTTTTAACATGTATGTAATGATAGAGGTGGTATCTCTCAGCTCGGTGGCCTTAGTTCTGGCCAAAGGAGGACGGGAGGTTTTGCCCGCTGCCCTGAAATATCTGCTCCTGGCCACTATCGGATCCGGATTTATCCTGTTCGGTATTGGTTTTATTTATATTTTAACGGGGCATCTCAATATTGGTTTTGCCGCAGCAGAATTAATGGCTTCTGGGGGCGATTATCCCTACCTGAGCTGGGTAGCCCTGACTTTTCTTGTTATCGGCCTTGGTGTTAAAGCCGGGCTTTTTCCCCTCCATTTCTGGCTGCCTGATGCCCATTCCACGGCTGCTTCAACTTCCAGTGCAGTGCTTTCGGGGCTGGTTGTTAAGGTTTATGCCGTTGTTGTTATGAGGCTTTTCTTTCAGCTGTATTCCAGCGAACTGCTCCTGGCTACAGATATTGACCGAATTCTCCTGGTAATGAGTATTGCTGCCATTCTTGCTGGCTCTCTTTTTGCCCTTATCCAGAAGGATTTAAAAAGGCTTCTGGCCTACTCAACTGTTGCTCAGATCGGGTATATTTTTCTCGGGATCAGTGTTTTTTCCATAATGGGCCTGGAGGGGGCCATTTTCCATATTATTGCCCATGCCCTGATGAAAAGCATGTTATTCCTGGCGGCAGGCAGCCTTATTTTGAGAGCCGGGAGTCGCCAGATAGAAGACCTGCAGGGCTTGGGGCGGGCAATGCCCTTTACAGCAGGGATTTTTTCCCTGGGGGCTTTCTCCATGATAGGCTTACCCCTGCTTGCGGGTTTTATTAGTAAATACCTGCTTGCCCTTGCGGGCTGGGATAGCGGAAACTACCTTGTTCTGCCCCTGATGGTTATCAGCGGGCTTTTAAATGCCGCCTACTATCTTCCCGTTATTAGAGTATTATTCTGGAGGGGGGAAGAGGAAATTCCTCCCGGAGGGGAACTGGAAATTGGGCGGGTTTTGGCTCTGGGCGCCCTTGCTGTTGGATTATTAGTAATGGGGGTTATCCCGGAAGCGGGTCGGAATTTTATCCAGCTTGCTGCTTCCTGGTTATGGGGTTAGGAGGAAGGATATGCTGATTTTTTTACTTCTTTTATTATTCTGGTTTCTTTTAAGCGGGGTTATTAACCTGGAATATCTCCTGGTCGGGATTTTAATTTCCGGCATTTTAACCCTGTTTTATTTCCGGATGGTTTCAGGGGATAGGGAAGTGGGGATCAGGATAAATCCTCTGCGGATATGGCTTGCTATTAAAATTCTTTTTGTTTTATTGCTGGCCATAATCAAGGCTAATTTTATACTGGCTATACACCTATGGCGAGCCAGGTTAAATTTGGGATCTGTACTATTCCGACTGGAATTACCCCTGCAGACTCCGAGTGCCATAAACTTTGCAGCAAATGCAATTACTTTAACTCCGGGAACGATTTCTGCGAGTTTGCGGGAGGGTAAATTGATCATCCATACCCTCTATCCGGATCAGGAAACAGAGTTAAAAAATTGGAAATTATTCAAACTCCTCCGGGAATGGGAAGGAGCGGGAACCGATGTTCTTAACCGTAGTTAATCTGGGGATATGGATTCTTTTAATTCTTACGGGTGTTGTCCTGGTCCGGGCTTTTAAGGGACCGGCCATGACCGACCGGCTGCTTGCTGTGAATATGATTACTACCAACCTGGTAGCCCTTTTTCTCCTGCTGGCCCTGCAGGAAGGTAACTGGGTTTACCTGGACGTGGCCCTTGTTTTTGTTTTGGCGGCCTGTGTTGCAACAATCGCCATTGTGAAGTTTTTTCAGGAGGGAAGTCTGCTCTAGGGGGAAGGGTTATGCTAAGCCTTATTTTGCTAATAATTGGATTGTTTTTTTTCACCAGCGGAGCCCTGGGAATCTGGAGATTGCCCGATCCTCTTTCCAGGTTACATGCGGGGGGCCTGGGGGATACCCTCGGCCTGGGATGTTTGCTCCTGGCCTTGATTTTGCATCAACAGGACCTGGGACTAACGGTGAAATTTTTCTTTCTCGGACTAATGGTTATTATAATAAACCCTGTTATCACTCACCTGGTGGCTAGCCTGGAATATAAAGATATAAATGGTGGAAAAGGGGGGGCCTCCTGATGGATTTAATTTCCCTGGCCCTTTTTGGGCTCCTCTTGATTTCCGCTTTGGCAGTTTTTATATTCGAAGACCTGCTTTATATAATCCTGATTTTTGGAGTTTACAGCATGGTGATGTCCCTGGTATGGCAGCGGTTAAATAGCCCCGACCTGGCTATTACCGAAGCGGCAGTAGGCATGGGAACCACCATCCTTCTAATTGTTGTTATGGCAAAGATGGGGAGGGATCCCGGATGAGAAAAGTATTTTACCTGGCCATTGTGTTTGCCTTGGTGGGTCTGGTTGGGGTTGCCCTCCTGGGGGCAGTAAGTGAAATGCCCAGGTACTCTTCCCCGGATAATCCTCCCCACAATGAAGTATACGAGAGGTACGTGGAGAGGGGTCCGGAAGAATGCGGGGGCTATAACCTGGTCGCCAATATTATTCTCGATTACCGGGCTTACGATACCCTGATGGAAACTACGGTTCTTTTTACCGTTGTGGTGGTAATAATTATGATGTGGGGAGTCGAGGGGAGGGGAGAAGAGTGATACTGGCATTATGTTTTCTCCCGTTGCTGGGAGGTTTCGCTATATTAAGTTCAAAAGAAGAGAATGCAGGGAAAGTTTCGGTGATTGTAACCGGTCTACTAGTTGTAATTATCGGGTTTTTTCTTTTCTACATTACCCATGGCCTGGAAATTATGCTCTGGCCAGGACTGGAACTGTCCTGGCAGATTGATGATCTGGGTAAAGGCTTCTCGTTCCTGATTCTTCCCCTGTGGTTCCTGGCTACAATCTATGCCCGGGGTTACATGGAAGGAGAGAGGGATAAGAGCTTTTTTTTCTTTTACCTGATCACCCTGGGAACAGTTTTAGGGCTTGCTCTGGCCGGAAATCTCCTTACGTATTACCTTTTTTATGAACTATTGACCCTGACCACTTACCCCCTGGTTATTCAGACCGGGACCAAAGAAGCCCAGCAGGCGGGAAAAACCTACCTTATTTTCAGTTTTGCTGGGGCCGGTTTTGTCCTTGCCGGAATTTTTTTACTGTACGGTTTGACGGGTTCGGTTGCCTTTGTCCCCGGGGGATTCATTGAGCAGGACTTAATAGCTACCCATCCAGTCTGGGCAAAAACAGCACTGTTTTTCCTGGTAGCAGGTTTTGGAGTTAAGGGAGCTTTAATTCCCATTCACTTCTGGCTGCCGGGAGCCATGGTAGCTCCTACCCCTGTTAGTGCCCTCCTGCACGCTGTGGCAGTGGTGAAAGCAGGTATTTTTGGTTTGGTCCGGGTTTCTCTATATATTTTTGGTCCAGCCGCCCTGGCATCGATTGGCATCGGGGGGATCAAGGTCTGGGCAGCAGTAACAATATTACTGGGCTCCATGATTGCTCTGCAGCAGGATAAGCTTAAAAAGCGCCTGGCCTATTCTACTATCGGTCAGCTCAGCTATATTTTCCTCGGGGTTTTATTGTTAAATCCTGCCGGGGTGCAGGCCGGTCTTTTCCACTTTTTGGCGCATGCCCTGCTGAAAATCACCCTGTTTTTCTGTGCGGGAATTATTACCCATGAAACGGGCTGTACAAAGGTCAGCGAGCTGGATGGTATCGGGTTACGGCTACCCCGAACCATGGTTGCCTTTGCCCTCGCCTCCATTGGTCTGGTAGGCATTCCCTTTACCCTTGGATTTATTTCCAAGTGGTTTTTTTTGACTGCGGATCCTGCCTGGAGCTGGATTTTTATCCTGAGTGCGTTTTTAAATGCTCTGTACCTGTTCCCGGTAGTAACGAGGGCTTTTTTCCGGGAGGGTAACTTTGCTCCTCCCCTGCAGCGGGAGGCCAGCCCGGCGATGCTTTTGCCCACGCTTTTTCTGGCAGGAGGGGCTCTGCTTTTGGGTATCTTTTTCCGCTTGCCCCTTGAATTTATCAATACAATTCAATTGACAATCACCAATTGAGGAAGGTGGAAGGAAATGGCAACGTTTTTTTTGCTCTCCTGTGTCCTGCTTCCGGTTGCGGGAGCAATCGGGATGTACTGGGTTCCGGAGAGAATCCATAAAATATATATGTCCCTGGTGGCAGGGTTCACCTTTTTTACTACCCTGGGGCTTTATTTCCTGGTTGAAAATGGAGCAGTTGTTTCCTACCAGGGAGCATGGGGTAGTCCCCTGGGCCTGCACCTGGAAGCAGAAAGTTTCGGACTCCTTTTTGCCGCCCTTTCTTCCTTCGTTTGGTTTGCGGTCACTATTTTCAGTACTTCCTACATGGACATGGAAACAGGGAAGCAGCGCTTTTATTTCTTTTTCTTGCTCACCCTGGCCGGAACGCTGGGCGTAACCCTTTCTGCAGATTTACTAACATTGCTTTTATTTTTTGAACTCGTTTCCCTGGCAGCCTACCCCCTTGTTGTCCATAAAAAGACTGAACCTGCCTACGATGCAGGTAAACTGTACCTTAACATGGCAGTTGCAGGCGGCATGGCCCTTGTGCTGGGAATGGCTCTGGTCTACACTGACCGGGGTACGTTGAGCCTCTGGGGAGAAGCGGCAGTAAATGGTGGAAGTGGAATTCTTACTTACCTGGGAGTTACCCTGATGGTTATCGGATTCGGGGTTAAGGCAGGGATGGTTCCTCTCCACATCTGGTTGCCCAAGGCCCACCCGGTGGCACCTACTCCCGCTTCGGCACTCCTTTCCGGGATAATGATTAAGACGGGAATTTTTGGAATTATCCGGGTAATTAACATGGCCTTCGCTCCCGACATGGGAGTCCTGTACTGGGGCGAACTGGAAACTGTGGGCTTGATTATTACCTTCCTGGGAGTTGCAACAATGCTCCTCGGAGTTTTTATGGCCCTCCTGCAGGAAAACATGAAAAAGATGCTGGCCTGCCATAGCGTCAGCCAGATTGGATATATTCTTATGGGTATTGGAGCTGCGGCCTACCTGGGTCCCCTGGGCTCGGTTGGACTGGGCGGGGCGATTTATCACACCATAAACCATGCTCTTTTTAAAGGAGCTCTTTTTCTCGTTGCCGGTGCTGTTTATTTCCATACCCGGGAATTAAATCTTTACCGGTTGGGAGGGCTCTGGAAGGTAATGCCTTTCACAGCTTTTATTGGGCTTATAGCTTCTTTTGGTATTGCGGGAGTTCCGCTTTTCAACGGTTATATCAGTAAAACAATTCTGCACCATGCCATTGTTGAAGCCGCGGAGTACCAGAATGTCCGCCTCCTTTTTACAGCGGAAAGAATTTTTATGCTGACCGGGGCAGGAACTGCATGCTCTTTTATCAAATTATATTACTTATTATTCCTGAAACGTTCCAAGCGTTCTTACGAAAAAGTAAAAGAAACCCGGCCCATGAAGGTGGGCATGGTTTTCCTGGGAGCGGCAATCCTGTTTTTCGGCCTGGGGCCAAACCTGGTTCTGGAAAGATTTATTGAGCCTGCCCTGGATATTTTTGTCCTGGAACACCACCATATTGAAGGCCACCTTTTAACATTGAATTTCTTCAATGCCAAGGACCTGGGGATTGTGGCCATAGCACTTGTGGGAGGCTTTGTAATATTCTTTTTGGGAATGCGAACAGGAGCATTTCACCTCCACCTGCCTTCCTGGATGGGGGGAGAATACCTCGGGCAAAAAGTGGGAAGCGCCTACCAGGGTCTCTGGAACTTTGCCTCTCGGGGATATTATGAAGGTAGGGATGAACTGACAGAAATGACCGGCAGGATAGGAAGCCGGGGAGGCATCGTTTTACAGAGCCTCGATAAGCGCGGTGGAGGCTGGGCCAACTTTGCCAATCTTGATTTTGATCTTTTGCTGTTGATATTTTTGCTTCTATTCTTCCTTGGTGAGTACCTGCTTTTAGGCTAATACGGGGAGGCTAAAAAATGAAAAAAAGCCTGATAATTTTGGTGGCTGTATTGCTTTTTATTCCGGGGTGTGAAACCTTTTTTGAATTTGAGGATTATATTCATATTGAGGGACGAATAGTAAACCGTATTGGGGACAACCATTACCCGGTTCAGGGAGCCCAGATTGTAACCACCCACCGGAGTACCACGAGTGATTCTAAAGGGTATTTTAACCTACGAAATGTCCCGGTCCCTGAAGATACCCACCAGGTTAATGTGGAAATCAGGGCCAACGGTTTTGAAACGGTTCGGGAGACAATTAATATTACCGGCGTTAGAACTTACAGCCTTGACATAATTGAGCTGCAGCCCGTATATGAAAACATGGGCAGAGCCAGGGGAGAAGTAAGGGTCGGTGGAATAAGTAGTACTTCCTCAACTACAACCCTTGAAACCAGTTTTTTCGGGGAAGAATATGTCCCCGGAGAAGTTATTATTTCCCGCCTGGATAAAACGACCGACTTAACAGTACTTAATACCATTGAACGAGCCAACCTGGAAGTAGTAGAAGTTCCTGAAGGAATGACCGTTGAAGAGTCGATCGCCTATTTCCAGGCTCAACCTGACATTTTGCTGGCCAGCCCGAACTATTACGTTTATCCGCAATCCTTACCCAACGATCCCCTTTATAAAAATCAGTGGAATTTAAAGACAATTAATTATCCCGGCGCCTGGTTCGAGGTCTGGAACAACGACTGGAATGATATTCGTGTTGCTGCCCAGGATGTCTGGATCGGGGTCCTGGATACCGGGGTTAACGAACACGAAGACCTTGATTTTTACGGGAATATCCTTTTTCACCGGGGGAAAAACCTTCTTGATCCGGATAAGGGGGAAGAACCTTATGATTATACGAGAAGTGAAGGAGATAGTCATGGAAC